>Ga0157376_10003100_pt1 | contig 11417 bp, 6 predicted proteins | sample M45metaG_FD_121801 | JGI IMG/M metagenome (GOLD analysis project Ga0157376, IMG submission 121801) | Miscanthus rhizosphere microbial communities from Kellogg Biological Station, Michigan, USA - M4-5 metaG | ecosystem: Host-associated > Plants > Roots > Rhizosphere > Soil | place: USA: Michigan... | reverse complement strand
CCAGGAAATAGTGGATTTGTATAAAAGGTACATCACGCAGATGCAGCCGAAGTTGCCGGAGCTGTTCGGCCTGCTGCCGAAGTCGAACGTCGAGGTGCTGCCGGTCGAGGAGTTCCGCGAGAAGGAAGCCAGTGGCGCGCAGTACAACCAGGGCACGCCGGACGGCAAGCGTCCGGGCCGTGTCTACGTCAACACCTACGATTTCGCCAACCGCACCACGACCAACATCGAAACGACGGCTTACCACGAAGGCGTGCCGGGCCATCACATGCAGATCGCGATCGCGCAGACCCTGCCGGGCCTGCCGCCGTTCCGCCAGCAGGCCGGTTACACCGCCTACATCGAGGGATGGGCGTTGTACTCCGAGCGTCTCGGCGAGGAGGTCGGCTTCTATCAGGATCCGCTGAGCTACTACGGCCACCTGTCCGACGAGCTGCTGCGCGCGGATCGCCTGGTGCTCGACACCGGCGTGCACTACAAGCACTGGAACCGCCAGCAGATGGTCGACTTCTTCCACGAGCATTCCTCGCAGGACGAACCGTCGATCCAGTCCGAGACCGATCGCTACATCGCGTATCCGGGGCAGGCGCTGGCCTACAAGCTCGGTCAGCTGAAGATCCTCGAGCTGCGCGCCCAGGCCAAGAAGGAACTTGGCGACAAATTCAGCATTCGCGATTTCCACGACGAGATCCTCAACGGCGGCGCGCTGCCGCTGGATGTGCTGGAGAAGCGCGTGACGGCGTGGATCGGCGAGCAGAAAGCCAAGAAGGTCGCCGCAAACTAGGCCGCAAAGAGACAACGTCAGGGCAAGTGCGAGGACGAAGGGAGGGCGGGACACCCTCCCTTCGTCCACCCGCGGCGGGTCCGCCACGCAACCAAATGCCGCCCGGCTGCATCCAAGCAGCCCATGCAGCGTCGACTCTGTCAAAATGCGCGCATGCGCACCGTACTCGTTATTGACGACAATCCCGCGGTCGTGACCGCGCTCGACGTGCTGTTCAGTCTGCGCGAAATCCGCACGCTGCGTGCCGCCGGGCCGGACGAAGGCTTAGGCGTGCTCGAAAGAGAGCGCGTCGACCTGGTCGTGCAGGACATGAACTTCCGTGCCGACACCACCTCGGGCGAGGAAGGCGTGGCGTTGTTCCGCGCCATGCGCGAACGCTTCCCTGATCTGCCGGTGATCCTGCTGACCGCGTGGACGCATCTGCCGACCGCAGTGGAACTGGTCAAGGCCGGCGCGGCGGACTATCTGTCCAAGCCGTGGGACGACGCCAAATTGCTGGCCACGGTCGAGAACCTGCTCGAGCTGTCGGAAAGCACGCGCGAAGTGTCGCGCCTGCGCGGCGAACGTCGCGCGCACCGCAGCGCGCTGGCGCAGAAGTTCGACCTGCGTGGCACGGTGTTCGCTTCCAGCGGCATGGAGCGGCTGATCGAGCTGGCCTGCCAGGTCGCGCGCGCCGACGTGCCGGTGCTGATCACCGGCCCGAACGGCTCGGGCAAGGAACGCATCGCCGAAATCGTGCACTACAACTCTGCCGTGAAGGCCGGCCCGTTCGTGATCGTCAATTGCGGCGCATTGCCTTCGGAACTGGTCGAAGCGGAATTGTTCGGCGCCGAAGCCGGTGCCTTCACCGGCGCCAACAAGGCGCGCGAAGGCCGCTTCGAGATGGCCGACGGCGGTACGCTGTTCCTCGACGAGATCGGCAACCTGCCGCTGTCGGGCCAGATGAAACTGCTGCGCATACTCGAGACCGGGCAGTTCGAACGCCTGGGTTCGAGCAAGACGCGCCAGGTCAAGGTGCGCGTGCTGAGCGCGACCAATGCCGATCTGACCACGATGATTCGCAATGGCGTGTTCCGCGAAGATCTTTTCTACCGGCTCAACGTGATCGAACTGGCGCTGCCGCCGTTGGCCTCGCGCAGCGACGACGTGCTGCCGCTGGCCGAATTCTTTCTCGACGGCGCGGCCACGCTCGCGCCGGACGCGCGCGCCGCGCTGCTCGACTACAACTGGCCGGGCAACGTGCGCGAACTCAAGAATGCGATCCAGCGCGCCAGCCTGTTGTGCCGTGACGGCAGCATCAAGGCCACTGATCTTGGCCTGATCGGACGCGCGCCGGCACCGTTGCGCAGCAGCGTGCCGGAGCCGGATCGCGCGGCGATCGAATCGGCACTGGCACGCGCCAACGGCGTGATCAGTCAGGCCGCGTCGGAACTCGGGCTGTCACGCCAGGCGCTGTACCGGCGCCTGGAAAAGCTCGGCATCAGCAACGCCGCGTAAGGCAATCGCTCGCGGCATGTAGGGGGCATATCAGGCACTCTGACATTGTCGCGCCAGGCCGTGGCTGACATACTTTCGCCGTTGTCCTGACGAGTTGCGAAAGGAAGCGCGTGTCCGCTCCGATCATCCTGCTGACCCTGACGTTGTTCGCCGCGCCCGATGGCGCCGACGACGAAGCGCGCATCGAACAATTGCTGCACCCGGCGCCGGTAGCGCCTGCGCCAGCCAAGACAGCGCCGGCCAAGACGTCGAAGCGCGCGCCGCCGCCCCCGGTCGATCCAGCCGCGGCGCTGGTCGGACATCAGGTGCGCGTGCGTACCGTCGATCGCGGCATGTATGCCGGCACGCTGCAGGCGGCCGACGCGGCCGCCATCACGCTGCGCATCGAACTGCCGAAGCAGCCGCTCAACTACACCTTGCCGCGCAGCGGCATTACCGAGCTCGAAGACGTGGAGCCGCGGACGCCGACGCCGTCCGAGGCAAGGTCGACGGAGCCGCGGCCATGATGTTGTACATCGCCCTGCAGCTGGTGCTGCTGGTGATCGGCATCTCGATCGTCACGCGCGTCTGGCGTGCCAGCGCGCTGGACGGCGTGCTGTGCCTGATCGTGCCGTTTTACGTGCTGCTGCCGATGGTCAAGCACTGGAAGGATCCGGACTTCGACATCCGCTGGCACGTGCTGCTGCTGTTCGTCTGCGCCGGCGCCGTGGTCTGGGCGCAATTCCATTGGGCGCATCAGGTGCTCGGCGATTCCGCGCATACGATGACGAAGGAAGAACGCGCCCAGGCGCTTGCCGAAGCGATCGTCGGGCAAGCCGGCAGCGACGATGACGACGAGGGCGATCTCGACGACGAGCAGGCGCGCCTAGCGCGTTATCAGGAGCGCGTTGAGTTCGGCCGCAAGGCGCATCCGCCGGCGGGAACCGTGCCGGCCGGCAAACCGTCGGCGCCGGTCTCGCACGAACCGGATACGCCGGTAAACGCGGCGGCTGTGACGGAACAGAAACCGATGACGCCGCGCCAGGCGCTGGCCGCGGCGGTTTATCGCCGTGGCGCGGTGGAGCGTGCCACACTGGGCTTCTCGATCGACCTGCCCGGCAACTTCCACGCGCTGACCGCCGGCGACATACGCCGCATCGAGCTGAGCCGCAATCAGACCCCCGACGCGCGCGAAATCGCCTGGGCAATGCACGAGAGCATGGCACTGGATGCACCGGGCGCGTGGTTCGTGCGCGTGCGCTGGCTCAGCGACGGCTGGGTGTCGGCGGCCGGTTCGCTCGATGGCTGGCGGCTGCTGCAGCAGGCGCAGCGTGCGCCGGCCTCGGCGCATCTGGCCGGCAGCGGTGGCGATCTGATCGGCTACGCGATCGCGCCGGCCTTCAGCGGCAGCGTCGCCGACTGGGTCGAGGAGCGGCTGCCGGCGGGCGCTAATGCCAGCGTGCTCGATTGCCACGCGCTGCGTCTCGGCCGCGCCGGCGTGCTCGAATTCAGCGTGATCGGCGCGCCGGCCGGTTCGCAGGTCTTGTGCGACTTGAGCGTGCGCCTGCTCGCGCGCAGCACGCGCTTCGACAGCGGCGCCGACTATTCGCCGGCGGCAATCGATGCGCGCCGCGCGCCGTACAGCCTGGCCGAGCTGATCAGCGCGGCGCGCTGAGGTCCGATGCAGCAATTGGCATTTGTGGAAATTGCCGCATAGCACCGGGCCATGCACGAACGCACTTCGCTTCGACACCCGTCGGCTGCTACCCTCGTCCCTCGTCCCTCGTCCCTGATCGCCCATGCGTCTGTTCTCGTTCGAAGGCAAGCTCGCCGCGCTGCTGATCGTCTCGATCACCGCCGGCATTGCCGTGGCCGCGGCGTTCGGCACCTGGTGGAACTGGCCGTGGCTCGGCGCGCTGTTCGCTGCGCTGCTGCTCATCCCGCTGGCGTTGTTCGTGGCGCGCCTGGTGGCCGCGCCGCTGACCGGATTGCTGCGTGTGCTGGCCGGCAGCGTCGCCAGCTTTCGCGATGGAGACTTCAGCATCTCGCTGGACGACCGCCATCGCGACGAACTCGGTGATCTGGTGCGCGCGCACAACGAACTCGGCCGCGTGTTGCGCGACGAACGCCAGCATCTGTTCCAGCGTGAGCTGCTGCTCGACACGGTGGTGCAGAATTCGCCGACCGCGCTGCTGCTGATCGAGGAACATGGCCACATCGTCTATTCCAATCTCGCCGCGCGGGCGCTGCTCAATGGCGGCCAGCGCATGAACGGCCTGGACTTTGCCCAGGTCGTGGCCGAGTGTCCGCCGTCGCTGGGCGCGGCGCTGGCGTTGCGCCAGGACGGCTTGTTCAATGTCACGCTCGACGGCGAAGAGGAAACGTTTCATCTGTCGCAACGCGACGTGCACCTGCACGGCCGCGTGCACCGCCTGTTGCAGATCCGCCGCCTGACCCGCGAACTGGCGCGCCAGGAAGTGCAGACCTGGAAGAAGGTCATCCGCGTCATCAGCCATGAGTTGAACAACTCGCTGGCGCCGATCTCTTCGCTGGCGCACTCCGGGCGCACGCTGGCGCAGCGCGGCGATGCCGCGCGCTTGGCCACGGTGTTCGATACGATCGAGGAACGCACACGGCACCTGGACGGATTCATCCGCGGCTATGCCGAATTCGCCAAGCTGCCGACGCCGCGCCGCGAGGATGTCGCCTGGGCCGGCTTCCTCGAACAGCTGGGGCGGCACTACGCGTTTCGACTGAGTCTGCCGCCACCGGAAAAACCGGGTCATTTCGATCGGGCACAACTTGAACAGGTACTCATCAACCTGCTCAAGAATGCGCATGAGTCCGGTGGCGCTGCCGATGCGGTGGAAGTGGCCGTGACCACGCGCGGTAGCGAAGTGCGCATCGAGGTGTGCGATCGCGGCGAAGGCATGAGCGATACGGTGCTGGCCAATGCGTTGCTGCCGTTCTATTCGACCAAGCGCAGCGGCACCGGCCTCGGACTTGCGTTGGCGCGCGAGATCGTCGAAGCGCACGGCGGCCGGGTCGCGTTGGCGAATCGCGACGGCGGCGGCTTGAGCGTCGCGCTGACGTTGCCGCAGGGCTAGACTGCGGCGCGTTTTCACATCGGCGTCACCGTTGTGATCCCCAGTTAAATCATGCGCCAAGCCGTGGCGCCGGGCAGGCGCGCAGCCTTGCGCGGATGCTATGATCTGGCCTAAGGGGTTGCTTGCGAATGAACACCGCCGCCATACAGATTCCTGGCTTCGAATTGCTGCGCCCTCTGGGCTCGGGCGGCATGTCGACCGTTTATCTGGCGCTGCAGCGTTCGCTCGACCGCAAAGTTGCGATCAAGATCATGCGCCGCAGCACGGGCGACGCTTCCGCCGACGTTACCCAGGCCGAAAAGCGCTTCCTGCTCGAAGGCCGCATGATGGCCAAGCTGCCGCACCGCAATATCGTCGCGGTGTACGACATCGTCAGCAACGAAAGCGTCGCCTACATCAGCATGGAATATCTCGACGGCGGCACGCTGTCGGACAAGATGAAGAGCGGCCTGTCGCTCGGCGATGCGGTGGCGGTGGTGGTGCAGATCGCATCGGCACTTGATTTCGCGCACGGCCACGGCGTCGTGCACCGCGATCTGAAACCAGCCAACATCATGTTTCGCGATTCCGGCACGCCGGTGCTGACCGACTTCGGCATCGCGCGTTATCAGGACCAGACCGCCACGCGCTTGACCCAGACCGGCATGCTTGTCGGCACTCCCACCTACATGAGTCCGGAGCAGGTCAACGGCGATGCGGTGGACGGGCGCGCCGACCTGTATTCGCTCGGCGTGCTGTTCTACGAATTGCTCACCGGCACGCCGCCGTTCCGCGGCGACACGCCGATCGCGGTGCTGATGGCGCACCTGACGCAGACGGCGCCGCCCCTGCCGGACGAATTCCGCTCGTTCCAGGAAGTGATGGATCGGATGCTCGCGAAGAATCGCGACGATCGCTATCCGAACATGCGCGAGTTCAGCCACGACCTGAAGTCGCGGCTGACGCAAAGCAACACCTTGATGATGCGTCTGCAGTTCGATCCGAACGTCACGTCGTCGGAGCAGTTGCGCGCGCTGGGTTTTTCCTCGAGTTCGCCGACTGGCGAGCAGCCGCGTGATTCGTTGCTGGCGCGCATGCCGTCGGCCACGCAACGCGGACCGCTGCCGTCGCGACAGACCGGCGTGGCGTCCGCACCGCCGCCGCCACCCGCACGGCGCGTGCCGATATGGGCGTGGCTGACCGCCGCCGCCGGCGCCGTGCTGATCGTGATCGGCATCTGGTTGTCGCTGCATGGCCGCGGCGGCTTGAGCAAGGACGAGCAGCAGGTCGTCAACCTGATGATCGAAAAAGCCGAGCAGTTGGCCAATACCGGCAATCTGCTCACGCCGCCGGATGAAAATGCCTACGCGTATGTGCAGAAAGTGCTGCAGAAGGATTCGGAAAATGCGCGCGCGCAGGCGCTGATCGCAAAAATCGGCGGCACGCTCGCTGAACAGGCGAAAGCGGCGATGGCCGCCGGCAAGCTCAACGACGCCGCAGACCTCAACAACCAGGCGCTGCTGGTTCATCCCGACGACGCCGAGCTGCGCACGCTGGCCACGCAGATCGCGCAGGCGCGCAAGACCGCGCAAAGCCGCGAGCAGCTGGCGAAACTGCTGGAGCGTGCCGAAGCGGCGGCGAAGGAAAACCGGCCGTTCGGCGAAAATGGCGCCTACACGTTGCTGGTGCAGGCGCGCGCGTTGGCGCCGGACGATGCCGAGGTAAAGAAGCGCCTGCAGGCGGTGGTCGCGCAGCAACTCGATGTGCCGCGCCAGACGCTGGCGGGCGGGCAGGCCGCGGCCGCCGCCGATGAATTGAAGAAGCTGCAACCGTATATCGGTTCGGAGGCGGCATTCACCGCGCTGCGCGATGAAGTCGACGGCGCGCAGAAGAGGCAGCAGTCGGAACGCGAAATCGCCACGCTGCTGACGCGCGGCACCGAGCAGTTGCGCGCCGGCCGTCTCGATGAACCGGGCGGCGACAACGCCTACGAAACACTGGGCGAGCTGGGCAAGATCGCCGGCAACGATGCGCGCGTGCTGAGTCTGGCCGATGGTATCGCCAAGGCGCTGCTCGCCGAAGCGCGCCGCATGGACACGGCCGGCCAGAGTCCGCGCGCGCTCGAGCGCGTCGGCCTGGCGCTCAAGGTCGCGCCGGCGCTGGCCGATGCGCAGGCGTTGAAGGATCAGATCGAAAAGCGTCTCGGCGCTCAGGCCGCCAAGCTGGCGCAGACGCTCAACTCGGCGCGCCAGGCGATCGCCGAGCAGCGCTTCGTGGCGCCGGCTCCGGACGACGCCTACGCGGCGCTCGGCAACGCCCTGCAGCTGGATCCGAACAACGCCGACGCCAAGCAATTGCTGGCCGCGCTGCCCAAGCGCATTCTCGATGCGGCGACGGCGCGCGCGCAGAACGACGCGGGTGCGGCCGCGGCGATGATCGAGGCGGCCAAGAAAGTGTTTCCGCAGGATGCGGCAATTGCCGCACTTTCCACAAAGTTGCAAGGCCAGCTCAGCGCCGAGCGTGCTGCCGCGCAGGCGCAGGCCGTGCGTGAGCGCATCGCCAAGGTGCTGGCCGCGCCCGCGCCGACGCCAGACCAGTTGCGCGCCGCCGCTGCCGATCTCGGCGGACTGCTTGCCGCGGACGCGAACGACAAGGAATCGCTGACTCTGCGCACGCGCCTGGTCGAGGCAATCGGCGCTGATCTGCAGGGCGCATCGGGCGTCAGCCAGTTCGATGCGCTGGAGGCCTTGTTCAAGGAACAGCAGAAACTGCTCGGTGCCGATCCGGCGTACGCGACGCTTGCCGGCACGCTGCCTTCGCTGCGTACGAAAGTGGCGCAAGCAGAGCAGGCGCGCGCCGAAGCAGAACGCGGCACGCTGGTGCTGAACGCGTATCCATGGGGCAAGGTCGAATCCGTGCTCGATGCCAATCGCCAGCCGGTTCCGCTGCCGGCGGATGCGACCACGCCGGTCGTGCTGACCTTGCCGGCCGGCAGCTACGTGATCACCTTCCGCCATCCGCAGTCGACCAAGGCCGCACAGGTGATCGCGCGTGTCGAGGCGCAGAAGCGCGCCTCCGCGAATGCCGCGTTCACGTCCATTTCCGCAGAGGAGTACTTCTCGCGTGCGGGCTGGTAAGCGTCAGTCGCTAGGGCTGTTGGCGCTGGCGCTGCTGGTCGCAGCGACGGCGCATGCCGAATACAAGGACGACTACGCGCATGGCCTGAAAGCGTATCGCGACGGCCAGTACGCGGAAGCGCGCAAGCTGATGCAGGAAGCGCTGGCCGACCACGACGAGCCGGCGACCAAGATCCGCCTGTACGGGCAGGTCTATGAAGCGTATCTGCCGCAGCACTATCTCGGCATGGCCGCGTTCAAGCTCGGCGATTGCAACACCGCGGTCGCGCAATGGAATTCAGCGGCGAACAAACGCATCGTCGGCGGGATGCCGGAGATCAGCAGCGAGGAAGAGCGCGGCCTGGCCTCATGCGCGCCGAAGGTAGCGAAGGTCGAAGACAAGCCGAAGGTGACTCCGCCGCCGGTGGAGCCGCCGAAAAAGACCGTCGTCGAAAACAATCCGCCACCGAAGGTGGAGATCAAACCGCCGCCGCCGAAGCAGACCGAGGAAAAACCCCCAGTCGCCAAGGGCGGTCCGCCGGAGCCGCTGGTGCAGGCGTTCGACAACTATCTGGCCGGACGTTACAACGACGTGGCGCGCATCAACCCGGACAGCTATACCGACAATCGGGCGCGTTTCCACGCTTATCTGGTGCGCGCGGCATCGAAATACACGCTGTCGCGCATTGCCGCCGACGAAAACCTGCTCAAGGCCGCCCGCGCCGACGCTGCCGCGGCCCACGCGCTGGACGCGCGCACCCAACCGGACGCGACCTTGTTCTCGCCGGGCTTCCGGGCTTTTTTCCAGGACGTTCGTTAAATCCCCTTGACGCGTTATTGACGCAAGCGGCGTTGTAATGTGAAGCGCAATGTCCGGTTTTCGGGGGTAAGCTGGCAGCGCGAACTCTTTTGCCAGTCCGGGAGTGGACGGTCATGTCGAATATCGTTGTGCGGATTTGCGCCATCATTTGCCTGTTCGGTTTGGCAACAGGTCACGTCGCGGCGCAATCACCCGCGTTCAAGGTTTCCTCGATCACGGCGGATGACGCCGGCGGTATCTTCGACGGCTCCAACGTTTCGATGACGGTCATTATCAAGAACGCAGGCTTGGGACAGGGCGCGTTCCAGGCGGCACTGAACATTCCGGCGGGCTACGCGTTTGTCGACCCCCACCCTTGTGGCGGCACGGTGCAGACGCCTCCATTTTGCCGCGATGGCAAAGTGCTTCCGGGTTCGAATTATTACCTGCTGTGGCCCGACGGCAGCGACGGCCAGGGTTCCGGCGGCATCGTGCTCCTGTCCGGCGCCACCAGCATCTGCACGGTGCGCCTGACGGTCCTCAGCGCAACGGTACGCGATTCGGCCACGGCGTCGGTGTACAACGCGCCGCATAACGCCTGCAACACGACGTCGGCCGATTCGAAAAGCTACTCGTTCTCGACCACCAACGGTCCGACCACGGACATGTCGATCACGATCAGCCCGAGCAAGACGACGGTACCTGCCGGCGGCACGGTCGACTACACGCTGGTCGCATCCAACAACGGGCGGCAGGACGCGCCGAGCCCGAAGGTCACGTTCAATTTCCCGAGCACGCTGGCCGTGGCGCCGAAGAATTGCCCGGGCGCCAGCACCACCGGCGGCCAATCGATCAGCTGGTCGGTCGGCAAAGTCATCTATGGCGACAGTGCCGCCTGCGTTTTGACCGCGACCGCGCAAGCCGGTGCCAGTGGACCGGTGGCGACCACGGCGAACATCACACTCGGTACCAGCATGACCGACAGCAACGCCGCCAACAACAATGCCACCAATACGGTCACGATCGCCGCTGCGGCGGCATCGGCGGATGTGAATGCGGCGATCAGCGCAAACAAGAGCACGGTAGCCACCGGCGATGCGGTCACGTTCACGCTGACGGCCAACAACAAGGGCCCGCAGGATGCGACCTCGACGCAGCTGACCACGAGCTTCCCGTCCGGCATCAGTTTGACCAGCGCCACGTGTTCGCCCAACGGCGCGGCGTCCAACCCGCTGGTGTGGAGCATCGGCACGCTGACGGCCGGTGCCACGCAGACCTGCACGGTGCAGGCAACGGTCACCGCAACCAGCTCGTCATCGCTCACGTCCACGTCGACGATCAGCAGCGCGGTCGCCGATCCGGTGCCGGGTAACAACAGCGACAGCGTGACGCTGTCGCTGCAACAGATGTCGCAGGCCGCGGATCTGGCGATTCATGTCACCGGCCCGACGCCGGGACACATTTACGCGCCCGGCGACACGCTGAATCTGACGGTGACCGTGTCGAACACCGGCCTGGGAGCGGCCAGTGGCGTGGTCGGCACGCTGCATGTGCCGAACAAGGGTGATCTGAGCGGACTGGTTTCCAACTGCGGCGTGTTCGACGCCGGCGGCAATCTCTCCTGGACGGTCGGCACGGTCAACGCCAGCAGTTCGAAAGTGTGCACGATCACTGCAACGGTCGCCGGCGCGTCGCGCACGATTCCGGTGACGGTGCGAGTCGACTCGTCCAATCCGGGCAGCGACCTGTCGCAGCTGATGGATGCCGTGATGGTGTCGGTCAACCCGAAGCCGCAGCGGATTTCAGTGACCACGACGGGCGCGCCGACCACCAAGGACTCCAAGCATGTGGCCTTGTCCGGCGACGGCTCGGTGGCGGTGTTCCAGTCGCAGGAACCGAATCTGGTTACCGGCAATTCCAACACGAACGGTCAGGACATCTATCGCATCGGCGGCGACGGCAAGCCGGTGCTCGAGACGATGGACGGCGCCGGTCATCAGCTGCAAGGCACGTCGAGTCTGCCGGCGGTTTCCGGCGACGGCTCGGTGGTCGCTTTCAGCTTCACCACGGCCAAATCGTTCGGCAAGGCAGGCATCACCGGCCAGATGTGGGGCGGCCCCTCGGGGCAGCCGAAGCATCAGCTCGACATGGGCATG
>Ga0157376_10003099_pt1 | contig 11420 bp, 5 predicted proteins | sample M45metaG_FD_121801 | JGI IMG/M metagenome (GOLD analysis project Ga0157376, IMG submission 121801) | Miscanthus rhizosphere microbial communities from Kellogg Biological Station, Michigan, USA - M4-5 metaG | ecosystem: Host-associated > Plants > Roots > Rhizosphere > Soil | place: USA: Michigan... | reverse complement strand
GCCATCCGACTCAAGCAAAGCGCTCCAGCAACAGGTTGGGCGAGTCTGGTCACTTGTCTCTTCGCCACTGGCATGCGGCCCGATTGGGATTGCTCTCCTGAAGAAAGAGCAGCGTAATGAATGGCCAATCGAACCATTGCCGAACCAACACTTTGCCATCGTTGACAAATGGAACAACCTAGTCCCCGAAGGAGTCTTCGGCGAGCTACGTGTGTCACAGGGAGAAAAAACCACCCGCACCGGCTTCCTCGCCCAACACGCCCTTGGACACGGATTCGAAATCATCGATCGAGTACAGCACACTGTGCGTTTGCACGGATATCGCCTGCGGCTTGGGGAGCTGGAAGACCGTCTGCTTGCATCGCCCAGAGTCATTCAAGCGAAAGCTTCTGTGCAGAACCTTGCCAGTGGTAATTCGGTTCTCGTTGCATATATCAGCGCCAAGCAAGGCGCAACTCCGGTAGCAGAAGAGATCGGTCAGTACCTCCGCTCCACGGCCCCAGGGCATTTCTCTTCTGCGGAGCTGATTATCGCGAATGCTGTTCCACTGCGTCCGGATGGCTCACCTGAGATTGCTGCATTGCCCCAGCTAGGAACCACAAAATCCACGCTGCTGAAAACAGAAGACTACGTACCGCCACGCGATGAAATCGAGTCCAAGCTCGTCAAGATATGGGAAGACGTGCTTGGAGTAAGTGGCATCGGCGTGCGCAGCAGCTTCTTCTCGCTCGGCGGATACTCCTTGATGATCGTCCGTTTGTTCGCGCGCATCAACAAGGTGATGAACACCTCCCTGCCCATCACTACAATCTTTAATGCTCCGACAATCGAGGAGCTAGCAGATATTCTGCGTGGCAAGCGAGCCTACTCTTCTCTCGTCCCTGTTAGACCCGAGGGCACCAAGCCTCCTTTCTTCATGATCCTGTCTTATCTCCTTTATGGTTCGCTGCCAGATTCAGTTGGCAAGGATTATCCGTTCTATGGGTTGCGCGAATTGCACGACGACGAACGGTTGACACCGAAAGAGCGTGCCGCCTCGTATATTAAGGAGATCCGCTCCGTTCAACCGGAAGGTCCCTACTATCTTGGAGGATGGTGCGCCGCAGGTCCGATCACCATCGAAGTCGGACGGCAGCTGATAGAAAGTGGACAAAAGGTTGGGCTCGTCGTTCTCTTCGATGCCTGGCACCCTGGCTATGCTGCAAAGTTACGCGCCGAGCAGGCAAACTCGGAGCAGGCACTCATAGGCGCAAAGCTTCAACGGCGGTATGAGTTCCATCGGCAGAAGATGCGCAACCGGAAACTCTCCAGCCAGCTCAGCTACATTGGAACAACGACGCTGAACAAGTTCCGTTCCATGCGTAATCGCTTTTATCTCAAGCATTGGTCACTTACGACAAAGGTATTCAAGCAACTCGGCATTCCGTTGCCGGACTTCATGCACAATGTCACGCAAACGACATTGATGACGCTCCAGCAATATACGCCAGAACCATTTGCCGGCGACTTAATGCTGTTGCGTGCTCTCAACGAACCCACACTTCCAGGCGCCGATGCGACCTGCGGCTGGAACGAAGTAGTAAAGGGTAACATTGAGGTTCTCTGGGCACCGGGCGACCATGAAAGCATGTTCCTTGAGCCCAACCTGGCCACCGTAGGAAAAACCGTTCGCGAAGCGCTGGAACGCGCACAGGCAGCGGTCTAAACGCCATGATGAAATCCAATACGGAGCTTGGCTCGATGCATTCGCATGCAGTATCACCCCTGCACACGCATGGCGTTCATGCATCTTTCCGTCCGGCGCCGCTCTTGTCCGAAGGCCAGATTCACATCTGGACAATAGCGGAACGTCCGCACGCAGCTTCGGAGTATCTTCCCTTGTTGAGCCGCGCGGAATCAGAGCGTGCCTTCGCCTTGCGGACCACAAAGCTCTTTGACCGCTTCGTCATTGATCACGGTCTGCTGCGTATGTTGCTCGGCGCTTATCTTGAGATAGATCCAAGAAAGCTGACCTTCGCTACGAACCAGTATGGCAAGCCACAGCTGGAAAACCGCACCTGCCGTCTGCGCTTCAATATGTCTCATTCTGGAGCAATCACCGTGGTGGCGCTCTGCCTCGACGCTGAAGTCGGCATTGACGTAGAGACCATCCGCCCCATTGAGGAATGGGAAGATATTGCCGTCTCGCATTTTTCCAAGGACGAGAATCAGTCGCTGCACCAGGATACTCCGGCTCACCGCATGGGCGCTTTTTTCCGCTGCTGGACCCGGAAGGAAGCCTTTATCAAGGCCGTTGGCATGGGCTTATCTATTCCTCTGGATAGCTTTACCGTATCTACTTCTCTGTCCGAACCGCCAGCTCTGCTCCACTGTTCATGGGATAACAATGCAACCTCCCATTGGTCATTGATGCACTTGGAACCGACAATCGAACACGTTGGCGCTGTTGCTATTGAAAATTCCGGCTGGTCGGCTTTGCACTTTGCATGGCCGTAGCCGGTTGCAATCTGAGACAATTGGCTCCTGGAATAACGCCTTTACTCCCGAAGAACAGCAACGGAGGCGTTCAGGTGTGTGAAATCTTCCCCGTTAAGTTGTCATAACTATGAACAATCCGCTCAGTCTTGTATTGCTTCTGCCCGGCTTGATCTCGCTTTACTTCGTCATTCGCGGAGACGCTGAAAAAGCATTTTTACGGGTATATCTACCAGCGCTTTTACTTCTGCCGGCATATTATTCCTGCAGGCTTCCCCATCTTCTTCCCATCACATCGGCAGAAGCTGCGATGATTCCGCTGGCAATTGCAGTCATGATCCGTCCCCCCAGCGGCTGGCGTTTTTGCCGATTGGATCTTTGGGTTCTGCTCTACATGGTAAGTCTCTCGATAAGTGAGCTTCTCCACGAACGCGTCATGAACGACGGCATCATGCTTGTTCTCAGCGGTATTTTAAGCATGCTCTTTCCATACATTATTGGCCGTCTTCTGATTGAACCCAAATTACGGCTGCCCACAACCAAAGTATTCGTCACTTTGATTTTGTTCCTCATCCCATTTGGCCTCTACGAATACAGAATGGGGTTTAATCCGTATGCCATCATCGGACCGAAGCTTCTCGGCATTATTCCAACATGGGGATTACAGATACGCGGCGGGCGCGCGAGAGTTGCAACATCCTTCAGCGATGCTGAGCTGGCAGGAATCGCCTTTACAGTCATCCTGACTTTGAATTGGTGGCTGGTCCAGATCAACAAAATGGATCGTGGCAAAGAAAGCAGATTGGGGAAATGGCTTTCCAAGCTGGAGTCGAAACATATTCCGGGAATCATTCTTTTGGCATTGCTTTTATTGACGCAGTCCCGCGGACCATTCCTGGGTGCAGCTCTAGCCTATGCGATTCTCCTCATTCCCAAATTTAAAAATACGAAGTTAGCCAGCATTGTCATCGCCTCGATTTTGATTGTTGGAGCGCTTGGAATCCACGCATATCTTCAGAAATACACCTCCGGCCCCATTACGTATGACGGCACCATGTCTGAGCAGCAAGCCAGCGCCGCCTATCGAAGACTATTGCTGGAGAATTATGCGCCGATCATTCAAGAAGGAGGTTGGCTGGGATGGAGTTATCTGAGTCATCCCGTGGTTGGCAACCAGGTATCTATTGATAACCAATTTCTTCTTGTGCAACTCGGGCAAGGACGGCTGGGTTTAATTATTTTCATCCTGATCGGAATCGAAACCTTTTTCCGGCTTATCAAGTTCACCTGGACATTCAAACGACAGGAAGATCTGTACTTCGCCTTCAGTCTTTTGGCCGCCATGGCCGCCATATGGTCAACGATCACCACAGTTTATCTCGGAGAACAGCTGCCGCAGATTACCTTTCTTCTACTTGGCTGGAGCCAATCCTTGCAAGAGGGCGTCTCGGATCAGAATCAGAGTCTGGCTACAACATCCCAGGCAAAATTCAGCTTTAAGAGAGTGTTTGCTTAATCGTCGTCATAGAGCTACGTGCTTACATCTCTAGTGCTAAAAAATCTTTATGGAAATCTTGCATTGCGTAACGTCTGTGCAAAAAGGAATCAATGAGTTTAGAAGCTGTCTCTGCCGAAATCCCGCAACAACAAAATAATCGCCATGAGCATTTAGAGAAACGTGCGCTCAAAGGCACCGGTTATGTTGTCATTGCCTACGGATTAGCCACGGGACTACGTCTGATCAACAGCATGGTGCTGAGCCGTCTTCTCGCGCCAGCCTATTTTGGCTTAATGGCTCTGACAACCACCATTGTGCTTGGTCTTTATCTGGCGTCTCACCTCGGACTCGAAGATGGCGTGATCCAAAGCGAGAGAGGAGAAGAACGTAATTTTCTGTTCACAGCGTGGACGCTTCAGGTCATACGCGGAGCAGGATTATTCCTGATTACAATTCCGCTCGCCTTCCCCGTCGCCGAGTTCTATCACGAGCGTCTTCTTCTGGTTCTTTTACCGGTATTAGGGTCCAGCTGCCTCATCGGCGCTTTCACATCGCCTTCCATGCTGGTGCTTGCGCGGCAGATGGGCGTCGCCAGAATCACTTTACTTGAGTTATTCACTTCGCTCATACAATTTGTAGCAACCACTCTTTGGGCTTTTATTCATGCCGATATCTGGGCGCTCGCTGGCGGCAAGCTCATCGCTGAAACCGCACGCGTCATTGTCAGCTACTGGATAGCGCCTTCCCAACGCCCGGTATTTATCCTGGAGCGGAAAGCTCTTGGCTATCTCGTCCGCTTCGGTCGCTGGATATTACTTAGTACCGGACTCACCTTCTTCGCCATGCAGTCCGATCGATTGCTCTTGGGAAAATTGATATCCTGGCAGCTGCTTGGAGTCTACGGTATCGCGTATACCCTATCGGATGTGCCTAGGCAGATCATTACTCAGTTCTCCAGCCGTGTGGGCTATCCCTTTATCGCCAGATTCTCAGAGCTTCCACGTCCGCAATTCCGGTGGGTACTGCTGAAGTACCGCTTCTATGTCCTTGCTATCGGTGCGCTTGTCTTGACTATCGTGATCAGCACAGGTGATCAGTTCATCCTGCATATCTACGACAAGCGGTATCATCAGGCCGCCTGGATGGTCGTCATCCTTGGCTGTGGGCTTTGGCACACGCTGCTTGCCGCCACCATCACACCGGTCCTGCTCTCTATCCAGAAAGCCTACTATCACACCATTGCAATGGCGCTCTATTGCATAACACTATTTGTCTGCCTGCCACTGGGATTTCATTATTGGGGAATGCTTGGCGCCGTCATCGCAGTTGCCATCAGCGATTTCCCAGTGTATGCCATCAGCACAATCGGCATGATACGCGAGGATCTTTCCTTCCTTCGCCAGGATCTGAAGTTAACCCTTTTCTTTCTTGCCTTGCTAAGCCTGGCCTTGGTCTTGAGGCATGCCTTTGGGCTTCCCAGTCCATTTCACAACGTACCGTAACAATGATTCCGCAACGATAGCAAATCAAAGACTTCGTGGCCCACAGCAAAAAGCCAGCTTCGTACACAATACGAAGCTGGCTTAGCAGGCAAGTTAAGAACGATAGTCAGAAGCTTCTGATCATTCGCTATAAGACCAGTTCAGAATCTCCGCTGTAGATGTTTGGCCACCAGTTGCCCCAGTAAATCCGACATAAGCAATAGAGCTGCCCACTGCTGCCGGAATATTTACGGAAAACTGCTTCGTAACGCTCTTCTGTGTTTTCTTATCGCTGAGGGTGAGGGTAAGAGTAGTCCCCTTATATACGATATGAGCGGCAAACGCGTCCCCGCTATGCAGGTTAAGGCCGCTTGAGCTCAGATCTGTCGCTGGCACTGTGGGGGTGGCGCCGTATCCATAAATTCCGATGGAGTCGCCCCCTTCCCCGCCGTTGTTATACAGATCAAACTTAATGGCGACGCTTTCATGAATCCCCGCATACCCCAGACCCACACCATCCTCGCCGATAGCCTTAACCCCAGCACCCTGGATCGTAAAAGTTATACCATCGGCCACGGGACTCAGTATCTGGAAGGTAAAGTCTGTCGTGAATTGGTTAATGGGAACCTTTGCCCCGAACCACGCACTCGATGCCTGCCAAAATCCGTTATTGGTAAGTTCAAGTACATTATTCGAGACTTTGGCTGCACCATTCAGCGCTAATCCTGAAGCACTCATAGCCGTCGAATAGCCAGGGAGACTGGAAGAAGATCCCGATGATCCAGTCTTTGTAATCGAATAGCTGGCCGAAGCAACGCCGCTATTTGTCTTTCCTGTAGCCACCGCAAGAGCTTTCACCGTTGCAGAAGTGGATACCGTAATCGGGCCGGTATACGCAGTCGATGAAGTCGTTGGCGTACTTCCATCAGCGGTGTAGTAGATCTTCGATCCAGCCGTTGCGTCACTGATGGTTACTTTTTGCGCCGAACTGTAGCTTCCCCCCGCTGGACTGAAGGTTGGCGTCGACACGGCACCCGATACGATCGAGACGGTGTAAGCCGTGCTGACGACGAGGCTATTTGTATATCCGTTGGCTACGGCAATGGCCTTGACCGTTTTTGACGAGGAGACGCTAATCGGGCCGCCATATACCGCTGACGAGGTCGATGGCGTACTTCCATCCGTGGTGTAATAAATCGCCGCCCCAGGCGTTGCATCGGTAATGCTGACCGATACCGCGGATGAGTAGCTTCCCGCCGCTGGAGAAATCGCTGGCGTTGCCGTCTGTGAAACCTGGGTGCCAGAACCGCTCGTGTAATCCAGCGCAATCACCGAATGAGGTGGCAGCGTAACGGAAGTTGGACTGGAAAGAGTAGCTGTGGTGAGAACAACCTTTGCCGGTGCCGTATTGGAAGGTTTTCCGGTAGCCGCCTCATTCATATCATCCAGGGAAGCTGGGGTGTACATCCTCTCCGTAACAGCGCCGGATGGCGGATGCGTTCCAGAAAAAGCGAGAGTATGGCTGCCGGTTAAATCTGAGTTCACTAAGACCAGCGAACGCTTCGTCCCATTCTGAAAGCAGAAGGCATAAAGATAAGGCACATTCTTCAACGCCGGCATTCCAGGAGGCACAGCCGTCCCATTCGAAGCATTTCCAGCGAAGTTATACGTAGCGTTGTTCGAGATAGGGCAGGAATACATCGGACCGATCATCGACTGATTCATCAAGGAAAGCGCCAGGAACTGAGGACGCTTATTGTTGGTAGCGCCACCCATGTCCACAGTATTTCCCCAGAGCTTGATGCTCTTTCCGTTCAGTCCCCCATTGCTGAACTCGGCTAATGCAAAGTAGGCACTGTTCACGATTCCAAAATATTGAAGGTTCAACATTGGTTCGAGGACCGCGATGACACCCTCGCCCGCACCCGCATTGATATAGTCCATGTGCGTCTGATCAATGCTGCCGCTCAAGGTTCCCTGGCCCCATTCGTAGACGTTCACATTGCAGGTTGCTCCGCCAGAGGCGCCGCAGGTCTTCTGGCTCTGATAATCATGCAGCGACTGGTAAAAGTTAGATGGATCGCTTGGATCAATCACTTTGTCATAAGGCTCTACCATCGCGGCTCCCCACAGGCTTGCATCATTTGCAAAGCTGTTCACCGTCGCATAGGTATAGTCTTCAATTTCGAGAGAGTCGGGATGGACCCTGGCAATCTCTCCATCCATTGCCCAATTCTGCGCAGTCTGAGCATTCATCACCAGATCGAATGCCGAGGCAGAGTAATAGGCATCCGCATGCATGGCGGCAAAGATATCCTTGGCGCGCACGCTGTAGTCGTAGAGAAATTCATTTGCAGGCTGTGTGCTGCGCCAGCCAAGATTCTGTCCGGGGAATGTTCCTTCGTTCCAGCATTCATTACAGAACGAAAGATGGATCTGGCTGAAGACACTCGTCCAGGGATTCGCCTGTCCCAGCGCAGCGCGCTTCGCACCGTATTTAGTAGAAGTTGGCCCGGCGAGAAACTCGATCAGTCCAGCCGCATCCTGGGTGGTGAAGGTAACCGGAACTTCCAGGTAGGGTTCAGCATGGATCAACTGGCAGATAACCAGATAGTCTTCGATTGAAAGCTGCAAAGACCCCGCGCCACTGGGACCTACAAAGTAAAGCGCTCCGCCTGCAGTGGGGCTATGTGCATAGCTGGGCTGCGACCAGTTATCCATCGTCTCCGCATTCTGGCCCAGCCAGTCGCGCAGCACGCCAGGATTGCCACCGGATGCATTGTTGTAATACGTCTGAAGCGCGCTGATAACTTCATCGCGGAAGACCGTCGTATTGGCAGCACTGCCACTCGTCTTCGAGAAGTTCACATTATCGAGATCGACCGTACCACCGGAAGAACTGAAGTTTACCTGAGCTGTACCCGGCGTCGTCGCAGCCTGTGTTTCTGATGCCTTGCAGGTATAAGTAAATTGCGTCCACGTTGATGTCAGCGCCGGAGTGAAGGATCCGCAATTGAATCCTCCCGCCGACAGGCGGGAAGCGCTGACCGAAAGCGTGGGTGATCCGGCAGCAGCCTTGGCCCAGAAGGAGATCTGGTAAGTCCCATTCATCAGCACGAAGAGGTTTTGCTCTGGCGATGAATCGAAATAGGCACTCACCATGGCTGAAGATCCTACAGCCGAAGTATTGATCTGAAGGGCCTGCTTTCCGCATGTGGAGCACAGGTCTGTCGTATCGGAGAGCAGCTTGGCTCCGCCATTAATAGAGGTCCAGAAACCTCCCTGGTTGCTTTCCCACGCGGATTCCGGCGTGGGCGATGCGGCCTTGCTGAAGACAACGATATCGCCTACATTGAAGGCCGCGGGGCAGGCCTTAGACATCGTGAAGCTAGGACTAGTGTTGCTCTCGTTCGGATAATTCGGGCCGGTGTTGGACGCGATCGTTCCCGTGCATCCCATCTCCGCGCCACCTGACTGCGAAGCGACGACGGTAAACGTGGCTCCCGTCCAATAGTTCGCCGGGACTGGATCATAGTTATCGGGATCAGTAAACGAAGTCGGCGTTCCCGCAGTAGATACTACCCATATTTGTTGAGAAATCGTCGGCTCAAACCCGGGATTCAAAGATCCGATCAGGTTCTTCAAGAGCTGGCCATTGTCATAGTAGTTAACAGAGCCGAGGTTCAGACCTGCTCGTTTGGTATTGCTTCGCAAAATAGACGCATCGTTCAAAACCACTGTTGGCGTAGCAGTTGAAGTTTGTGGCCGGGCATCCGTAGCGGCAAAACTAACAACAAAGCCAATAAGGAAGGTGAACATTGCGACCCTGCGCAGGTTGAGTCGTGTGGATATGGGCTTCTTGCTCACGCTTCCGATGAATGCTCGCTGGGGGAGGGACATCTTTTCATAAGTCATAGTGCTACGTTGTCTTCTTTCTGACGACATTCAGTAGTCTGTTTGTATTTTGATAAGACCCGAGCGATATGAGCAGGTGGGAGAAGACCGCCCGAAGCTATTTGCGATAGCCCTGGAACTGATTGCGTTTAACTAATATTCGTATGTGAATTATATAGAGCTGTCCTTTGTTCAGTCTGACAATTTACCATTAACAACAAAGCTCTAGTCACATAGTTGCTCGGCATCTTTGTAAACAAAATAACCAAAGTAATAATTTCCTAATTCATGCAAGAAATTCATACACTCCAGGCAAGCCTCGAAGACTCTTCGGATCGCATTCCGCTACAAACCCCGCGGTTAGCTTATCTGTTGAGCCAGTACCCTGCCGTATCGCATACTTTTTTCTTAAAAGAGATACTTGGCTTAAAGCAATTGGGATTCCAACTTGAAACTGCCTCGATTAACTCTGCCGACCGGTCACTCGATCAGCTCCCTCTGAACGAAGCACGCGAAGCGGGTAGCACTTATTATGTGAAGACACTGAGCCTTCCCAGGATCCTGACTACGTTTCCGCTGCTTGCGCTTCGTAATCCAGTTGTCTGCTTGCGTGGCCTCAGAGCTGCTCTACGCTTATCCGGATGGGATCTCCGCTCTGGCGTCTATGCGCTCTTCTATCTGGGAGAAGCGCTGCTGCTCGGCGCATGGATGAAGCGACGCGCTCTGCAGCATCTGCATGTTCATTTCGGTGGACCGGTTGCCACTGTGGGCATGCTTACTGCGGAAGCATGGGGTTTCTCATATTCCCTTACGCTTCACGGCCCTGAAGAGTTCTACGATGTAATCGCATCCTATCTGCCACAGAAAATTGCGCGGGCTAAGTTCATCTTCTGCATCAGCAATTTCTGCCGCAGTCAGGTTATGAAATACGCGCCGCCCGCGCATTGGGAGAAGTTACGCGTCTTACGTTTAGGTGTCGATCCGGACGAATTCAAACCAATTCCCCGGCATCCAGGCCCAGTACTGAACATAGTTTCTGTGGGCCGTCTGGTACCGGCAAAAGGACAGCTAGTCCTTTTACAAGCGCTACATAGACTTATCACCACAGAACAAAGCATTCACCTGACACTAATCGGAGATGGTCCTGAGCGAAAGAATCTTCAACAATTTGTTGTCAGTCATCGCCTGTCGTCCTACATTACTTTCCTTGGTGCGTTGAACCACGACCAGACACGCCAGCAATTGGCGCGTGCGGATATCTTTGCATTAGCCAGCTTCGCAGAAGGAGTGCCGGTCGCTCTGATGGAAGCAATGGCCATGGAGATTCCCTGCGTCAGTACTCAGGTCGCCGGCATTCCAGAATTAATTCGCGATGGCATCGATGGATTCCTCGTGCCCGCCTCTTCTGTCGAAGCGCTTACCGATGCGATTCATAAATTAGTCGTCGATGAAACACTGCGAGAAAGAATGGGAAGCTCGGCTCGCGCTCATATCATCGATAGCTATAACCTTCCGCGCAATCTCCAGACTCTGGCTTCCGCATTCGAACAATGCCTCTCTTGAAGGAATCTCCAGAACGTATGCCGTCAGCCAATGTCTCGCTCACTACGCCCGATGTGTCCATCGTGATCGTCTCCTTCAATACACGAGATGTCTTGAAGGAATGTCTTCAGTCCATCGAACGCGAATCGGATGGACTTGAAGTAGAAGTATGGATAGTCGATAACAACTCCTCCGACGGTTCGCCGGAAATGATCGAGCAGGATTTTCCCAACGTCCATCTCATTCGCAGCGAAACTAACCTGGGCTTCGGAGCAGCCAACAACGCAGCGCTCACCTCGGTACGCGGACGATACGTAGTACTGCTCAACTCCGATGCCTTTCTCTGCAAGGACTCGCTGCGACTCTCCGTTAAGCATATGGACGAGCATCCGCATGCAGGACTCGGTGGAGCACGCCTGACGGGCCGTGATGGCGAATGGCAGCCCTCTGCGCGCATGTTCCCCAGCATCCTTACCGACGCCTTTGTCTATTTCGGGCTGGCCTCGCGTTTTCCCAAATCGAAGTTCTTC
>Ga0157376_10003097_pt1 | contig 11423 bp, 8 predicted proteins | sample M45metaG_FD_121801 | JGI IMG/M metagenome (GOLD analysis project Ga0157376, IMG submission 121801) | Miscanthus rhizosphere microbial communities from Kellogg Biological Station, Michigan, USA - M4-5 metaG | ecosystem: Host-associated > Plants > Roots > Rhizosphere > Soil | place: USA: Michigan... | reverse complement strand
GACGGTCTTAGTTCCGCGTCGGTCATTATTACTGCCAAATGATTTTTTTTTGGTGCGGGCCATTTGTTTTTCATAGCGTCATTGTTGCACAATTCAGGTGTAGCAAAAAATGAACTGCCTTTAAAACGTAAATTGCTTATAATGAAGAATACAATGATGATTGCCTGCCTGCTATTCGGTGTTATTATTTGTAATGCCCAGCCCGTTGACAACATCATTAGGATAAACCAACTGGGCTATTATGTAAATGCGCCTAAAATAGCCATTATTGCCGCGGTCGTGCCTTCAAATGATTTTTATATTATTTCCACCACAAAAAAAGATACCGCGTTTACGGGCCGGTTGGGTGAAGTGATGCAATCAACCAATTCTTCGCTGAAAACGCGGGTGGCTGATTTCAGTACTTTTCATACGGCAGGAACATATTTACTGGTTGTGCCCAATCTTCCGCCCTCTTATTCTTTTTCCATTGGAAACAATGCCAATCATGCTGTGGCAACTGCCGCATTAAAAGGATATTATTATATGCGGGTATCCATGCAGTTGGAACCGGCCTATGCAGGTAAATGGGCGCGGCCTGCTGGCCACCCGGATAATATTGTTTTTGTTCACCCCTCTGCAGCTTCAGAAAAAAGGCCCGCGGGTACTGTGATTGCCACACCCGGTGGTTGGTACGATGCCGGTGACTATAACAAGTATATAGTCAACTCTGGTATCACCATGGGTACATTGTTATCTGCCTACGAAAATTTCCCGTCTTATTTTGATAGTTTACGAACCAATATTCCCGAGAGCAAAGATGCTATACCCGATATTTTAAATGAAGCCTTGTACAACCTGCGCTGGATGTTTACCATGCAGGATCCTTATGATGGCGGCGTATACAACAAATGCACCAATGCCTCATTTGATGGCATGGTAATGCCGGGGGTAAGCAGGTTACCCAGGTATGTAGTGCAGAAAGGCACAGCTGCTACACTTGATTTTGCCGCGGTAATGGCGCAATGCAGCCGTATAACAAAAAACATGTCCGGGCAATTGCCTGGTCTTTCGGATAGTTGTTTACGCGCCGCAAAAAAAGCATGGCAATGGGCAATGGCCAATCCCCTGCTGGCATACAACCAGGATTCCATTAATAAAATATACGAACCAAGAATTACAACGGGTGGTTACGGAGATCGCAATTTTACAGATGAGTGGTTTTGGGCAGCGGCAGAGTTATATACGGTAGCAAAAGATAAGCAGTACCGTACAGCGATAAACCAAAGAATAAATGACAGTATGGTATTGCCAAGCTGGGGCAATGTCCGGATGCTGGGGTATTACACATTGCTGCACAATCCACAATCTTTACCAGGAGATTTGTCAGCAGATATAACCCGCGTCAAAGAGAGGCTGCTGCAGTTTGCGGATGCTTACCTGGCACCTGTAAAGGAAAATGCTTTTCAAACCGTAATGGGCCGTACAAAAAAAGATTTTAACTGGGGAAGCAACAGCAACGCTGCCAACCAGGGCATCGCTTTAATAAATGCTTACTTTATTTCAAAAGACAGAAAATACATTGACGCAGCCCTAACCAATCTTGATTATATACTGGGCCGCAACGCAACCGGCTATTGCTTTGTAACAGGCATGGGTACACGATCTACTATGCACCCGCACCACCGGCCTTCAGTGGCAGATGGTATTATAGAACCAGTGCCCGGTTTACTGGCTGGAGGGCCAAACCCCGGCATGCAGGATAAATGTCATTATGATTTTACAGAACCGGAAACGGCTTATTCAGATACCGACTGTGCTTATGCTTCCAATGAAATAGCCATTAACTGGAATGCGCCGTTGGTATACCTTGCCAACGCGATAGAATCCCTGCAATATGAAATAAAATATAGCCTGCCTAAGTAAAATTTTGCACAGGCCGGTTATATTATACCTCTTTAAAAAAAGTTGTGGAATTTCATCCCCCGCGGCCGACTGCTTTTATTTGGTAGTAGGCTGTAAAAAGCCCTTCTTATACAGTAACAGGCAAGGCTGGTGACAGGCTCATTTATTGCATGTTTATTGTGCCCTTTATTGTTTTAACCACAAAAACCTGCAAAATGAAAAACATTAAGCGTGATCATGCTGAGCTCAATTACCAGGAAGCAGGCAGCGGGGAAATTACTTTATTATTTGTGCATGGTGCTTATCTTGATCAAACCTGCTGGAAAAACCAGGTGCAATTTTTTGAACAGAATTATAAAGTGGTAACGCTGGATTTGCCAGGTCACGGTAAATCGGGTAATGAACGGGTGGACTGGTCAATAAGAAAATTTGCAGAGGATGTAATTGCTGTAATATGGGAATTGAATCTGAAAAATGTAATTCTTATCGGCCATTCCATGGGTGCTACAATAAATTTAATAGCCGCAACGCTGTATCCAAAACCGGTATTGGGATTTATTGCAGTAGATATGTTTAAGAATGCGGCAAATCCTTTGCCGGATGAATACCAGCATCAGGCGGAGCATATTGTAGAAAAACTTACCACGGATTTTGCCAATACCAATGAGCAATATGCGAGGATGGCTTTACTGACAGACCAAACGCCTCCGGCAATTACTGAAGCCGTTGTAAACAATTACCGCCATGCCAACCAGCAAATGGCCATTGCAACCACACCAGAAATATTTTCCATATACCAGGCAGAAAAGGAATTGTTACCAAAACTCCGGTTCAAACTGTATCTGATCAATGTTGATTATATACCCACCAATGAGGCTCCTTTGCGGCAATATGCCGGCAGTGGTTACGAAGTATTTCATATGAAAGGCACCAGCCATTTTCCGATGCTGGAAAATTCTCCGGTATTGAATAAATTACTGTATGAGGCCATCCAGGAAATAGCAGTAGACATTATGCATGAAGCATGAGACTGAAAATTGTAATGTAGTGTACCAGGGGCATCAATTCTTGTGAAAATGAAATGATGCCCATTTTTATGCCTGCAGTACATTTTTTAATAAAATTTGCTGTAGTTGAATGTTGAGAACGGCAGATACAGTACTTTGTGTAAACGATTGTATCCGTGGCTAAGCAGGAGTAAGTAAAATAATTGCTTATCATAAAAATAAACTGGCATATGAAATTCTCCATTCTGCTCATAGGCATTTGCGTTGCTGCGTTTGCCCATACCCGCAATACTGCACTCTCAAAAATGCATATAATTGCGGCAGATACTACTGTACCTTTCTCTGATTCAATTTTGCCTGGCAAAGGATTGAACGAACATCCGTTTTTGTATGCGGGAGAATGGGATACAAGAAATGAACAGCAGACCATTAAATTGGTACGCGGAGGAAAAGTGGTATGGACATATGGTTTTCCAATAAAAGATTCAGACAGCACCGTTCAGGAACTGGGTGATGCATGCTTGCTTAAAAACGGAAATATTGTTTTTACAGGTAAGACTTTTGCCGCAATTGTTACCCCCGAAAAAAAAATAATCTGGCGATATACGGCTCCCAAAGGCAGCGAAATACATACTGCGCAGCCTGTTGGTAAGGACCGTGTATTGATCATGCAGAATGGTAACCCGGTAAAACCAAAGCTGATGATTTTTAATACTGCCACCAATGTTGTTGAGAAGGAGCTGGAAATACCCACTACAAATCCAGAAAAGCCGCATGGCCAGTTCAGACATATCCGGATGACAAAAGCCGGAACATTTTTAATACCCAATATGTCGGGTAAAGTAGTGGAATATGATGGCAATGGAAAAGAAATATGGCAGGTAACGGCACCCGCAGCCTGGGCTGCAATACGTTTAAAAAATGGCAATACACTTATCAGTGGCGATTCAAAAGGTTTTGCGCGTGAGGTGAATCCGCAGGGAGATATTGTTTGGGAGTTTACACAAAAAGATGTACCCAATATCCGGATTTTCAATATACAGGAACTAACGCGGCTGGATAATGGAAATACCATTATTTGCAATTGGTGCGCCGGTATGAAAAATAAGGACGATTGGCGCAAGACAGTCCAGGTGCTGGAAGTAACAAAAGATAAAAAAGTGGTGTGGGCATTGCGTTCGTGGGAAGGAGACAATGACCTGGGGCCGGCTTCTTCCATACAATTGCTTGATCAAAAAGGATCAATGGAAACGTTCGGATTACAAAGATGAGGGGTACACCTGTGCTGTAAATAAAATTGTACTGTTATAAATTAGAAGAATGAAAAAAATAATTGCCATTTTATTATTGGCGATAGGGTTAAGATCTGTTACCAGCGCACAACAAACCATCGTGCAATATTTATCGGGGATTGACAAAGACCATACTGTCCAATGGGATTTTTTTTGCACCAGGGGAATCAACAGCGGCAAATGGACAAAGATTGCTGTTCCGTCAAACTGGGAACAGCAGGGGTTTGGCGGCTATAGCTATGGCCATGATAAAGTGAAAACGGACGAGCAGGGTTTATACAAATATCACTTCAGTGCATTAAAAGAATGGACTAACAAAAGGATATTTATTGTATTTGAAGGATCAATGACAGATACTGAAGTAAAAATAAATGGTAAGCCGGCAGGTGCCATTCACCAGGGCGGTTTCTACCGTTTTAAATATGATATTACTGAGCTCATAAAATTCGGTTCATCTAATCTGCTGGAAGCAACCATAAGTAAAATGTCGGCACAGGCGTCAGTAAACAAAGCAGAACGCAACGGCGATTTCTGGACGCTCGGTGGTATTTACCGGCCTGTTTATTTAGAAATTGTGCCACAAAGTTTTATTGACAGGGTAGCGGTTGATGCAAAAGCAGATGGTTCTTTTCGCATGGACGTATACGCCACGAACCTTAGCAAAAGCAATGACATAGAAGCACAGGTGCAAAAGCTAAATGGGGAAAATATGGGCAACCCATTCTATTTGCCCGTTGCCCGTGTGCAGGATAAATATGTTCTGCAAAATCAATTCAGTAGCCCTGCATTGTGGAACCCTGAGTTTCCGAATTTATACCAGGTAGTAGTTTCAATAAAAGAGCACGGGAAAATAATCCACCAGGTCACTCAAAAATTTGGTTTCCGTACTGCGGAACTGCGCATAAAAGATGGATTTTATGTAAACGGAACAAAAGTAATTTTTAAAGGTGTGTGCAGGCACAGCGAGTGGCCCGAAACAGGAAGAACATTAAGCAAAGATATCAGCCTGCTGGATATTGGTTTGATGAAAGAAATGAACATGAATGCAGTACGCATGTCACACTATCCGCCCGATCAGCATTTTTTGGATATGTGCGATTCATTAGGGCTTTTTGTGCTGGATGAATTAACCGGCTGGCAGGCTTCCTATGATACCATTGCCGGGCGGCCCCTGGTAAAAGAGCTGGTAGTGCGCGATGTAAACCATCCCTGCGTGGTGATATGGGACAATGGCAATGAAGGAGGATGGAACCGGGCACTCGACAATGATTACGCATTGTATGATCCCCAACAAAGACTGGTGATTCATCCCTGGGAAAAATTTAATGGAACGGATACCAAACATTATCCCGATTATAATTATGTGGTTAATTCAAGCCTGTATGGGCAAGATGTTTTTTTTCCTACAGAATTTATGCATGGTTTATACGATGGAGGGCATGGCGCCGGGCTGGAAGATTTCTGGAATTTAATCTTGCAGCATCCTTATGGGGCTGGTGGTTTTCTATGGTCTTTTCACGATGAAGGAATTGTGCGAAAAGATAAAAAAGATAGTATTGATACAGATGGCAACCATGCGCCCGATGGTATTGTTGGGCCGCATCGCGAGAAAGAAGCCAGTTTTTATACCATCAAAGAGATATGGAGCCCGGTGTATATTAAGCAGCATTCAATAATGCCAGGTTTTAATGGAATGCTTCAGATAGAAAACCGTTATCTCTATACCAATCTAAGTCAATGTTCTTTTGAGTGGAAACTGGCTGCATTGCCCGCAATAAATGAAACAGGAACAAAAGCTATAATTACGGCAAGCGGCAAACCCACTATTACACTGGCGCCTGGTGAAAAAGGCTGGATGTCTTTAAACTTACCGGCGTTGTGGAGTAATAGCGATGTGTTGTACCTCACTGCTTACGATCCCCGTCAAAAAGAAATATTTACGTGGAGCTGGGCGCTGAAATTACCAGCAACCATTGCTGCACAAAATATGGCTTTGCAAAAAAAGCCCGCTGCAGCAAACGATAAAATAGAAGCCCGTGAAGAAGACAGCAGCTTTATTGTAAAGTTGAATGATATCCGTTATTACTTTGCAAAGTCCAGCGGCTGTCTTTCCAAAGTGATTAACAGTCAATCGGCGATTTCGTTATCAGACGGACCGGTGGTAGCAGGTATAAAACATACGCTTAAGGAATTAAAACATTATCAAAAAGATGATCAATATATTGTTGAGCCCGTTTATGAAGGGGAGAGTATGTTTCGCGTAAAATGGATCTTTGCTGCGGGCAGGCCTGTAAAACTGGAATACAGTTATGCGCAAAAGGGTGCGGCAGATTTTATAGGTATCAGTTTTAATTATCCTGAAGAAAAAATAACGGGTATGAAATGGATGGGCCGCGGACCTTACCGCGTCTGGAAAAACAGGTTAAAGGGACAACAATTTGGTATTTGGGAAAAGAAATACAACAACGCCATTACGGGCGAAAGCTGGAATTACCCTGAGTTCAAAGGTTATCATGCCGAAGTATACTGGGCGGTTATTGAAACAAAAGAATCCTCCTTTAAGATCTACAATGAAACTGATGGCATGTTTTTGCAGGTATTGAAGCCGCTTAAACCGGCGGGTGCAGCAAACGACAATACCAGTCCGCCATTTCCGGAAGGTAATATTGGGTTAATGAGCGCCATTCCGCCTATAGGTACAAAATTTCAATCGCCCGATAAACTAGGCCCGCAAAGCCAGAAGAATATGCAGTTAAATTATACACCTGTGAGTGGAACTTTGTGGTTTGATTTCAGTCCCAATTTGAAAGGTTACTAAACTATATTCGGGCATAAGATTAAATTTGTTGAATCCTGAGGCAAACCCAATTTTACTACTATGAGAAAGACTTTTATAAGTTTATTGGTATTGATCTTTTTTTCAGACTCTTCACGGGCACAAATAATTCAACTGGTAACGCATGGAGCAATATTAGCAGGAAGTGCGATTGGTGCAAAAAAAGAGGTACCCGTTTTTAAAAGTGTGAAGTTTGATTCCGCCTATTCAGTCATTGGTATTGCTCCGGACGCCGGGTCTGCACTGTTGTTCAAAGATTATTGTTTCATAATTGATTCTCTGGAGACTTTGAAACTATTAAAAAAGAATTGGATTGCCAAGGGCTTATCCAAGTCTGTGCCTGATCAGCCCTTTTTCAAAATATATGCACTAAAGAATCATGAGATAAAACAGGAGTGGAATGTTTTTCCATCTGATTCTGCAATTTACACTTCAGACGATTATTTTAAATTCGACATTTCCCTGCTGCGAAAGCTGGCTTCAAAGTTTCCCTTGGAATACGATGTTAAAATTGATTCCTTTAATAACCGGGAAGAATTTCTCATTTTTAAAGAAGCTTCAATACAGAAAGATTCTTTTTTATTTGTAATTGATCCAATAGCTGGCTTTGAAGGAAATTTTCCCGTGAAAGTAGAAAAGAGTGACAAAATAAAGTCTTTTCAGGACGCTGTAAATGAATTGGACAAATACTGTTCCCGGGTTACGGGAAAATCAAAGTATTCAATTAATACAAAGAATAATGTTACCAGTTTCAATAGCGATAACCAGGTGATTTTTATCATCAGATCCGACAAGCAGTTTTATGATAAATATAATTCGGATCAGTTTAAAAAAGATAAATGGACTAATGAACTGATATTTTCTACTTCATATTGGAGAAAATAAGACACAATTTTTATGCAACCGTGAGCGGAGCATGGTGGTTTGATTTCAGTCCGGCATTGAAAGAATACTGAAATTTTCCGAAAAATGAAAACAACCGTTTACATAGGAACCAGTCTTGATGGTTTTATTGCAAGAGAAAACGGTGAAATTGACTGGTTAGAAAAATTTGCAGATGCAGAAGTTTTTGGGTTATACAATGAGTTTATAAAAAAAATTGATGTCATTGTAATTGGCGGGGGCACTTTTGAAAAGGTGCTGGGGTTCCCTTCCTGGCCCTATAAGATGAAAGTATTTGTGATGACCAATAGTATTAAAGAAGTGCCGGATACTATAAAAAATAGAGTGACTATTCTTTCAATGAAGCCTTCAGCATTGCTGGATCATCTTTCGGGCCTGGGTTTTTCAAATGCTTATGTTGATGGGGGAAAAGTGATACAAAGTTTTCTGCAGGAAGATCTTATTGATGAAATGATTATTTCCAAAGTGCCAGTGCTGCTGGGAACTGGTATCCCATTGTTTGGACCGCTATACGCAGATCTTTCTTTCACACACATTCAAACAACTACCTTTTCCAATGGGTTAGTATCAAGCCGGTATGAAAGAAAACGGAACTAAAATACAAGAGCCGGGATACCAGCTATGTGATTAATGTATAAACGAAACCCCGGCAGTTGCCTGCCAGGGTTCTTATCATGCTGTCCCACTCTGTAACCTCAACCTTATAAATTTATTCCGTTCTATTGTTTAGTTTGTTGCTTAGCTTTTCTTAATCAGTTCAACATTTATGTGAAGTTTTACATCCTCACCTACTACCAATCCACCCGCTTCTGTAACGGCGCTCCAGGTAAGACCAAATTGAGATCTTTTTATTTTGCCATTTATCTCAAAACCGGCAACTGTCTGGCCATACAGGTCTTTTTGAATACCACCAAACTCCACGTCCAGCTCAATTGGTTTGGTAACGCCATGCATTGTAAAATCGCCCTTAAGTTTATAATCGCTGCCATCTACGGGTGTAAGGGAAGATGATACAAAACTTAATTTGGGATATTTTTCTGCATCAAAAAAATCAGCGGATTTCAGGTGACCATCTCTTTGCTCCTGGCCGGTATGAATACTGGCAACATCTGCTGAAAACGAAATTTTTGCATCGCTAAAATCGTCTTTTGAAGAATCAACGGTTCCCTCAAATGTGGTGAATTTGCCGGATGCATTTGAAATTACCAGGTGTTTTACTTTAAAACCAACCTCTGAGTGAGCGCTATCTATAATCCATTTTGCCATAGTTGTAAATTTAGGATGTAAAAATAATGTTTAAACATTGAATTGCAAATAAGATCGTCATTAATATTTGCTAAAAATGGATCGGTTAAAATAAAAAACCCTGATAATATTATCAGGGTCAATATGTTATCAGGTTTTTAATGCTAGTCTCCCCAAATATTATCTTCACCTTTTATCCATTTTTTTACCAGCTCTGTAGTCACAGATTTGGGTCTTTCCAGCGGAAAACTGAGGGCTCTGTCCCAGCATAGACTTGCCAATACACCCAGTGAACGGCTTACTCCAAACAAAACAGTATAAAATTCATACTCCACCAGCCCATAATGTACCAGTAAAGCGCCGCTATGTGCATCTACATTGGGCCATGGGTTTTTTATTTTGCCCAGCGATTGTAAGATGGGAGGAACCGTATCGTATACATTCCAGATGGTTTGAACCAATGGGTCATCGGGCATATGCTTTTTGCCAAATGCCATTTGGGCCGTAAACCGTGGATCTGTTTTGCGCAAAACGGCATGTCCGTATCCAGGCACTACTTTTCCTTCCTGCAAGGTTTTTTTTACATATTCTGCTATCTGATCCTTTGTCGGCAAGTCGGTTTTTAGATTGTCTCTTAATTCAAATATCCATTTTATTACTTCCTGGTTGGCCAGTCCGTGCAATGGTCCGGCCAGTCCGTTCATACCGGCAGCAAGACTCAAAAAAGGATCGCTCAGGGCCGAGCCCACAAGGTGGGTGGTGTGTGCTGAAACATTACCGCCTTCATGGTCTGCATGGATGGTCATGTACAGACGCATAAGTTCATTAAAAGTCTCATCCTCATAACCCATCATATGGGCAAAATTGCCCGCCCAGTCAAGCAGGCCGTTGGGATTAATATGCTGATTGTTTTTGTATTTTCTGCGATAGATATAAGCTGCTATTCTCGGCAGGCGTGCAATCAGGTCCATGGCATCGTCATATACCGCGCTCCAGTAGTCTTTTTTATTAATGCCTTTTGCATAGGCCTTGGCAAAATTGCTTTCTGTCTGCAGGGCCATAATGCCAACCGTAAACATGGTCATAGGGTGAGCGCTAACCGGCAATGCATCTATGGTATCAAATACATGGTTGGGTACATGGCTGCGGCGCTGCCAAACCGAAGTTACATGCGCTACATCCTCTTCAGTTGGCAGATCACCTACCAGCATTAAATAAAAAAGACCCTCTGGCAGGGGCTCCGTACCATCTTTTGCCTTCGGTAGTTTTTCCTGCAGTTCCGGAATAGAATAACCCCGGAAACGAATGCCCTCTTTTGAGTCAAGCAATGATGTTTCTGAAACAAGTCCTGTAATACCCCGCATTCCCTGGTATACCTGTGCCAGGGTTACTTCACCAATTACCTTATTGCCGTTTTCTTTCAGCAGATCCTTTATTTCTGCGCTGGACGCATCTGCTTTTGCTTTGAACCTTTCTTTAATTATGCCCATGAGACCCGGTTTGTATATATAATGAGGAAATGATTTCAGGCTTGCGGCTAAGTTAGCCAAACTACGCTGGTGAAACAAAATTTAATGAAGGAGGTTGCCGAAATGAATTAAATACCTGATAAATGCCCAAAACTTACAATCGTTATTTTGTTTTTTGACGCAGGTTGGTCGGTATTCGTGAGGCGTCAGTCGTCAGTCATGAAGGCATCAGAGATGAAGCAAAGTATAATCGCATAGAACAAATCAGACATCAGTCAATCAGACATAATAAGGAGTAACAAAGCATAGGTTTTACTGCATCACCGGCAACTCCAGATGGGTTGGGTATTTTGCTGAAAAATAAATGGTCTGTTCCGCTTTTATATAATCGCTTTCCGCTGCTTCAAAAATATTGGGTACAAATTTTTGCGGGTTGCGGTCAATAACCGGGAACCAACTGCTTTGCACCTGTATTATAATCCGGTGTCCTTTTAAAAAGGTATGGTTGATCTGGTGCAGGTCTATTACAAAGTCTTCTGGTTTGCCGGGCACCAATGGTTGCGGGCTGCTGAAATTTTTCCTGAACCTTCCCCTGAATGCTTCCATGGCTACCGGTAACTGGTAACCGCTCATCAGGAAATTTTTTTGATCAACGGCGGGGTATTCGTCAATCAGCTTTACTATCCAATCTGCATCGGTGCCGGTAGTACTGGCAAAAATATGAGCAGTAATTTTTCCCGTTACTGTCAGATCATCAGTTAATGAATCAAGGGCAAAACTGATCACG
>Ga0157376_10003093_pt1 | contig 11424 bp, 13 predicted proteins | sample M45metaG_FD_121801 | JGI IMG/M metagenome (GOLD analysis project Ga0157376, IMG submission 121801) | Miscanthus rhizosphere microbial communities from Kellogg Biological Station, Michigan, USA - M4-5 metaG | ecosystem: Host-associated > Plants > Roots > Rhizosphere > Soil | place: USA: Michigan... | reverse complement strand
GCAGAACCATCCCGGTCGCCAAAGCACCAGCAATCAGGAAATGAATCAGCAACGGCAGGTATCGAACGAAATAGTTGTCGGGCATTCAGGAACTAGTGTGAAAATCCACGAATCACTAAACGTTCTAGATTAGAGTTCAAGCGAAGTAGTGTCAAGCGAAGGAGAGGTGTGAACTCCTGTTCCAGTGCTCGATTTTCATGATCGTTCTTTCGCCCGAATTGGCGGAGAATTCCCATCGCTTTAGTGCAAGGATCTCGACGCGCCATTCAGGCAGACAATTTGTGCTCCGGCTTCGGAGTAGTTCGAAAGCAGGGCCCCCTTACAGGATTTCAGCGTCGAAAGCTCGGCAGAGCCGTGCCGGGGACAGCCCTCGGGGCGGGCCTCCTCGGGAGCACTCACCCAACACCACCTACCGCAGCGCATACAAATTCCCATCCATGCTTCCGAAATACACCCTTTCCTTATCCACGACGGGAGAGGAAACGATGGCGCCGATGCTCATGAACTTGTACAGCGCAAGATACATGTCTTCGAAGTCTCCGAATACCGGAGCATAGAGAACATCCTGATTCAAGCTTCCATCGTCGTTCAGAATTTTGAACGGATCTTTCTTTGCCGCGTCGGTTTGGTATTCCCAGGCAAGCTTTCCGGTCTTCACGTTGACCGCGTAGAACCGGCCGTTATGCGATCCGAAATAGGCTAGATCGCCCGCCAGTGCCGGTGACGAAAAAGCATAGGCCTTCACATCGAAGTTCCAGCGCAGCCGCCCGTTCTTTGCATCCAGTGCCATAAACCGCGAGCTATCCGATGTGCCCACGTACACGATGCCGTCGCGCACCGCAGGAGTCCCGATCACCCACGACTTGCTGGTCGGGTAATCCCATTTCTTCTTGCCGGTTCCCGCCTCCACGGCGTACACGTGAGCATCTCGGCAACCGACATACACCGTACCCTCGACCACCGCGGGAGAGGACTGAAATCCCACCTGGTTGTGAATCGTCGGATCTTCCCCCGTGCCTAAGGACCATTTCTCCAGTCCAGTTTCGGCATCGATGGCGTAGAAGTGGCTGTCCCAGCTTCCGATGTAGACAACTCCATTTACCACCGCCGGCGAAGCATGCACGACGTCCTTGGTCGCGAACTTCCACAGCAGGGTTCCCGTCTTTGCGTCGGCCGCATATATGTTTCCATCTCCACTCCCGAAATATACCTTCCCGTTCGCGACCGTGGGAGAAGAGGTAAACAGGTCCCACGCATCCGGCATGGTCTGCGCCGCTGAAGGATATCCGTGCAGATTCTTGGCTTCGAACTTGCGTTCATACTCGGTCGGTAGAGCCCACTTGATGTTGCCTGACTTGGCATCCAGCGCCCCCAGTGCTCCCGAGGATGAGACAAAATACACGGTTCCGTCGACCACAGCCGCAGACGATGCGATTGGCATCCGCGACTTGTACTTCCACTTTTCTCTTCCAGTCTCCTGATCGATCGCGTACAGATACCCATCCATGCTGCCGATGTAGACGACGCCGTCGGCAATAGCCGGGGAGGCGACGATTGCACCGCCCGTGTGGAAAGACCACTGCACGCCTCCAAGCTGCGCCGGACCTGAAGATTCGTACACGCCCGTGTGGGTCGCGTTGCCATGAAACATGTTCTGAGGAAGTAAGGGTTGAGAGCAGAGGAGGAGAAACGAAATGGCTAAGATCCGCATGTTGTGCCCCGATCGCGCGAAGAATTCCATCCAGAGTTGTACCACCGGCGAAAACCGAATCCACGGAAATCATTGCACCGGTTACCAGCTCATGGGTTCCGGTTGTGAAATGAGGGATTCATGCTTTGGATGAAGGAAAAACAGGGAATGCGGTCCAGTTCGAAGTCGTCATTGGCTCGCGTGGGAACTGAGGTCCGATCACATCGACAGGAAACTCTTTCCTTTTCTTTCCCGCCCCAGAGCCAGCACTGCAATCAACAACGCGATGTTTACCGTCTCAAATCCTGCCAGTGCCCAGGAATATCCAAACTTCGATCGTAGAAAATACTCAATGTTATTGACCGGGGCGGCGATCAAAATCCCCAACTGATACGCCAATCCTGGCAACAATCCCCGCGTCTGGTCAGGCGACAACTCGTTCAAGTGCGCCGGAATCACGCCCCATGCACCCTGTACGCCAATCTGCATCACGAAGGCCGCGATCGCAATCACCACCAGGGGTCCGGAAAACGTCCACGCCGGAATCGTCAACAGAGACAATACGAGGGCCCCAATCATGCTGCGCCTTCGTCCCGCCATGTCCGATAGATGTCCAAAGATGATCGAACCGAGCACCGCACCCAGGTTGTACAAGATCGCAATGTAGGCAACGGTCTTCGCGCCCGCCCCATGCGTTGACTTGAGAAAATCTGGATACAGGTCCTGGGTTCCGTGCGAGAGAAACATCATCAGCGTCATCAGCAGTACGAGATAAAGCGCCAACCCCCAATGCTTACGAACTACTTTAAGGATTGCACCTGTCGTAGGCGCCCGCTTTTGCTTCCATGCTTCCGACTCCGGTACCCTTGCGCGGATGTACAGCGCGAGCAACGCCGGTACGCCCCCCGCCCAGAACATCGCCCGCCAACCCCACGCAGGCTCGATAAACCGAGCCGCCAACGCCGCCAGCAGGTAGCCAATCGAATATCCGCTTTGGAGAATGCCCGAGAGAATCCCTCTCCACCGGCCCGGCGCGGCTTCCATGGTGAGCGACGCACCGACCCCCCACTCGCCGCCCATCCCGATTCCATAGATTGTGCGCAAGATCAAAAACATTGTGTAGTTCGTCGCGAAACCGCATAACAGCCCGACCACGGAAAAAAAGATGACGTTCGCCATCAGGGGACGCCGCCGACCATACCGGTCCGCCAGCAGTCCAAAAATGATTGCACCCACCGGCCGCATCGCCAGCGTCGCCGTAATGCTGAAGACGATCTGCTCTTTGCTGACCTGGAACTCTGCCGCGAGCTTGTCCACCAGGAAAACGACCACAAAAAAGTCGAACGCATCCAGCGTCCAACCAAGGAATCCGGCGGTTAACGCGTGCCAATGTTTTGAGGGTTTGGTTGCGATCGTTGCTAGCTCAGCGTCCATGCCGCGAGCTAGGAGAACATGTCAAAGGAAGGAATGCAATGGTGTGGGTTGATCGCTGGCGCACTCTAGCGCAGTCTTCCTACCTTATCGACAGGCCAGTACCCAAACACCGCCTTGCCGTAGATGTAGCTCGCTTCCACTGGTCCGAAGTCGCGGCTATCGCGGGAAAGGTTGCGATGATCGCCTAAGACGAAGAATGAACCTGGAGGAACCACCACCTCGGAATAGGACAATCGGTCCTCATACGCCGCGGGCACGTAATCTTCTTCCAGCATCTTGTCGTTCACAAAGACGCGACCTTCCACGATGCGAATGTGATCTCCAGCCACGCCCACCACCCGCTTGATGAAGCTTTTCTGCGGGTCCCTGGGATAGCGGAATACGACAATATCGCCCCTTTGGATCGGCTCGATGCGATAGACGAACTTATTGATGAAGATCCGCTCCTGGTCATCCAACGAGGGCATCATCGAAGTGCCCTCGACCTTGACCGGTTGGTAAAGGAAAACGATGAAAAATGCGGCAATGGCGAGTGCGATTCCCAGGTCGCGCATCCAGGTTGCGAACACCCCGCTGACCCGCGCGCGGGCATTGGTAGGAGCAAGAATAGTGTCCGGGGGTTGTGTTGTCAGTTGGGGAGCATCGGGGGCTGCGGACATTTCGTTTTCAATTCTACCCAATTGCACGCCGACAGGGTAGCACGTAAACACCGTCCGGGCCTGCTGTTTTTTGTATTGCAATTAGAAGTTCGCGCCCGACTGCCCGGTGGAGTGATCCGGTCGCGAAAGGGGCGTCTGCGGCGGTGTCCCGATCTCCCAGTGATGTCCAAATGGGTCGAGCACGCGCCCGACTCGCCATCCATACTCCTTGTCTCCCACAGGAACGACTTCTTTGGCTCCGGCTGAAATCGCGGTCTGAAAGAGCGCGTCGGGATTCTCCACCACGAGCACCATACGCGCGGTGGAACCGTTTAGCGACTCGGGACTGAAATTCTGGTGCTCCGGAGACTCATCCGCCACCCAGAATTCTGACTCGCCCACTCCGAGTTGCGCGACCACCTGCCCGTCCGGGCTCTCGATACGGAACAACTCCCGGGCTGAAAAAGCAGATTTGTAGAAGTCGATAGCTTGTTTTCCGCGCCTCACCGACAGCATCGGCGCCAGCTTGGGTTTCGCGTCACGCATGAGGAACTCCTGAAAGGTGATGGGGCCAGTTTACGCCGAGAAAGCTTTGCCAATCTGGCAGCGGTTGGCTCATGCCCAGCGCGGTTTTGGGCTCCGCTCGATCCAGGGGACCAAGAGATTCCATTGTGCCCGGCATCCGGTGTTCGGGGGCTGGCATCCCACCAGAAAACGACGTCAGAGGAGGAGAGCATGCGCCGGTTTGGCTTCCTGCTAGTGATCGCCGCAATGGCAATGGGTAGTTCCAGCCTGGTCTTTGCACAGATACCTACAAGCGGGAACGTCTTTTTCGGCTATTCGTATGCTCACGGCGAAATCGCCGGGCGCCAGCCGGGCATGAGTGGTTGGGACGGACAGCTGGAAGGAAAGTTCATCAAATGGTTTGGCATCGTCGCCGACATCGGCGCGCAATATGGGAGTGTGGTGAACCCGCAATTGTGCTCGATTCCTTGTCCCAATCCCTCGCACCGCTTTACCGGCAGCCGATACACGGTAATGTTTGGTCCCAGATTATCGTTACCAATCAGTAAATACACGCCCTTTGTCCACGTGCTGCTTGGGGCGGCGCATACGAGCGACAGTGCGTCACTCTCTGATACCTCGTTTTCCGATGCGATCGGCGGTGGTCTCGACTACAGGATCATCCCGGCACTGGCGGCTCGGTTTCAATTGGACGAACTCCAAACGAGGTTCTATGGCGGACATCAGAATCATGCCCGTTTGGGACTGGGGTTGGTGATACGGTTCTGAAGCGGGATCTTCGCCGTCCCTCGAGGGTTGCAAAGGGCAAGCGCCGAAGGTCCGGGTCTTTGGCTGGTTGGGCAGGTTCCGCAAACCAGGGAAGAACCCCTCATCAGTTTTTTTGTATTGCCGCATCGATTGTTTGAATTGCAACATCCAATCCGGCAAGCGATACTATTTAGACAATGATCAAGACCTGTACCCAGAAGATGGCGTGTTGTTGTTGCGCCTGTTGTGTGCCTTCTGGGGATGGTCAATGAGCTAAATCGCACTAATTGAATAGTTAAGCTCATACCCACCGCCAGAAGCTGGCAGGTGGGTTTTGTGTTTTTAGGAGTAAGGAGCAACCAGCAACAAACTAGCGGGCTCACGGCTTGAGGCTAGCCGCCAAGGACAGAAGACCTCGATCGGCGAACATCTTATGAAAGCTTCAAATTCCAGCTGGAAAGAAAAACTGAGCGGGCAGATGCCGGAAGCGCTGGCCCGTGAAATCGATAATTTCGAAACGGAGATCACTCTGCGCAAGCAGGGCAAGCTCGATGAGAAGTTGTTCGCCGAGACTCGCTTGCGCCGTGGAGCTTACGGACAACGCTACGACAACGGTCAACGCAGTGATGGACACAAGGTACAGAAGCTGAATTTTCCGTCGGGCGATCTGACCAAAGGCCCGAATACCTACTGGGACGCTCCCGGGATGCAGCGCATCAAGATTCCGGCCGGCGGTCTCAACGCCAATCAGCTCGAGACCATGGCAGAGCTCGCCGAAGAATACTCCGACGGCATCGCCCATATCACTACCCGGCAAGACTTCCAGCTTCACTATGTCCACATCGACGACACCCCCAGCGTAATGCGGCGGCTGGCAGCGGTGGGAATCACGACCCGCGAGGCTTGCGGCAACTCCGTGCGGAATGTGACGGCATGTCCCTATGCCGGCGTTTGCCAGGATGAAAGCTTCGATGTAACCCCGTATGCGAAGGCACTGATGCGGTTCATGCTGGGGCACCCCGACTGCCAGAGTTTTGGGCGTAAGTTCAAGCCTGCATTCAGCGGGTGCGCGCAGCACGCATGTGGATTGACCAGCTTGCACGATCTCGGGCTCATTGCGAAGAAGCAGGTCAACGAGCGGACGGGCAGGGAAGAGGTCGGCTTCGAGATGTACGTGGGCGGCGGACTCGGTGCGGTGCCGTATCAGGCGAAGCTGTTTGAATCGTTTGTTCCGGCAGGGGAACTACTACCGCGAGCGCAGGCGATTGCTCGCGTGTTTGCCCGGTTGGGCGAGAAGAAAAATCGCAGCCGCGCGAGACTCAAGTTTCTGGTTCAGGATCTTGGGATCGAGAAGTTCCGCCAGTTGGTGCTCGAGGAGCGGAAAGTCTTAGCCTACGATCCGCGGTGGACCGAGTACATCGCCGAAGAGCTGAAGACCGCAGAGTCACCGCTGAACCCGGGTGGGGAATTGCCGGAGTTGGTGACCATTGCAAGTGGGGCGGCGGGTTCCGATGCCTTCAGCCAGTGGCTGCGGTCCAACATTCGTCCGCAACGGCAGACCGGCTACGTGACGGTGACCGTCGCACTTCCCCTCGGCGACATTACGGCGGATCAGCTGCGATCCCTGGCCGACATCGTGCGTGGTTTCACTCGGGAGACGGTACGCACCACGGTGGAGCAAAACTTTGTTATCCGCTGGGTCAGCAAACGGGATTTGCCGGAGCTTTACCGCGCACTGGGCGAGGTTAAGCTGGCGGCTGCCGGAGCCGGCGCCTTGGTGGATATTGTTTCCTGCCCGGGCACCGATACTTGCAAGCTGGGTATCTCATCCTCACGCGGCCTGGCGGGAGAACTGCGCAAGCGGGTCAGCGAAGCCAGCTATCAATCCGATGAAGCCGTGCGCAATCTCCACATCAAGGTGAGCGGCTGCTTCAATAGCTGCGGGCAGCATCATGTTGCTGACATCGGCTTCTATGGGGTGAGCCGTAAGATTGCTGGTTACGCGGTGCCGCACTTCCAGGTCGTACTCGGCGGGGAGTGGGAGCACAATGCCGGATCCTATGGGACGCCGATTCTGGCAGTACCATCGAAGAACATTCCCCACGTAGTCAAGCGCTTGACAGACAGCTATGTGGCGGCGCGTGAACCTGGCGAGGGATTCAAGTCTTACATAAAACGAACCGGAAAAGCCCAACTCAAGACGATGCTAGAGGATCTCGCAAAACCTCCAGCTGGGGATCGATCGTACTTCAGCGATTGGGGTGATCCCCGGGCGTACACGCTCGGCGACATGGGTGAGGGCGAATGCGCGGGCGAAGTGGTGTCCGCGACCGACTTCGGCTTGGCCGCGGCTGAGAGGGAGCTTTTCGACGCTCAGCTAGCGGACGAGAAAGGCCAGGTCGAGGCGGCCGGGACGGGCGCTTACCGGGCCATGCTGAATGCGGCACGGGCGCTGGTGCTCGCGGAGAATCCGCATATTCAGGACGATCCCGACCAGATTGTGGACGAATTCCGAACGCGCTATTACGACACGCAAAAATTCTTCGATCCGTTTGCGGGAGGGAAATTCGCGAACTACTTGTTTGACGCCCACGCCAAGGCCGGCCAGAGGTACAGCGAAGAGGCGAGCCGGTATTTAATCGAGGAGGCGCAATTGTTCATTGACGCCGCGCATAGCTGCAACAGCAAGCTGAGCATGGCGGCAGTTGGGGCCTAGGAAGGTGCGTGCCAGCACGAAGATTCCATGCAGCTCGGAATGATGGTTTGAGGAGTCGAAGGTTTTGCCAAACACAAAAGGCGTTCTGGATTACGAAAAGGAGAGGGTCGCAATCGAGCTTCAGCACATCAATGTGAAGTTGTTCGTGAACGATCCGGACAAGGTTGATCTGGAAGAGGTGATTCCTGTCTTTCACCAGTGGATCCAACAGCAGATCTTTGACGAACTGCTGCTCGATGTCGCCAACTACAGCCACGTGCCTGAAGGGCCTGGAGTCGTGTTGATCGGCCATGAAGCCGACTATGCTTTGGATAATGCGGACGGCAGGCTCGGGGTACGCTACAACCGGAAAGCTCCTCTCACAGGAAACAATCGGGATCGGCTGTTGCAGGCGACTCGTTCCGCGGTGAAGGCTTTCCTGCGGCTCCAGCAAGACTTCAAGCTTTCCTTTAACAAGCGAGAGATTGAGATCGTCGTGAATGACCGCTTGCTTGCCCCGAATACCCAAGAGACCGCTACCGGGGCCCAGCCCGAGCTAGAGCAATTTCTGGCTGAGCTCCTTGAAGGGGCGGCCTATTCAGTGAAATATCGAGCAGAACCCCGCCGGCTGTTCGGCGCGACCATAGTTGCAGAAAGAGAGTTCTCACTCGAAGAACTCTCGGCCAATTTGAGCCAAGCCGGGTAGCCATGTCTCAGCTCGACGTGGTCCGATCGGGGTTCACAGCCCCAATTTCAATCCATCCAGAGGCGCCTTCACGACCTTCTGCAGCCCCTCTCGACGGAACAGCTCTGGCTGCGGCCCTATGCTTATGGCAATAGCATCGGTCATCTATTGCTGCACCTTACGGGAAACCTGAACTACTATGTAGGAGCGCGGATGCAAGGGTCGGGCTACGTGCGCCACCGGGATGAGGAGTTCACCGGGCCCGACAAGCCGAAACAGCAACTGCTGGCGGAATTTGACGCAGCCCTTGCGATGGTCGTGGCAACGATCGGCATGCTGTCGGAGGCGGACTGGTCGGCGTCCTACTCAGCGGTTGGAACGGAGATGGCGGACCGGTTCAGCATGGTCCTCAAATTGCGCCGTGCAGGCCGACCATCACTTGGGCCAGATCATCTATTTGCAGAGGGAATTGCTCGGCAGAGGAGGCCCAATAGGGGCACTGGGATCGTAGGCAGGCAGGTAAGCCTGGCGGGGATGCAATGTCTGATAAGAGATATTATGTTAACTATAACGCGTGCCTGAATAATACTGGCCTTCTGACGGGGCTTCCCCCTACATCTTGTAATTTCCTAGGTCCTCGTCGCCCAGGCCTTCAAGCCATTTCCGGATGTCTTCGTTGGTGGCTGGGTCCGCGGCAGTTTGGGCTTTCTTCGAAGTCTTGAGGACTTCTTCGTCCACATAGATTGGGCAATCGACGCGCAAGGCGAGCGCCAAGGCATCGGAGGGCCGAGAATCCACGCTGATAATCCGGCCGTCGCGCTCCATCCAGATGACGGCGTAAAAAGTGTCGTCCTTTAGTTCGGTGACCACGACCTTATGGACATGCGCATCGAGCCCGGAGAGGACGTTCTTAATCAGATCGTGGGTCATGGGCCGAGGAGTGCTGACCTTCTCGATCTCCATTTGAATGGCGCTGGCTTCAAACACGCCCACCCAGATGGGCAGGACGGTGTCGCTGTTCGCGTCTTTGAGGATCACGATGGGAGTGTTGTTGACGGGGTCAACCAGCAGGCCACGAATTCTCATTTCGACTTCCATTGGGACTCCTCACATCGGGTGATCTGGCGTTCGGTCATCGGCGTAGCTTCAAAGAATGCCCACCTCGGATGACCCCACTTCCGACTCGGTCAACTCTCCCACTAGGCTGTTGGGGAACGCGGTGGTGACGCGCACCGGAGCGTAGCTGCCAAGTTCAAGTTCGCGACCTGCGGTAAAGTTCAAGGTTTTGTTCTGGGTTGTACGACCTACCCACTGGCCGCGCGCTTCGTTCTTCGCCTCCACCATTACTTCCAGGTTCTCGCCGAGGTGTTTCTTATTCAGGTTTTGCTGAATGGCCCGCTGCCTTTCGAGCAAAATAGCCAAACGCCGAGACTTCTCCCCATCCGGAATGGCATCGTCCAAATGGATGGCGGGAGTGTTCGGCCGCGGTGAATACTTGAAAGCAAACACGCCGTCGTATTGGACTTCATCGAGCAGCGACAGGGTTTCCTCGAAATCGTACTCCGTCTCGCCGGGGAAGCCGACGATGATGTCGCAGGTGATAGAAATGTCACGCTTGGCGGATTTCATCCAAGAAATACGCTCAAGATACTGCGCCCGACTATAGAGACGCTGCATTGCCTCGAGCACACGCGTAGATCCGCTTTGCACAGGGAGATGGACGTGGTTGCACAGAGCGGGGTTCCCGTCGATAGCGTCAATGATGTCCTTGCCGAAATCCCGAGGATGTGAGGTGGTGAAGCGCACGCGGCGAATGCCGGGCACCCGGCCTACGGCGTCGAGCAGTTCGGCGAAGCTCTTCTTCCCTGCCGGATCGGAGTAGGAATTTACGTTCTGCCCCAGGAGCTGGATTTCGGTATAACCGAGTTCGGCCATGCGGCGAGCTTCCTCGACCACCGAATCCGACGTCCGGCTGCGTTCTTTGCCGCGGGTGAACGGAACCACGCAGTAGGAACAGAACTTGTCGCAGCCCTCGATGATCGTGATATATCCGCGATGTGGGTTGGTGCGTGCAGTAAACTCGGTTTCAAAACACTTATCGGTGGCACGGTCGTCGAGGCCAGTGACACGGTTCTCACCCGCATCGATCTGCACCAGCATCTGGGGGAGATTGCGGTAGGAAGCTGATCCGCACACCAGCGAGACGTACGGAGCTCGTTCAAAAATCTTGTGGCCTTCCTGCTGGGCTACGCAGCCGAGGACACCGAACTTCTTGCCTTGGGCTTGAAGTTTTTTGTAGTCGGCCAGGCGATGGAAGACCTTTTGTTCCGCTTTGTCCCGGATGGAGCAAGTGTTGTAAAGCACCAAGCCGGCTTCTTCGACGGTTTCCACCTGGCGGTAGCCTTCGGAGATGAGCGTACCCACGACTTTTTCCGAGTCGTGAGCGTTCATCTGGCAGCCGAAGGTTTCCAGGTAGAACGTCTTTTCCGGAGTGCCCATGGCTCAAGTATAGCGCGGCGTTTAAGCGCAATTCCAAGCCGGGAACTTCCTCCACCGCGCGCCTAACGACCCTACGCCCAATCGAGAGCATAGACACTCGACTCTGCGATCCACCCAGCCGATCATCTGGTCTCGACCGTCTTGCCTTCCTCCACGAACTGCTGCATCCAGCCGAGTACGCGCACCCAGCCCTCACCATGGCTCTTGCAGGCATCGATCTTGCCGGCGAATCCGGAGTGGCGGATTCGAACCAGAGTGCCGGTGCCCATGCGGTGAGGCGATTGACCGTGCAAGCCGTGAACGTCCTGAGCTGCCAGTTCCCAGCGCACGGTGGTCTCGTGCAGCCCTGAATAACTCGGATTCCATGTGTGGACGAGCAAGTGGGGCGGATCGACCTCGAGGTAAGTGCCGCTCACGGTGAACTCGGTTCCATCCGCTCCGACCCCGGTGGTATACCAAGTGCCGCCCTGACGCAGGTCGGCATGAGACTTGGTGACACGGTACAGGCCTT
>Ga0157376_10003089_pt1 | contig 11431 bp, 10 predicted proteins | sample M45metaG_FD_121801 | JGI IMG/M metagenome (GOLD analysis project Ga0157376, IMG submission 121801) | Miscanthus rhizosphere microbial communities from Kellogg Biological Station, Michigan, USA - M4-5 metaG | ecosystem: Host-associated > Plants > Roots > Rhizosphere > Soil | place: USA: Michigan... | reverse complement strand
TGATGACTATTACCCCCGATTTTGTTCGCGAAGTCTTCAAAGGTCTGGAGAATGGTGACGGCACCGCCTTCTTTGGACACGTCGCTGAAGATGTCGACTGGATCGTAGAGGGCACTCACCCCCTCGCCGGGCACTACCGCAGCAAGCAGGCGTTCATTGCAGGCACGTTCGACAAGCTCGCGCAGGTACTTCCGGAGGGCGCGCAACTCCATGTAGAAAATCTCATCGCCAAGGGCGATCAAGCGGTGGTAGAGCTTCATTCTTTGGCGACGGCCAAGAACGGTATGCGATTCGACAACCGTTACTGCTGGGTCGTGTATTTCGAGAACGGAGTGATCGTACGCATACGCGCGTACCTAGATTCAGCCATGGTCGCCCGATTGTTCGAGGAGAACCCACTGCGTAAGGCGTCGTGACCCACGTCCTAAACTTGGGCATCTCGAGGCTTGGTGCAGATTGGAATATCTGTTCCACGTTTGAGTCCGCCCCGCGCGCGATCCTCAGTTTCCCCTGGGCACTGCCCTCCGGCTTATCCCATGGCACCTGGGTCGTCGCGCGGGAGCAACGTCGAGGGCTGGTGATAAGCCGCGGGTGAGTACAGAGCAGTTGATGGGAGTTGGCTTATGTCGGCGGTTGTCGCAACGGGTCCCTGACCTGCATGAATTGCCTGACGCTGCTTACGTTAGGGATTTGCAGTGGGATCGCCGCCTGCTCTCTAGCACCCCGTTATCAGCGGCCCGATACGGCGGCTGCGCCCGCCGCATATCGGGAAGCAGCAGTCGGTTGGAAACAGGCGACGCCCTCAGACACCGAGCCAAGGGGGCCATGGTGGACGGTTTTTCGGGACGGACAGCTCGATGTACTTGAAACCCAGGTAACGGCTGCCAACCAAAGCCTCAAGGCAGCATTTGCCCACCTACAGGAGGCACGAGCGCAGACACGAATCGCAACGGCCGGCCAGTTCCCCGAGGTAACGGCCGATGCCAGCGTCACGAAGACTCAGGCATCCTCGAACTCGCCACTCCACAATCCGAGCATACCGCGGAGCTACAGCGATTTTTTTGCGGGGGTGACCCTGTCCTATGAAATCGACCTGTTTGGCCGGGTACGCAACGCCATAGCTGGAGCGCGTGCAACGGAGCAGGCAACTGTTGGCGACGTTGCCGCCATCGACCTCGACCTGCGCGCCGAGCTTGCCAGCAGTTATTTTGCGCTGCGTGGCCTGGATGCCCAGCAGGAACTACTCGACCACACCGTCGCTGACTATCAAAAGGCGTTGACGCTCACCGCATCCCTCTACCGCGAGGGTCTCGCGGCGAACTCCGACGTGCAGCAGGCAAAGGCCCAGCTCGAACTTGCGCGGACCCAGGAGGAGGAGATCCGGTTGAGGCGCGCGCAAACGGAGCACGCCATTGCAACTCTGGTGGGCGAGCAGGCATCGCGTTTTACATTAACTCCTCTGCCGCTGCAGCTAAGCTCCGCACTACCGCAGATAGATTCCGGCCTACCGTCGCAGCTGTTGGAGCGTCGCCCCGACGTTGCGGCGGCGGAGCGCCGAGTTGCCGCTGCCAACGCAGGCATCGGAGTTGCTCGCGCCGCTTTTTTTCCAGTCTTTAATTTAGGAGCCGTTGGCGGAGCGGATAGCATTTCCGCGTCCAACTGGTTGCTGGCGCCCAGTCGCTTTTGGTCGATCGGTCCGCAGGGCGTGCTCACGCTTTTCGACGGCGGTCTGCATCGAGCGCAGTCCGCCGCCGCGCAGGCCGTGTATGAAGAGCAGGTGGCGAACTACCGCGGCAGCGTGCTGACGGCCTTCCAGGAAGTGGAAGACAACCTTGCGGCGCTGCGCCAACTCGACCGGGAGAGTACTAGTCAAGCCGCCGCAGTAGCCGCCACACAGGAGGCACTCGACCAGGCCAACGCTCGTTATCAGAGCGGTCTCGTCACTTATCTAGAGGTCGTGTCGACGGAGAACGCCACACTGGCTGCACGTCTGACCGCGGTCGATATCCATACGCGCCGCCTCAGGGCCAGCGTCTTTCTCATCAAGGCTCTTGGGGGAGATTGGAGCTCAAAAAGGCCCGATCGGCGGGAGCTCGCCGTCAACAACGGAGAGTAATGACCCGCCTTCACCGGCGCAGAATGGCAAAATTTGGAGTTGGTGGGATTTCGAGGACGTTCAGTGCACAAAATTGCAAGTCTCGCCATCGTAAGAAGCGGGCCATTGCGGACGATCTCCGTGAGAAAAAGACAGGTCCTGACAGTCCGAGCTGCTTGCAGCGGCGACAGTAGCGAAGCATCGCGTGCGCTATCCGAGGGCCTTCCGAAGATTTCGGAACATGTTCGGAAATGACGACCCCGTGCAGGGCTTATCATCCTCCAGGATTGTCAGTTTAATTGCCATCCGCACCAACTCAGCAAACGATCGAGCACCCATCTTGTGCGTTATCTGGCCTCGATGCGCCTTGACGGTTCCCTCACGAATGGCAAGAGTCGCGGCCACTTGTTTATTGAGATCTCCCCTGACAAGCAGCGCTAGCACCTCGCGCTCCCGCTGCGTAAGCTTTGCATAACGCTCCTGCAGCTTCGCGATCTCCGCTCGGCGCTGCCGAGCGATACGGTCGCGACTTAGGGCCTCGTTCACCGAACAGAGCAAAGCGTCACTCCTCACAGGATGAATCAGAAAATCAATGGCACCCGCCTTGATGGCGCGCACACCAAACTGAATGTCTGGATAAGCGCTCACGAGTATGAGCGGGGGGGCGCCCTCACTTGTCAGTTCTCGCAGCAGATCACTGCCGATAACATCCAGCAGCTGTACGTCGAAGACAATGCACGCGGCAGAATCCACGCTGGCGGGGCACCGGTATTCGTCGGGGCACTCAAAGCTTTGGACTGCGACGCCGCTAGCCGTCAGCTCGGCGAAAAGCCTCTCGCGGACCTGGGAATCACCTTCGATTATGTACACGACCTCACCAGGACCCGTTACATCGCATCTCGTTCGCGCCGGCGCCGTGCTTGGGCGCTCTTGCGTAGCACGGGCCGCTGGCGAATTCATGGTGGCGTACCTCCCACGGACACCGGATGGAGCCGTGTGCCGACTGTGTCGGGGGTTGACCGTCCAACCGGCGTCTTCGCCTGCAATGCGGCCAAGTCGGCTTCCACACGCGGGGCCCTGCCCGCGAGTAAGAAACACGTGAATGGCAGCGGGTACGCAACCAATTCGCCCCGGGATTGCGGTCGCCGGACGCTATCAGCACCCGTACGCGCGCGCCGCTTTCCGCGAAGGAGCGCCAAGGCACTCAAGAGATAACGGCGCGGGGTATCTCGTTGCGTGTCGAAAGCCGCCACGACGGCCGCAATAAGGCTTGGATTGGTTACCGGAAGGTCCTCGTCGGCAGTGCTACCAACGTTGTCACCCTCAGTTGGGCTCACCAAAGCCGGCGCCGGGCCGCCAGATACACGGCTGAGGACTTCGCGGTGCGTGAAGCCTGCTCTGTGCTTCATGTCATCGCAGCGTGTGGATTGAAGCCTCCCATCCCCTTCATCTAGCCGGAATTGCTGGTCCAACATTGAAGCCCGAGCGAGGAACATCTTCCATCGCTCTCCTGCGGAATCAGTTTGAGAGAACATCGGGACGAACCACCGAGTCCGGTCAACCGGGTAAAGGGAACCTAAATTTGAACCGAATACCTGAAAACGTGCTTCCGTTCGACATCGGCCACCGATGCACGCAATGAGTTGGCCCGCGCCCTAGTTGACAGCGCGGCTTCGGGGACACATCGACTCCAAAAGGAACTTCCGCTGGATGCAGTGCCCTGATTTCATCGCTAGAAAAGCGCGCAGCGACTGGCATGCCGATTCTCAAATATCGTATCGATTGCGAAGAATGATCAGCTGAACGATCAAATCACTGTGTGCGGTTAAATAGAAGGCGAGCACCAGCGGATCGGGCATGCCGCGCTTATCATAGTTGCCGTCGACGTTGGCCGTGACGATGAAGTTACCGTAGTGGTTGATCACCTTCGTTACGAACATCGTCAGTCTTTCGCCGATGATATCGCGCGAGGCCCACTCTCTAATGGTCGGCTTTCCCCAGTAGTCGCGTAACTGATCATTGACGAGGGCGTCCTCAGCGAAAGTAGCCATCAATCGCTCAATGTCGAAGCTGTTGGTTGCTTCAACGTAGGCGGCCACCAAGGGTGGGAGGCTGACCGGAGCGCTCGGCGGGACAGAAGACTTCATCATGACGTCAGGTTTGAAACGTGCTCGACAATCTGCACGCAACGAAACATACCCGTTCGCCGAACGGCGTCGCCAGTTTTATTATGTTTGAAAACGTTAGACCGGCGGAGGGATCCCGGTTCCGCTGGGTCTCCAGCCGGTAAAGAATGGTACGGTGGCGCCGGCTTATCGCGGAATGGCTAAAATGGTTAGCACAAATCCTCAAGGAGCGTCCGCGCCGCCTTGAGATCTGCGGTTTCGAATCCTTCCGCGAAGCGCTCGTACACCAGACCCAAGGTATGCCGGGCTTTATCGCGCTGCCCGCCTTCGCAGAGCAAGCGCGCCAAGACCATGCTCGACCTCAGCTCCCAGGCGAGTGCGGATTGCGCGCGTGCGACAATGAGTGCTTCCGTCAGACAATTCATCGCTGAATCACGGTCATGTCGTGCCGCGAGAATCTGCGATTTAATCCGGAGCAGCTCAGACAAGTCCAATTGCAGTCCACTATTTGTTGCGCCCGCGATACCTCCATTGATCGTAAAAAGCGCCTCCTCGAATTCCCCGAGCTTGCACAGGCCCGCCGCAGACGCGCCGATGAAGCGCGAGAGATGGACGGTGTACTGTTGAGCGCGCAAGCTCTCTAGCGCGCTCCGTAGCAAAGCGAGACCGGCTTCCGGCTCGTCTCGGGTAACGGCAAGCTCGCCCTTCAGCGCGATGCCGAGGGCATGGTACGGTGCAAGCGAGTATCGTCTGGTATGTATGATCAGCTGCTCGATGATGTCGCCGGCTCTAGCCAAATCTCCGGTCCACAGTAAAAACGTCGAGGCATAAAGGAGCGTGATGCAGATCGGAACTGGGTGACCTTGGCGGGCCGCTTCATCTATGGCCTTTTGCAAGATTCTAAGCGCCTGATCCGAAAAGCCACGCAGCCACAGGGTGCGGGCAAGGATGACGGGGTGGAAGATGCGCGGAGCAAAACTCGGGAAGTTGCTGTTGAAGGGACCAACCTCGACCGCGAGTTCCATGGCGCGCTCACAATGGAGTTGCGCCGCGGCTTGGTTTCCCAGAAAGTGGTGAGAAATGCCCAACCACGACTCTGCCCAGACGGTGCCCGCCGGGTACTCGGCAGCCTGCGCAATGACGCCGGCCTGTTCCGCGACCGCCAGGGCTCCGGAGAGGTCACCAAGCCGAAATAAGGAAACGTTCAGACCGGCAAGAAGGCGCAGTTGCCGCGCACGGTCCTGGAAAGCTTCTGCAAGCGCTAGTCCACGATCGTATTGGGCGCGAAGCTGATCGGTGTGACCCCTCGTATACATCGACGACAGCGCCAGAGCTTCCTGAAGAATCAACTCCTGTCTGGTGCCACGGCTCGCGTCGTCGAGAGCCTCCAGCGCCCGTTCACACCAACGCCCGCACTCCTCAAGTAGCGACGATTTGACGAACAGGGGCGCCGCCCAGGCTGCGAGCTCGATCCCTACCGCGACATCCCCACGGTCGGACAGCGCCCATGCGAGCGCCGCCCGCACGTTGCCGAGATGCGAAGCGTATCCGGACAGATCATATTCGCCGAATAACGACTGGATGATCTCGTCTTGTTTGAGAAACTCGGAATAAAAGATCGCATGGCGCCGCGAGATTCGATCCGCGTCGCCCCTCTCTACGAGTTTGGCGGCGGCGTAGAAGCGCGTGGTATCGAGCAGCCGATAGTATGTCGACTCGTTGATGACGGTCGTGGATATCAAGGACTTTGAAACCAAGCTCGCAACCGCATCGATAGCCCCCGCTTCGTCTACGTCCGTGTGCGACGCAACAGAACCGGCGGCCTGAAGCGTGAAGTCTCCGACGAAGCCGGAGAGCCGACATAGGACCACCTTCTCGTGCTCCGAAAGCAGGCTGTAACTCCAATCCAGCATAGCTTTCAGCGTCTCGTGCCGCGGAAGCGCGGTGCGACGGCCGTGCCAAAGCAGGCTGAATCGATTCTCGAGCAGTTCCGCGGTTCCACGAACCCCAAGGGAGCCGACGCGACTGGCCGCGAGCTCAATGGCAAGTGCCACTCCGTCAAGCCGGCGGCAGCTCCGCGCGACGATCGGCGCCTCGCCATCGGTCAGCGCGGCGTCATAACCGCTCGCCGCAGCCCGCTCCATGAAAAGCTGAACAGCGGGATACCGGAGCGCTTCCACAGCAGTCAGGCCGACATCCTCCGGTGGACATTCAAGTGAATACAGCAAGTGGACATGTTCGCCTTCCACCCGAAGCGCTTCGCGGCTCGTCGTCAATATGTGCGCGTGTGGCGCCTCGCTGACGACGCGTTCGGCCAGTGCAGCGGCAACGCCGATGACGTGCTCGCAATTGTCGAGCACGAGGAGGATCTTCCGGTCGCCAATAAAGGCCAGCAGACCAACGATCGGGTCCTGGGTTCGCACCATGAACCCGAGTGCGGATGCAACCGCTGTCGGCACAAGTTGGGGGTCCGTCAACGCAGCTAGGTCAATGAAGAAGACCGCGCCAAGGAATCCATCAATCAGAGTATGAGCGACAGAGACAGCTACGGTAGTTTTTCCGATACCGCCAGGACCCACGATGCTGACGAAGCGCCAGGTCCGTAGTTGCTGCGCCAGCGTTCGAACAGTGTCATCACGACCGACCATTCGCGCTGGTCGCGGCGGTAGCCTTTGAACTCGTTCCGTTGTGGCGCTCCCGCCGAGCGGAGCCGTTCGAGCGGACGTCGAGCGTGTGATCGGAGCGACGAAACAATACCCACGACCAGAGACATTCGCCACATACCGAGCGCCATCTCGCCCGTCACCAAGCGCCTTTCGAAGGGCAGCTATTTGAAAGCGGAGATTGCCTTTCTCAACCGTCGCATGCGGCCACACCGTTGCGATTAGTTCCTTGTTAGTTACAACTTTCCCGGCCTGCTCCGCGAGCGCGATCAAGATGTCGAGCGCGCGGCCACCGAGGGGTACCCGCTCGTCACCCTTCTTGAGCAGCCTCTCGGCCGCAAACAGGCTAAACGGGCCAAAACAAAGCACGTCCATGGGCTGTGAGTTGCGGGGATCATTCACAGGGTCGTCCGCGCGCGCCCAAATATTCCGATGAGGTGAGCAGGATTCTAAGCCGAGGATCCGTTCCGAACAATCAGAGTAGAGGCTGCTAAAGGCTTGAGGACAACGCTAGTCGTGAACACCACGCTGGGTTCAGTCCTTCGCGACCTTCGGCTGCATGGCGGCGAGACGTTCACGATCTCGGCGGGACGATGCCCCGATCCTGAATGGGATGGGACTTTGCGCCGTACCGCTGGCGCTTCTTGCGCGAACGTTCGTCACCTATGCGCACTGATGCGACTTGTGACCGCCGAGGCATCAAAGGTCGTCTGCTACGTGTGCCTACCGCGAATTGGCATGCGTGAAGTCGAGTTCGTCTACGGCGAAGGCGTGGCAATCACCGCCGAAAATCGCCAGCGAAGACCGATCAATCAACCTGGGTCTTCGGCTGGCTTAAACGGCCATTGGTCGTCCAATTCCACTGACAGCGCGAGTCGGTCGGTACGGCAGCGCCGCAATTTTCCCTGAGCTGTGGCCGCGTGGACCGTTCCGAAGCGGTCATTCGTCATAGTCTGGCAGCACCATGTGACCCGAGCCGTTGACTGTGTTTCAATGTAATCGCGCTTGCGCCGGCCGAAACCTCCTTACCACTTTGCACAAGAGGCCGAAAAATGGTTCGGGCAGAGGGATCACAGCTGCGCCATGTGACCGTTGACGTCTATGCCTGGTACGTTTTGGGTGTCTTGTCTTTAGTCTACGCCGTCAATTTCATCGACCGTCAGATTCTCTCGATCCTTGCCCAGGACATCAAGGCGGATCTTGGGGTAAGCGATGCCCAGCTCGGCTTTCTTTACGGCACGGCCTTTGCGATTTTCTATTCTCTGTTCGGCATACCGCTGGGGCGTCTCGCCGACGGCTGGTATCGCGGCCGGCTGATCGCGCTGGGACTCACGTTGTGGTCCGGCATGACGGCTCTCTCTGGTCTTGCGAGTTCGTTTGGCCAACTGGCGGCGGCCCGGGTGGGCGTCGGTGTCGGTGAGGCCAGCGCCTCGCCCGCGGCATATTCACTACTCGGTGACTACTTTCCGCCCGAACGGCGCGCACTCGCGTTCGCGATTTACTCGGCGGGGCTGCTAGTTGGCCTCTCCCTTAGCCTCCCGATCGGCGGGTCGATCGCGCACGGCTGGACGAGGCATTTCGCTGCGGGCAACGCACCGTTTGGTCTCGCGGGTTGGCAAGCGGCATTCCTCGCCGTGGGGATACCCGGATTGCTGCTGGCCGCATGGGTACTGACCCTGCGCGAACCGCCGCGCGGGCTCGCCGACGGGCACCCTTCGCCGGCGCGCCGACCAGCTATATGGCGGGAGTTCGCCCGCGAGATCGGCGCGATCCTCCCGCCTTTTACCCTATTGAGCGTCGCGCGTATCCCGGGTGCTCTGCGGCTCAACATGCTGCTGCTCGTCGCGACCGCGGGGGCTGTAGCGGTGCTCGTGCGAATGAGCGGTGACCTCCTACAGTGGGGTGCTGTCGGGGTGGGTGTCTATGCCACAGGCTCGTGGATGCAGCGGCTTCGGGCTATGGATCGACCGACCTTCACGCTGCTCTGGGGCACGCCCGCCGTCGTGCTGGCGCTGCTTTCTTCCGGGTTCCTCGCGTTCATTTCTTACGCGGTTGCGTTTTGGGTGCCGCCCTACGCCATGCGCACCTTTCACATTGGTGCCGATAGCGCCGGCTGGATGCTCGGCGTGCCGCAGGGACTCGCCTCCGCCGCGGGGGTCATTCTTGCGGGACGTCTATCGGACGCGTGGCGAGCGCGCGACCCGCGGGGGCGAGTCTTTGTCGGCATGCTGACGTTGACTCTAGCGCCGCCAATCGTCTACGCGACGCTTAGCGTAGGCGACGTACACACGCTCTATCTCCTGAACCCCCTGGCAGCTTTGGTGGTAAGCAGTTGGATCGGCTCGTCCGCGGCCCTGATCCAGGATTGCGTGCTGCCGCGGATGCGTGGCACGGCTGCCGCGACGTACCTCCTCGTCATTTCGCTGCTAGGGCTCGCGCTCAGCCCGTATTTGGTCGGCAAAGTATCGGTGCTGACGGGATCGCTGCGGCTAGGGATCTTAAGCATCTTCATCGTGACGCCGATCGGGCTCTGCGTGATGTGGCGAGTCGCGCGAGAACTGCCGCTGGCGGAGGCGACCAAAGCGGCACGCGCACGAGCGGTCGGAGAGAACGGAGACGCGGGAATCGCGCCGTAATCGGCGTCAATGTCGGCCGTGGTAGCGGGGCAGGATTACGGGTCCGGCTAGTATTGTCCGCCTTTGGGCCGCCTTGCAGGAGGAGGGGATGTGGCACGGAGCGTAGTGTACGAGCTGTTCCCCAAAATGCGATCCAGCTGGAGGCGGATACAGACCGTCGGCACTTCTGGGCGGTATTTGCGGACGACAGCGAAGCAGCGCGCGTCCGCTTGCTCTACGGGTCCCGATCCGAGCGTCTAGATGCACAGGCTGGGGCGGTGCTCGCCTCACTGCGTCCTGTACCGAATCCAGAAGTAGGATTCGTTGCACACCGACTCTCTCTAGCTGCTTGATTTGGCAGTAGGTCCAAAGTTATCGCCCCCTAGGATGGCCGCAAACTTGCGCCGAGCTGTGCGCTAACGGCACGGGAAAGAGGCAGGTCCGAATCCACAGGCGGCAGCCGACCAACTTCGTACCCTTGAACGTGCAGTCTCGCCTGCGCAAAGCGGCCGTTTGACCTTGAGCCCTGCCTTTGCCAGATAGTTGCTGGGACGATTTCAGATAAAACGTAATCAAACATATCGGCGCTCACCCAGCGCGTGCGAACATGCGGTGCGCGGGCAAGGTACTTTTGGAATGCCGGTGACCCGCGAGGACAAGACATGGGGCAGGACAACAGCAACGTTCGGACTGGATCACTCACGTCTTTGAACGAAACCCCAAGTCGGCCACCACCGCCACGACTTGACAGCAGCATGCGACTTGAAAGTGGCGCGAGCCCCGAGTACCAGTCGCGGCGCAGCGCCTGGCGAGCCGCACAGTGGCTCACACAAAGACAAAATCCCGTGCTTCGAACAGCTTATCGCCCGCCACTGCCCCCGGGAGTACAACAACTACTGGATCAGGGTATCAATCTAACTTTGGATCCCTCCACTTATCCTGCCGGATCGACTCTGGCCGACGTGCAGAATCTGCCAGGTATTGTCCGTGCCTTCTCACGTATGTTAGGACCCAATCTCTTTCAAGAACTCAATATAGACGCGCCAACGCTGGACCATTTTTTCTGGAATGATATCTTTGGATTTAACTTGGTCGTCACGAAGACCGACTCCGTACTATGCCTGGGCAATGATGGCGCGTACCAGGACGGCGGATTCATGTCCATAGTAGATTGCGCGGGAGAAGAGGATGTGTTCCATGAGATTGGCCACGCGGTCATGGAATCCGGCATCCTGAAACAACGCGCTCCTTTGTATTTTCACTATTCCACCGGCGGCGCTGTACCCGTGGGTGGCCAGCCACCGGTCATCGATGCAATTGAATGGCTCCAAACTTGGTTCGGGCAGCAGCCAGGAATTGGCACCGATTTGGACGGGGTCCCAATTGGATATGTATCGGGGTACCCCCTTTCCTACACTGAAATAAAGTTTATACGGCGGGAAGATTTTGCAGAGACCTTTAAGTGGTACGTCTACTACCCATCGGAGCTCTGGCAGAAAGTGGACCGACAAATGGCTCAGGGATCCAATATCTTGAGTCAGAAAGCGGGTCTAATTGCCGCCCTATATGCAGGGTTTTGGTTTAACGACAACGGCGTGCCCGGCGGTTGGCCCGGATATTCGCTGTAATGGTCGTGTGCACAGACGGCGATCCTCTCTTTCTCCTGTAGACACCAGAGATGCTGGCCAGCGCGCGCCGCCCGCGAACGTGGAACCTTGAGCAGGCGCTAGGTCAAGCCGAACGAGTCAGATTCAAGCGATTTAGGACCTAACGAGCAGCGTACGAAGGATAAGCGAGGGGAAGCGGTCTCCCTGCGTACCTGCCAGCGGACTAGAATCCCCGCCCATGACTATTGACCTTCCGGATGATCCCGCCGCCGCTGTTGCCGCCATGGAGTCCATCAAGACGGATGAGCGCGAGCGGGTCAGTGCT
>Ga0157376_10003088_pt1 | contig 11432 bp, 12 predicted proteins | sample M45metaG_FD_121801 | JGI IMG/M metagenome (GOLD analysis project Ga0157376, IMG submission 121801) | Miscanthus rhizosphere microbial communities from Kellogg Biological Station, Michigan, USA - M4-5 metaG | ecosystem: Host-associated > Plants > Roots > Rhizosphere > Soil | place: USA: Michigan... | reverse complement strand
CGCCATCCTGATCTCGACGACTGCGGCGCTCGCCTGGCTCGCCGGCCGCATCTACCGCGTCGGGATCCTGATGTACGGCAAGAAGCCCACGATCCCCGAGATCATCCGCTGGGCGCGGTACTCGCCGGGCAAGGTCGTGCAGCCTGAGGTCAAGCGGGCGTCTTAGCCCGCCACCGCACCGATTTCCGCATGCTTCTTCTCCCTCTCCCGGCGGGAGAGGGCTGGGGTGAGGGGAAGCCCCTGGTTCCCCATTTGCCCGATCCCCCGCCCTGTGCTAACTTTCGCGCCCCCGTTCGGCCCCTTCGTCTAACGGTTAGGACGCGGCCCTCTCAAGGCCGAAATACGGGTTCGATTCCCGTAGGGGCTACCAGCTCAGCCGACTCCAAGTCTCACGTCGCCTCCTCCCGACGCAGCCCTCTCAAGGCGGCTTCGCTCAGGGGTTGCGCCTTACGAACAGTACTGCGCTCGACGCGAGCGCGAGCGCCAACAGTGCAAACATCCAGGGTGAAAGTGTCGGGACCTCAACGCTCTGACCGATGGGACCGACGGTCAGTGCCGCCTCAAAGGCGTGGTTTTGTCCAAACGCCGGATTGTCCTGAACCGCCACGGCAATCAGGTTGACGCCCTGGACCAGATATGGAGCAACGTCGATCGGCCCGAAGGTTCCGGCGAGCCCGTTATGGTCACCAAGCACGAGAGTGCCGTTCACGTAAATGTCGCAGTCATCGTCGATGCCGCCGACGAGGACAGCGGTCGATACGGGACTCGCTATCGTGAACGTCTTTCTCAGCCATGCGGATTGCGTGGCCGAGAATTGTCCGTCGTACCAGATGCAGTCTGCGCCGTTGGCGCACACCGGCGTGATTACGAAGGCGTTGATCCAGCCGGTCGTGTCAAATGCCGGATCCGTATTCCATGTGGCGGCCGGCGCGGCATTTGTCGCAAGCCACGAAGAGTCGGTAACGATGGTCTGAGCGACGGCAATCCCCGTGGAGGCGGCTCCCAGCGCCAGCGCGAACGCGAGCCGCATCACCTTCACCCGCGCGGTGGCTTTTCTCAAGAGAGCACCATCGTCCGTCGTCCAGACCTGAAAACTCCTTGCTTTGTCCATTGCGCCGCCTCCCTCACTTCCGCCTCACATCCGCTTCGGCTGCAATCCTCGTCGATTGAACAAAGTCGCCATTCGCGAAGGTTTTGCCGTAGGCCGATTCTGCAGGGTGTCCGTCGGGGTGTCCGAGAGGCCGTCACAGAGCGTCCCATCCGGGCATACCGGCCACTCGCGAACGCCGACTTGTCGCCATCACCCTTCGAGGTTCTCTGCGCGAATTCTACGCCCAATCTGCGAGCCTGGGCGGGCAGTCGTTGCCGCCATCGGACGAGATCGTCGTCGCCCAGAAGATCGGCACGGAAACGACGACCTACGTGCGCAACATCTACAAGTACTACGTCGCCGACCGGCTGATGCTCGACTCGCAGGCCGAGGCGGAGAAGGCCCGGAATCAGGTCGCGCCGCCCAGGAGCTGAGCGGCGGCTCGACTCAGCGGCTGCGCGCCGCGAGCAGCTGCTTCAGGCGCGCGATCGGGATGGCCTCGATCGTGCGGCCCCCCGCGCCCGTGACGGTCGTCGCTTTGGTCAGCGAGTTGTAGACGGCCTCCTCCACGCTCTCGACCGCGGCAAGGAAGAGCGAGTCCATCGCATCGTTCTCGAGCTCTTCGACGCGGCGCACGGGCTGGGCCGGATCGTATGGGACGCGGTTCTTCGTCGAAAAGGCGATGACGAAGTCGCCCGAGCCGTTTCCCATGAACGAGCCGGTGCGCGCGAGCCCGAGCACCGCGCGCTTTGCGAGCCGCTCGAGATTGCGCGAGGAAAGGGGCGCGTCGGTCGCGAGAACGATCATGCACGACCCGTCGCCGGCCCTGCGCCCTTTCCCCACGGATTCCTGGAAGGCGAACCTTCCGAGCGCCTCCCCGACGCGCACACCGTCGATCGTCAGCACGCCTCCGTAGTTCGCGCGAATGTCGTTCAAGTCCCAACCGTCGTTGGTCTCCCCCACGACGGCGTTGACGGACCGGATTGCCTGGTTGCCCGGCTGGCCGAGCGTCCACCGCACGACCGCATCGACCGCGGTGCCGACAGCGAGCGTGTTCGTCAGCACGATCGGCGTCTCGATGTTGCCGAGCTCCGCGACCTGGAGGAATCCGGCGGCCTTGCCGAATCCGTTGCCGACGTAGACGGCGGCGGGAAACTTCTGCTGAAAGAGGTTGTCGCCGGCCGGAAGGATCGCCGTGACGCCGGTGCGGATCGATTCGCCCTCGACGAGGGTCTTGTGGCCGACCCGCACGCCTTCGACGTCGGTGATCGCGTTCCAGCGGCCAGGCGAAAGGATCCCCGGCGAGACACCGAGCTCACGGATCCGCGGTCGGTCCTCGGCCCCCAGGGCCGCCGCCGCGAGAAGGAGCAACCCGGCCGCGACCCGCACCGAGAGGGCGAACCCCTTGGATTGCCTCGTCAAGCGTCCTCCTCGTTTTCCGACACCCGACAATACGCGACAACACGGGAGGCGGGTCAGCGGGCCGGGCGCCGCGGGCGCTGCTTTGCAGAGACCGACTTGACGACGGTGAAGCCGCGCCCCGTTTCGAGAAGCGGGGTCCGGGCCTGCGCAACCGCCGCGCGCAGGAGCGCCGCCACGGGCCGCGTCGCGAGCGTGGCCGCGGACTCGAGGCGCACGAAGCGGTTCTGTTCGCCGGCGCCGAGCAGGATCCCATCGGGGTCCGGCAGCGAGGCCCCCTGATAGAACGACAGCGCGACGCCCTTCGGAGAGACGGCGAGCGAGACGATGCAATCCGAGGCGCGTTCGGTCGAGCAGAAGCCGAGCGCAAGGAACTGGTAGTTGTCGTAGACGAGCTCGACGGCCGTCGGGAGTCGCTTTCGCAATCCGGCGCGGGCCGCACGGGCGAGCCGCGCGACTGCAGGATCGTACCGGGCGATGAACGTCGCGACCTGGGCCGCAGCGGTCCGTCCCGGTTTCGTGATTCTCTCCGCGGTCATCGTGGCGAGAATCCTATGACTGTTCCGGGAATTGAGGCCCCTGCCCCGCGGTTCGAATGCCCGTCGACGTAAGGAGGCCGCGATGAGACATCTCCCCCGGTTGACAGCCCTCCTGGCCGCGCTCTTCATCGCGACCGACCTGTCCGCACAGCAGCCCACCGCCGCCCCCACGCCCGCTCCGACTCCCCCGCCGATGGACGACCTCCGGTTCATCCGGTACAAGATTTCCGCCGGCGACCTGCCGAGCGCCGAGTCGATCCTCGAAGTGCATCGCGCCGAGAAGGGCGAGGACGCGGAGTACGTCCGCGGTCTCGCCTGGGTCGCGCGCGGCGCGGCCCTCGTGGGCGACTGGCCGGCGGCTTCGCGCTACTCGAAGGAGGCGCGCACGGCCGCCACGTCGCGGCTCGGGACGCCGCCCGACTACGACGGGCATCCGGAGGCGACTTACGCGCTCGGCACCGCGATCGAGGTCGAGGCCCAGGCGCTCCTCGCCGCGGGCAAGAAGGCGGAAGCGGTGCGTTTCCTCGATGAAAGCTCCCGGTCGCTCGCCGGCGCGCCTTACAACCTGCGCGCGCGGATCTGGAAGCGACGCGACCAGATCGAGCTCGTCGGACAGAGGGCGCCCGACATCCGCGCCGAAGACCGCATCGGCGCGCCGTTCAGCGGCCTCGATGCGCTCAAGGGCAAGCCCGTCGTCCTGTTCTTCTGGTGGGCGTCCTGCGGCGACTGCAAGGCGCAGGCGGCGGCGTTCGGCCGCATCGTCGCGAAGTACGCGCCGAAGGGCGTCGTGTTCGTCGCCCCGACGCGGTACTACGAGAAGGACCGCGCCGCCGAGAAGGCGGACACCGAGAAGACGTGGAAAGAGATCTACGGAGCTCCCGAAGGCGTCGCCGTTCCGATCAGCGACGAGGCCATGCTCCGGTACGGCGTGTCGGCGACACCCACCTTCGCCTTCGTCGACCGCAAAGGGATCGTGACCGGCTACCAGCCCTATCGCATGACGGAGGAGCGCCTCGCCGCCGCAATCGACGAGCTGCTGCGGCCGAGCCCGTAATCCGGGCCGCGAGGTGGGGTCGGTAACCAGTCAGGTCGCTCGTCATCGGGTGCGGCAGTAAAGTACTGAAAAAACGTCTCTTATTCGACGAGCACGGCACGGAACCGGGCCCTCGGCGCGCGCCGCGTCGCGCGTTTTCTTGGTTCCGGGGATTGTCCTCGCATAGAATTCTGCCCGTTTGCCCCTCGAGGGCTACCGGTTTGTTTAATTTGAAGGAGGAGAAATCGTGAAGAAGTCTCTCTGGGTCTTCATTGCGGCGTGCATCATGGTGGTTTCGACTGGTATTGCCTCGGCCCAGACCGCCTACACGGTCGTCACGGTTCTGCCCGATGGCACGCTGATCCTGCGCGGGCCCAGCGGCGTCCGTTCCTACGCGGTGCCCGCCGGAACGACGTTCAACGCCGACGGCAAAGCCGGAACGGCCCTTGCGGACCTCCGGCCCGGCATGAAGGTGACCGGCCTCGAGTCCGGAATCGCTAACTGGCACCCGACCGACGTCATGGTCCACGAAGAGCTCAATGCCGAGGTCGTGGCCAAGGCCGGCAACTCGATGATGATCCGCGGTGCGAAGGGCGTCGAGAAGTACGAGTGGTCTGCGGCCAGCGACATCACGATCGTGAAGGACGGCAAGGTCGTGGACGCCTCGTCCATCAACGTCGGCGATCGGATCACCGGCATGGTCGTGCAGAAGTCGACGGCTCCTCCGAAGCCGGTCGCGGTGGCGGCGGCTCCGGCTGCGGCCCCGGCTCCCGCTCCCATGAAGAAGGCAGCGCCCGCTCCGGCGCCTGCACCGACCGCCGCTCCGGCCCCGGCTCCGGCCGCGGCTCCGGCCCCGGAACCCGCTCCGGCGAAGAAGCTCCCCAAGACGGCCACCGAGCTTCCGCTCGTCGGCTTCGCGGGTCTGCTTGCGCTCGGCGCCGGCGCTGGTCTCACGGCGATTCGCAAGAACCGCTCAAAGTAACTCGGACTCGGAATCTCTCTGCGCCCGCCGCGAGGCGGGCGCATTCATTTTGCAGAGCGGCCTGACGCCGCTCGCTCAACACGAGGAGTGCACGCTGTGATGAAGAAGACCTGGATTTCCCTGCTCGCCATCGTCCTCGGCATCGGCTTTTCGGCCGCCTGCAAGAAGGCCGAGATGAGCGACAACGCCAAGGCCGCCACGGATGCTGCCAAGGAAGCCGGCGAGAAGGCGGGCGAGGCCGTCCAGGACGGCGCCGCCGCGGTGGGCGATGCCGCCAAGGACGCCGCCGACAAGGCCAAGGACGCGGGCGCCGCGACGGCGGATGCCGCCAAGGACGCCGGCAAGGCCGTGGGCGACGCCGCCAAGGATGCGGGCAATGCGACCGCCGACGCCGCCAAGAAGGCCGCCGACGCGACGTCGGACGCCGCCAAGAAGGCGGCCGAGGACGTCAAGAAGGCCGTCACCCCACAGCACTGAAGTTTTCTCCTTCTCTTTCGATTGCCGCCGGATGCGAGTCCGGCGGCGTTTTTTTTGACTTCCGTTAGTCTTGGAGTCCATGCCGCGCACCAAGATCGTCTGCACGATCGGTCCCGCATCGCGCCCGCCCGAGGCACTCGGGCGACTCGTGGCTGCCGGAATGGACGTCGCGCGGCTGAACTTCTCGCACGGCACGCACGCCGAGCACGCCGCCGTCATCGCAACCCTGCGTGCGATCGCGGAGCGCGGAGCGCGCCCGATCGCCATCCTCCAGGACCTCTCGGGAATCAAGATCCGCATCGGAGAGATTGCCGCGGCGCCCGTGCGGCTCGAGCCCGGAGCAGTGTTCACGCTCACGAGCCGGGCCGTGCCGGGCGACGGCTCGGAGGTCTCGGTGAGCTTCCCGGACCTGCCGAGAAGCGTCCGCTCCGGCGACCGGCTGCTGCTCGCCGACGGCGAGCTCGAGCTCTGCGCCGAAACCGTCGGACCGACGGACATCCGCTGTCGCGTCGTCGCGGGAGGCCTGCTCTCCTCGCACAAGGGGATCAGCCTGCCCTCGCGCTCGATCGCGGCGCCGGGCCTGACCGACAAGGACCGGGAGGATCTCGCGTTCGGCATCGGCCAGGGTGTGGACTACGTCGCCCTTTCCTTCGTGCGCAGCGCCGACGACGTGCGCCAGGCGCGGACGTTCATGGCCGAGCGCGGCGCTCGGATCCCGATCATCGCGAAAATCGAAAAACACGAGGCCCTGTCGTCGATCGACGCGATCCTCGCCGAGGCGGACGGCATCATGGTCGCGCGCGGCGACCTCGGCGTCGAGACGCCGCTCGAGCACGTCCCGCTGCTTCAGAAGATGCTGATCGAAAAGGCCAACCGGGCGGGCAAGCCCGTGATCACCGCCACCCAGATGCTGCTCTCCATGGTCGACAGCCCGCGGCCCACGCGCGCGGAGGTCGGCGACGTCGCCAACGCCATCCTCGACGGCACGGACGCCGTGATGCTCTCGGAGGAAACCGCGTCCGGCCGCTACCCGGAGGCCGCCGTCGCGACGATGAAGCGCATCGCCGAGGACACGGAGACCGCATTCCCGTTCGAGCAGTGGATGCGGCGCTTCGAGGACCGCGTGGTGCAGAGCCTTCCCGAGGCGGTCGCGGGCGCCGCCTGCGAACTCGCCGAGCACATCGGCGCCGCGCTCATCGTGGCGTGGACCGAGTCGGGCGCGACCGCGCGCCTCGTGGCCAAGCACCGCCCGCGCAGTCCCGTCCTCGCGCTGTCGTCCCTGCCCGCGACCGCGCGCAGGCTCGCCCTGGTCTGGGGCGTCATCCCGATCGCGGCGAAGGAAGGCGCCAACACGGACGCGATGCTCGAGGCGGCGCCCGCGATCGCGCAGGCGCTCGGGCTCCTCAAGCCGGGCGATCGGGTCGTCATCACCGCCGGGATCCCGAAAGGCGTGTCGGGCAGCACCAACCTCATCAAGGCCGCCGTCGCACGGTGACAGTCCCGCACCTTCCTCCACGCCGCCGAAACAGCAAGGCGCGCAACCTGGCGCTCGCGATCTTCTTCTTCATCCTGGGCGTGATCGGCGTGCTCGTCCCCGTCATGCCGCAGGTGGTCTTCTTCGTGATGAGCGCGCTTTTCTTCTCGCTCGTCTTCCCGAGCTTCCGCCGGCGGCTCCGCAAATGGCGCCACAAGTACCCGAAGTTCGACGCGTCCTACCGGAAGTGGCGGGATCGGTCCCGCCGCAAGAGGCAGCACAACATCAGAACGAGGAGGCAGGAGGCAGGAGGCGGGAGGCAGGCTCGCGACAAATAGAGGGTGTGGGGCCACAGTCGAAGGGCTACCGAAACCTTCGTGTGTTCGAGCGCGCTTATACTCTCGCTCTCGAGATCTTCCGCGTCTCGAGAGGGTTTCCGCTCGAGGAACGGTACGCCCTCACCGATCAGATCCGCCGCTCTTCTCGAAGCGTTGCGACCAACATTGCCGAGGGCTTTCGGCGACGCCGCTATCCGAAATTGCTTGCCAATCGGATCGCCGACGCGGATGCGGAGGCCACCGAGACGCAGTCTGGCTGGACTTTGCTTCGGACTGCGGGTACCTGGCCAGAGAACAGCGGGACGCGTTTCGGCGAGACTATGACGAGATCGGCCGGATTCTCGGAACGATTCTCATGGACCCTGACAAGTACCGCCCCCGAGACTGATTCCGAACCTGCCGACCGCCTCCTGCCTCCTGCCTCCTCGCCATCAATCCATTTGCCGCCGCAGAACCGTCGGAATGTCGAAGTCGTCCCGCGACGAGGCATTCGGTCCGAACCCACCCGAGTCGTCGCCACGAAGAAACGGCGGCCGGAGGGTCTTCGACGCCACGGTCAGAGGCTTCGGCTCTTCCTCGATCTCCGCCAGATCCCGTTCGAGCCGATCGAAGCCCGTCGCGATGACGGTGACCTTCACGCTGCCGCCCATCCGCTCGTCGTGGACGCAGCCGAAGAGGATCTCGGCCTCGGGATCCGCCGCCTGCTGGATGATCTGCGCGGCCTCGGTGACCTCGAAGAGGGTCAGGTCCGCGCCGCCGGTGATGTTGATCAGGACGCCGCGGGCGCCCTCGATCGAGGCGTCCTCGAGCAGAGGCGAGGAGATCGCCGCCTGCGCCGCGTGGATCGCGCGGTTTTCTCCCTCGGCGGTCGCGGTGCCCATGAGCGCCCGGCCCATGTCGGACATGATCTTGCGCACGTCGGCAAAGTCGAGGTTGATCTCGCCGGGGCAGTTGATGAGGTCGGAGATGCCCTGGATCGCCTGGCGCAGGACGTCGTCGGCGATCTTGAAGGAGTCCTGCAGCGGCGTATTTCGCTCGACGAAGGCGAGCAGCCGCTGGTTGGGGATCGTGATCAGCGTGTCCACGTGATCGCGCAGCTCGCGCGAGGCGCGCTCGGCCTGGCGCATGCGCTTCTTGCCCTCGAATTCGAAGGGCTTGGTCACGACGGCCACGGCGAGCGCTCCGGCTTCCGCCGCGAGCTTGGCCAGGATCGGGCCCGCGCCCGAGCCCGTGCCGCCGCCCAGACCCATCGCGAGGAAGATCATGTCGGCCCCGGCCACGGCCGCGGCGAGCTTCTCCTGGTCCTCGAGCGCGGCGTTCCTGCCGACGTCGGGATCCGCGCCCGCGCCGAGGCCCTTGGTCAGGCGCGAGCCGATCTGCAGCTTGTTCGTCGCGGCGCACTTGCGCAGCGCCTGGAGGTCGGTGTTGCAGGCAAAGTACTCGACGCCCTTCACGCCAGCGGCGATCATGCGGTTGACGGCGTTCGAGCCGCCTCCCCCGACGCCGATCACGCGAATCGTGGCGGGCGAGGCGTCGCCTCCGGCCAGCTCGATCGAGAGCTTCGGATCTTCGTCTTCCATGAACTCGATCATGGGCCCTTCCCTCCGTCGGCGCTTTTTCGTCGTCATCAAAAGAAGTCCCGTATGAACCTGGAAACAGAGTTGGCTGCGTGAAAGAACGCGCGGGCCCGTCGTCGCGCCGGCTTGTAGCGGTGACCGTACAACAAAAGGCCCGTCGCTGTCGCCCATTCCGGCCGCGAGACCACGTCGACCAGCCCACCGACGCCCGACGGCACGCCGCGGCGCACCGGCCCGTCGAAGATTCCCTCGGCAATCTCGACGACGCCCTCGAGCTCCGAGCCCCCGCCGGTCAGGACCACCCCGGAGCGGACCTCCTTGTCGAGGCCGAGGCGCTGGATGTCCTCGTGGATCAACCCGAGCAATTCCTCGGCGCGCGGCTGCAGGATGTCGGCCAGCGTCGTCCGCGGGCAGAGCTTGGGCGCGCGGCCGCCGACCATGGGGACCTCGACCATCTCGTCCTCGGACACGGCCGTGCGCAGCGCGCAGCCGTACTTCTTCTTGAGCCGCTCGGCGTCCGTGATCGGGGCGCGCAGGACGACGGCCAGGTCGTTGGTAAAGTGGTCCCCGCCGATCGGGATGACCGCCGTGTGGACGATCGTGCCCTTCTGGTAGACGGCGACCTCTGTCGTGCCGCCCCCGATGTCCACCAGGCAGATGCCGAGCTCCTTCTCGTCGGGCGTGAGCACGGCCTCGGCCGCGGCAAACTGCTCGAGGACGAGCTGGACGACCTCGATGCCGGCCTTGTTCATGCAGGTCACGATGTTCTGGGTCACCGCCACGGGCGCGGTCACGACATGGACGTCGGCCTCGAGGCGGCTGCCGATCATGCCCAGGGGATCGGCGACGCCGTCCTGGCCGTCCACGGCGAAATCCCGCGGCACGACGTGGACGACCTCGTGGTCCTGGGGGATCTGGACCCCCCGGGCCGCGTCGATGACCCGGGCGACGTCTTCCTTGGTGATTTCCCGGTCCTTCCCCGCCACGGCGACCACGCCGCGGCTGTTGAAAGACCGCACGTGGGAGCCCGAAACGCCCACCCAGGAGCGGGAAATCTGCACGCCGGCCATGATTTCGGCCTCTTCGGCCGCCCTCTTGATCGCCTCGATGGTGGCGTCGACGTTGATGATGTTGCCCTTGCGGGTGCCGCGGTTGGCCGAGGAGCCCTTGCCGATCACGTCGAGGGACCCGGAAGCGTTCTGCTCCCCGATCAGGACGCAGATCTTGGAGGTGCCGATGTCGCAGGCGACGAGGAAGTTCTCGGGTTTAGCCATGGATTAGAGACGGTTCCCCGCGCCGTACGCGCCGACGAGAATGATGCGATCGGCAAAACGAAGATCGATGGCCCTCGCCTCCCACCCGCGACTCTCAACGAACCCTCGCGCCTCGAGCAGCGCGCGAACCTTTTCCGGAGCGTCGGCCCGCAGCACGCGGACCGGCCTTCGGAAAATCGCATCCATCATACCGAATCCGCCGTCCGGGAGCGAGGCGATTTCCGAGAGGGCCGCGACGTAATCGGGCCGCGCCGCGCGCAGTTCCGCCAGCAGTCCCACGGCCTCGGGCAGCATGCGCCGATCGCCGGTGACGATCACGTACTCGGTGCGGTCGCCGCGCGGATCGTAGGGCGCAATCAGGTTTCCATCGACACCGACCCACCAGAATTGCTCGCCGTCGCGGTAGAGCGCGACGGCCTTGCGCTCGGTGATCCGCGCCGAGAGGCCGTCGGGAAAACGCTTCGAGAGCGTGACCCGCTCGATCCAGGGATGCGCCGCGAGCCGGCCGGCCAGCGGAGCGAGGTCGAGGGCGAGCAGGTTCCTCCCGCTCCACGCCGACGCCGCGTCGAGAACGTCTTCCGTGCGCACGCGCGTGTTGCCCGAGACGTCGAAGCGGCGCAGCGCAAAGCGCGGTCCCGACACGAAGCGGAAGAGACCGAACGCCGTGACGAGCGCGAGCAGGCAAAGGCCCACGCGCCCCGCGATCGGCGTCTTGCGGCGCTTGCGCGCGACGACGCCGCCGCGCCGTAGAAACGGCGCTTCCTTCTTCTGTCTATCCACGGCCACGCCTCAGGTACTCCTCTCCGAACTTCACGACGTCGCCGGCTCCGAGGGTCACCAGCAGGTCCCCGGGCTGGAGCGTCCGCTCCAGGCAGTCGACAACTCGTGTCTTTTCAGGAGTATAGATGGTCTTCGAATGCCCGGCCCGGCGCGCCGCCTCGGCCACCAGCTCGCCCGTGACCCCCGGGATCGGGCGCTCGCGCGAGGGGTAGACGTCCATGACGACGTTCACGTCGGCCGCGGCGAGCGCCGTGCCGAAGTCGTTCTGGAAGTCGCGCGTGCGTGAGAAGAGATGGGGCTGGAAGAGCGCCACGAGCCTGCGCTCCGGGTAGACCTGGCGCGCCGCGGCGAGCGTCGCTCGAATCTCCGTCGGGTGGTGCGCGTAGTCGTCCACGACGAGCACGCCCGCGCGCTCGCCCTTGAGCTCGAAGCGCCGCACCACGCCCGTG
>Ga0157376_10003084_pt1 | contig 11437 bp, 11 predicted proteins | sample M45metaG_FD_121801 | JGI IMG/M metagenome (GOLD analysis project Ga0157376, IMG submission 121801) | Miscanthus rhizosphere microbial communities from Kellogg Biological Station, Michigan, USA - M4-5 metaG | ecosystem: Host-associated > Plants > Roots > Rhizosphere > Soil | place: USA: Michigan... | reverse complement strand
GAAGACCACAGTGCCGCGCCAGGGGCGGGCCTTACTGCCACCTCCCAGTTTCACCGCATGGACGAGGCCATCGCCAAGAGCGAGTTGACCGCCGCGGGCTTCAAGTTGGATGCCGAGGGCGAGATTTTGCGCAACCCGGCGGATAACAAGGCGGCCAGCAATTCCGAAACCGGGCACTTCGCCAGCGACCGCTTCATGCTCCGGATGAAGCGCCCTTAAACCAGGGTGCCGTAAGCCGAAGTCTTGTTGCCGGCGAGTGTCCGCTTGTGGCGCAAAGCAGACGTCAAGACCCCGGCTCTGCTTGGTGGAGGGGGCGCCCATGTGTGGTTGCGAGCGCCGTCCCGGCTGGGCTGGCATTTAGAATCTGGCTAGAAGCGTACCGGGGACGTGCTGATCTGCCGTGGGCCCGTGACCGCAACACGGATGCGAGGCTTTTGATGGCGATGTCCGCTCTTGACCCAAAGCGAACATTCCTAGTTACACCCAAATCGTCACTCCCTACCGGATGGCAAAGAACCGGCCAGTCAGGCGTGCGCCTGTGAACGACCAACCTTGCCTTGCGATAGGCGGCCGCACAGTGGCCTTCCCAAAGCCGCAGTCAATACATTGAAATCTTCTTCCCACCCGGCTGCGACCGCTATTGTGTCTTGAGCATTGGCGGTGTCTTTTGCCACGCATAGCCGTGCCGCGCCTGCTGATAGGCATAGTCGAACAGGGCAGTCATGTAGGCCCTGTCGAAGTCTCCTGCCCGCGGTGCCGAAAAGTCTGATCCGATGTAGGCGAGGTTGTAATCGACATTATCGCGCTGCGTGACGAAATAGAGGCGCAACAAATCGTTCGAGCCGCTGCTATGAATCATCGTCGAAACCGCCCGGCCGGCGATACTCAGCGTACGACGTTCGACGTTTGCCCACTCCGGGTCTTCGCGGGCATTGCGGATCAGGTAGGCTTTCCGCTCCCGCTTAGCGATTTTCTCGATGTCGATGCTCGAGGGGTAGAGAAACATCTGCGCGACTGCGCCGCCGTCGACGTGCAGTTCCTGATGGCGCTTGCCATCGAGATCGACGTCTATCATCACCGGCTGGAACATGGCAGGCACGGCAGACGACGCGCGTAGGATCTTGCGGATGAGATCGAGGGCGCCAGGACGACCGCTGGCGGCGATGGCGCCGATGTTCCAGATGTTCGCCCGCTCGGCATCCAGATCCGTGGTGCCGATTAGGAGCAACCGGCCCTTTTGATATTCGCGGGCGACGGCCGCCATCAGCGGCTCGTCGATATATTTCGAAAGGAGGTTCCACAATGGCGTGGTGTCGGACATCGCATCATTGAAGATACCGCCGATGAGGCCTCGGTCGCTGAAGATGTCCTTGGCCGAGATCGAAGTGGTGATGTCGCGGAGCTGCTTATCATAAGCCGGCCCGAGAAACGCGAACGGGGCGATCAGAGCTCCGGCGCTGATTCCCGTCACGACCTGAAACTCGGGCCGATCACCCGCTTCGGTCCACCCGACCAGCAAGCCAGAACTGAAGGCGCCGTTGTCGCCGCCCCCCGAAATGGCGAGAAAGCGTGCGACGGGCAGCGTGGCGTCCGGCCCGAGTCTCAGCGCCTGTCGCTGGCGCTGGAGGGACGTCTCCCATTCCGCGATGAACTGTGTGCGTTCCACGAGAGGAAAGAAGCGGGCGTTGGTGAGGCCTAGCGGCAAGGCCTTGGACGTATTAGCGGATGGAACGGGCGCCAACCGCTCGGGCGACGCGCATCCGACCACCATCAGAACGACCGACGCAGCAAGCCAAGTTCGTGCCTGCAATGTCAGCCGACGGAGGTTGGACGGCAAGCGCCCCGCGCCGTTGCAACACACCCGCTCTGCCTTTGACCGATCGCCATCGATCACGTCGGTTCCAAACATGACATTCTTATGTCTCTCCCTAGATCACTCGCCGGTAGCTCGGAGGTACGCACCGGCGCTGGACCACTCAAGCACAACTCAACGCTCGAGAAGCTGCGCAACACTATTACTGAGACGGCACAAGCGGCCCCCACCACATAACGTGGTCGATCGATGCGAAAGCCGCCCATATCAATTGTCAAACCGTGCAGGACGGGGCGTTTGTTAAAGTACACGCCCGCAATGTTCGCAGTTTGTCGCCGAGATGCGCGGGCAAACTCTATTGGATTAAAGGACAATGACCGAGCATCTGTTGGGATGGACGCAGAACAAAAACGTTCGGCCAGCAGGGCATGTTCGCGCAAGGGATGGTCCAAGGATCAATATCAAACACCATCCGGATACAGGAGAACCTTTTCACGAATACCCACCCACAATGGCGAGGTTCCTCATGGCTACGACGCCCAATATTCCCCGTCCGACCACTCCAATTCCGCCATCAGTTTTGAAATCTGGCACGGAGAAAGAACCTGGCGGCGTCAGCACCGCGGAAGCCCGCGCCATCGCCAAGGAGGCTTATATTTATGGCTCTCCGATGGTGGACAGCTACCGCATCCAGCACGCCTATTTCGTGGACCGCGCCAACCCGGAATACAAGGCACCCTGGAACCAGATCAAGAATATCCCGCGCGTCTTCACACCGGAGGACAAGGCAGTCCAGACGCCCAATTCGGATACGCCCTATTCCATGCTGGGCATGGACCTGCGTGCCGAGCCGATAGTGCTCAGCGTGCCGTCGATCGAGAAGGAGCGCTATTACTGCATCCAGCTCATTGACCTTTACACACAGAATTTCGATTATATCGGCAGCCGCGCCACCGGCAACGATGCCGGCAGCTTTCTCATCGCCGGACCGAACTGGAACGGCGAGGCGCCCAAGGGCATCAAGAAAGTGATCCGCTCGGAGAGCGAGTTCGCATTGGGCGCTTACCGCACGCAGCTTTTCAATCCTGGCGATCTCGACAATGTGAAGAAGGTGCAGGCGGGTTACAAGGTGGTTCCGTTGTCGGAATTTCTCGGCCAGACCGCGCCCAGTCCCGCGCCGGCAATCGATTTCATCGCGCCGCTCACGCCTGCCCAGCAGAAGTCGTCACTGGAATTCTTCAACATTCTGAACTTCGTGCTGCAATTCTGCCCCACGGTCCCCTCCGAACGGGATCTGATGGCCCGCTTCGCCCGGATCGGCGTCGGCGCCGGCAAGAATTTCAACGCAGGCAATCTTTCTCCCGAAATAAAGACTGCCCTTGAGCAAGGCATCGGTGACGCCTGGGCGGACTTTGCGGGCCTGTTGAAGCGGATCGACACTAAGCAAGTGACCTCCGGCGACTTATTCGGCACACGCGCGTTCCTGAAGAACAACTATCTCTACCGCATGGCTGCCGCCGTATTGGGAATTTTTGGCAATTCCAAGCAGGAGGCGATGTATCCGTTCTATGGCGTTGATGCAGGCGGACAGAGCCTGAACGGAACCCAGCGTTACACCCTGCGCTTCGCGCCGGGACAGTTGCCGCCCGTCAACGCCTTCTGGTCGCTGACCATGTATGAGATGCCCTCCAGCCTGTTGGTGGCCAATCCCCTCAACCGCTATCTGCTGAACTCGCCGATGCTGCCGCAGTTCAAGCGCGATGGCGATGGGGGGCTGACCTTGGTGATCCAGAACGAAAGTCCTGGCGCGGACAAGGAAGCAAACTGGCTGCCCGCGCCGAAGGCGCCTTTCTCCATGTTCCTTCGCCTCTATTGGCCGAAAGCCGAGGCTATAGACGGGACGTGGAAGTCGCCGCCGCTAGAGCGGGTTGTCTGATCCCATCCTACCGCAACTCCAAAGCCTTTTGAGTTTGCGTTCTAACTTAAGGACGCTATTGGCGCAAAGCGGGCATTGGAGTGATGCGGGTCGAATGTCCGCCTTTGGCGCAAAGCAGACGTCAAGACCCCGGCTCTGCTTGGTGGAGGGGCCGCCCATGTGAGGTTGCGAGCGCCGTCCGGGCTGGGCTGGCATTTAGAATCTGGTTAGAGGCGTACCGGGGACGTGCTGATCTGCCGTGGGCCCGTGACCGCAACACGGATGCGAGGCTTTTGATGGCGATGTCCGCTTTTGACCTAAAGCGGACGTTCAGTTTCACGATCATCTGCTATCTGCATGACCGGCATTTTCGGTTCGCGCCGTCGAATTTTTCTGGCTTCCCAATACACTGGAAGGGGACTGATGGCGCGACGGTGTCGTTCCGCAATCAAGATTGCGGTCAGCGAACCGGGCCTGAGTGCACAGAGGCTCTGAATGGTTTCTCCCTGGTCGTATGCCAAGAGAATTTGGGGGTTTCTCTCGGTGGTCTTTCGTCGGCTCGGGCTCATGACGTCAGAAGCTGAAGCCGACACCCACCATCGGTCCATAGGCGGTCACGTCAACCGAGCGGATTTTCGCCGACGACGGCTCCTTCCGATCGGTATGCAGGGCGCGATATCCAGCACTCACGTTGAGCCAGTCATTTGCCGCCCAGGTCAGGAGGGCCGAGGCGCCCCAACCCCACGACCCGCCGCTGACGCCGAAGCCCTCGACCATGGTCTCCACTTGGAAGCGCCAATTCTCCCAGGGATACACGGCGCCTGTCAGACCCATCCAGGGCTGGACGAAACCGCTATTGTGATTGATATCGCTGATGCGGGTATTTCCCGCCGGCCCCATCTGGTCGAGCTTCAGGGATTCGTCCAGCTGCAGCCAGGAAAAGCCGATCCGGCCGTCCAGGGTCGTGGGCGTGGTGCCCATGGAACCGTTATAGATCTGATATCCCACGCCCGGCGCAACGCGCACGTAGGAAACATCCATCTTGAGATTGCGCGTCACGCCCGGAAGAAGCGCCGGCAAGCCTTTGTTCTCGGCAGCGTCGATAAATTGAATGTCGAGCACGCCCGACCAGTGGCCATAACGGGCCACCCCCGCACCGAGGAATGCGCCCTTGAGCACGTGGAGGAGCGAGGAGATCGAGGGCACGCCATTGTCTATGTCGACCTGTGCGCCATTTCCCAGAACGAATTCCGCATCGGTCGCTGGCAGCCACAGATAGGGAACCACATCGAAATGCAGCACCGGCGCGCCGTCCACCGCATATCCGTCCTTGGGGGACACAGCCGCCTGTGCCGGTGCGCTTGTCAGTCCGCTGAGACAAATCCCCAGCGCTGCGACTGTGAACCGCCGTACCGTCATTTTTACCCCCAGCTTCAGGTCGCAAGACGCTGGTGATGTGGACAGCACATTGCCGATGGAACAATTGGACAAAGGTCCAACATGGGTTCAGGCTTGGCAATCGCCAGGCTGGCCGCCTCTCATGAGAGGGTTTTGATCAGTGCCTGCAGGCCGTTCCACATCACCTGTGCGCCAATGCACACCAGGATGAAGGACAGCACTCGCATGGCGCCTTCGGCCTCCGCAGAGGTCAGTTTTGCCGTGATCTTGTAGGAATAGGCGTGGCCAAAATACACGGCGATGCCGATCAGAATGACCCCGAGCGACAATCCGAACTGCGCGATGGCCGTCTCCAAAGCGGACGGCCTGGAAGCATGTGCGCCGAGGGTGATGGCTACGGCCATGCATCCGGGTCCGACTGAAAGTGGAAAAGTGAACGGATAGAAGGTCATCCTGCCGAGTTTTTCGGATTTGAGAACGGGCGTACCCGGTTTGGCGCTTTGCGAGTCCGTCTTGGTGAGCGCGCTCCAACCCATGGAACTCAGCACCAGGCCGCCGGCTACTTGCACGATGGGCAGCGTGATTCCCATAAGCCGAAGCAGGTAGGCGCCTGCGAGTTGAAAAACGAGGAGGAACAGAACGGAATTGACCGCAATCTTTCGCGAAAGCTGCTTCAGCGTGGACGGATCTGCGCCGGGCACCAGGCCCACAAATATGATTCCGGAGGCGATGGGCGTGGCCAGGGGGTAAAGCGCCAAAAACGCCAGGGGGATGTAGGGGAACACCTGTGAAAATTGGTGGATAGGATTTTCACCCACGGTGCCTGACCGGCTCTTATAGGGGAAAGGGCAGCGTCATTTTGTGCGCTCGTCCGCGCTCAGCTGCGGGCCGGAAAACTTGCCATCACGCTTGCCACTGCCGCGTTAATCGCCGCCGGATCTGGCTTGTTCGGATCAATAGTTTCCGTAGCCTGTCCATGCCACAGGGCCTTTCGTGTCTTGGTGTCAAAGACATCAACAGCCAGTTTCCCCTCTGTGTATTGATAGACATCCGCCCGCATCCCCCAATAGCCCCAAGTATTGATCTGGGTTCGATCTTGGGCGCCTACGGTTGTAACGACCGTGAGATCGCCGGGCTGCCCCTGTGTGTAGCCCTTCCCTGCCAGAGCGTTTCCGACATTCTGTTGGATGCGCTCGACGGCGACCGGGTTTCCGCCTGCAGGCATTTGGCTTACGAAGGTGAACGTCTTGTAGCCGGAGAAGTTAGCGCCAGGCGCGCTTTCTGTTGATACCTTTGGGGATGACGAACAGGCAGCGAGGGTGATGATCGCGAAGAATGTGGAGAATAGTGCAAGATGGCGCATGGAGGCCTCCTTCTGATTCTGAATTTTGACGTATCATGCCTAATGCCCTTCCGTAGGGTTCGACCAAGGGTCCATGTTTTCGAGCCCAGCTTGGACTATCCCGCGGCACGTCTCAGGACGCGGGTAAACGAGGACCACCAGGACTACGAGCCCCTTTCCACACTCTGCGCTTCGGGCGGTGGACGAGAAGCTTGATGCGGTGGATACGCGCGAACCGCGTTGGTGGCGCATAAGACAAAAGGCCGATTGAGGCGGCGAGGTCAAAGGTTCAAAAACCCGGCCCGAAGGGCATCAATCGCAAAGGAACCTCCCCAGATGGCGAAAAGCGCGAAACCCAACATCCTTATTCTCTGGGGCGACGATATCGGGATATGGAACATCAGCCATTTCAGCCGCGGCATGATGGGCTACCGCACGCCCAACATTGACCGCGTGGCGGAAGAAGGCGTGACCTTCACCGACTATTATTCGCAGCAGAGCTGCACCGCCGGTCGCGCCTGCTTTATCTGCGGCCAGAATCCCATCCGCACCGGCCTCACCAAGGTCGGCATGCCGGGCGCCAAGATCGGGCTTCAGAAAGAAGATCCCACAATCGCCGAATTGCTGAAGCCGCAGGGTTACGCCACCGGCCAGTTCGGCAAGAACCATCTGGGCGACCGCGACGAATATCTGCCGACCATGCACGGCTTCGATGTCTTCTTCGGCAATCTCTATCACCTCAACGCCGAGGAAGAACCCGAACTGCCCGACTATCCCAAGGACCCGGCCTTCAAGAAACAGTTCGGTCCGCGCGGCGTGCTCGACTGCAAGGCCGACGGCAAGGGCGGCCAGATCATCAAGGACACCGGCCCCCTGACCAAGAAGCGCATGGAAACGGTCGACGAGGAAATCACCGACCGCGCGCTGGAATGGATGGAGGAACAGGCCAAGGCGGAAAAGCCCTTCTTCCTCTGGTACAACGCCACCGCCATGCATTTCCGCACCCATGTTGCCGAGAAGAATCTCGGCAAGAGCGGACAAGATCCCTATAGCGACCGCATGGTCGTCCATGACGAACAGATCGGCCAGATGCTCGACAAGCTCGACGAGCTGGGCATCGCCGACAACACGATCGTGATGTATTCCACCGACAACGGCCCGGAAAACGACACCTGGCCGGATGGCGCCACCACCCCGTTCCGCGCCCAGAAGGATACCAACTGGGAAGGCGGCTGGCGGGTGCCGTGCTTCATGCGCTGGCCCGGCAAGATCAAGGCCGGATCGGTGCTGAACGGCATTGTCTCGCACATCGACATGTTCCCCACCCTGCTCGCCATCGCCGGAAACCCGGATGTGACGCAGCAACTCCTCAAGGGCGCCACGGTCGACGGGAAAAAGTTCAATGTCCATCTCGACGGCTTCAACATGGTGCCCTACCTGACGGGCGAGGCGAAGGAGAGTCCGCGAAACGCCCTGATGTACTTCAGCGACGACGGCGATGTCATTGCGGTGCGTGTCGGCGATTACAAGTTCAATCTGGCGGTCCAACGCGCTCACCAAATGAGACTCTGGGCAGAACCCTTCACCAAGCTACGATTGCCTTACATCATGAATCTTCGGCGCGATCCGTTCGAACTGGCCGAGATTAACTCGAACACCTACATGGACTGGATGGTCGATCACGTCCCCCAGATGTATCTGATGCAGGCGGTGGTGGCGGCGGAACTCGAAAATTTCAAGAATTTCCCGCCGCGGCAGAAACCAGCCTCCTTCAACCTCGATGCCGTGCTCACGCAGCTTCAGGGCGCCCCGGCGGCGGTCCATGCCGCTCGCACCGCGGCGGAGTGAGACGCTGCCTCAACAATCGGAAAAAACGCTCCGGCCGCGTGGCCGGAGCGGGTTTTCTTGCGAAGCCCATCCTCGAACGAGTGTGACGCATGCAAGCCCAAGAGCAGGTCCGGGATTTTTACCAGAAGTTGCCGTACCCGCCGCCGGTGGCGGATCTGGAAGAGAGCCGGCGACTTTACGCAAATCCGGACCGGGTTCGGGCCTTGCTCCGCTTGCTCTGGCCGGTGGGCACGCCGCGCGCGGACCGCAAAATCCTGATTGCCGGCTGTGGGACGTCGCAGGCGATCCGCTACGCCCTGCGCGAACCGCTTACGCACATCACGGCCATCGACATTAGCGCCGAAAGCCTGGAGCGGGCGCGCGCGCTCCAAAATCAGTATGACCTCCAGAATCTCGAATTTCACCAGCTTTCAATCCTGGATGTGCCAAAGCTGGGCGAAAGTTTCGACCAGATCGTCTGCACCGGCGTGCTGCATCATCTGGCCGATTCCGATGCAGGGCTGCGCTGTCTGCGTGACGTCCTGGCTGCCGAAGGGGCCATGCAGATTATGGTCTATGCGGCTTACGGACGGACCGGCATTTACATGATGCAGGACTATTGCCGGCTGCTGGGCATCACGCCATCGGAGCAGGAGCTGGATGATTTGAGCGCGGCACTGTCTTATATGCCGGCAGATCATCCGCTGAGCTGGCTGCGGCACAAGACCAAGGACTTCAACAGCCCCGATGGGCTTGCCGATGTCCTGCTGAACCCCTGTGATCGCGCCTATACCGTACCGCAGGTACAGGGCTGGCTGGAGCGCTGCGGCATGTCATTCGGGCGCTGGTTCGAACAGGCGCCCTACCTGCCGCAATGCGGCGCCCTGGCGAAGTCGCCCCATGCCCAGCGGCTGGCAAGCTTGCCCGAGCCTGTGCAGCACGCGGCCGTCGAATTGTTTCGCGGAACGATCACCCAGCATAACTTCATTGCCTACCGCGCCGACCGGCCCTGCCAAAGCCAGCCGGTCCGTTTCGATGACGACCAATGGCGTCGCTATGTTCCCATCCGGTTGCCCTGGGCGCTGTGCGTTCGGGAAGGCACGCCCGCCGGGGCGGTCTTGCTGAACCCCGCGCACAAACATGCCGAGTTCGCCTGGCCCATCAGCAGGCAGGAAAGCGATCTGCTCTCTCTGGTGGACGGCACCCGAACGCTCGATGAAATCGCGAACAGTGCCCGCAATGTTCCAACGGAGGCGGTCCGGGACTTCTTTGAGAAGCTGTGGCGGTACGACCAGCTGGTGTTCGACACAGGCCCGGACCGACTTCCTGTTGCCGACCATATGGGAAGGAAGCCTGATGCTCCTGACTGATATTATCAGCCGCTTCTGGGATGAAATACTGGCGCGCCCCAGCGGCCCGCTGGCGTTCCGGCTGGTGCTGCAACCCCTCATGGCTGTCTATCTGGCCTCCCGGGACGGTTGGCACGATGCCAAGAATAATCGCACGCCCTACCTGTGGACCATCCTGCATGATCCGGAGCACCGTCGCCCGCGTCTGCGCGAAGGCGTGACCTCCATGATGCGCTTGCTGGTGCTCACCGCCGGGATGGACCTGCTCTATCAGATCATACGATTGGGCGCTGTCCGCCCCCTTGAGACCATTTTCATTACAATTGTCCTGGCCATCATCCCCTATCTGTTCGTCCGAGGCCCCGCGGCGCGGATTGGCCGTAAAATTCGCGGACGGGGGCAGCCGCCTGCCGCGTCAGTTCACGGCAACCTGTGATGCTGCCCGACCCGACGCGTCAAGTCGTTGGCGGTCGAGCGGCTAGCGTCAAAGAGATTCTCTCCGGCACGGCCCCGCCTCGCTTTGTGATTACAGGCAGCGTTAGCGAACATTTTTCCTGGTACAACTCCCGCCAGGCACTTGAGCGAACTTTCATGGCTTGGGTGCGTACCGGGGTTTCACTGATCAGCTTTGGATTTACGATCGTCCAGTTCTTTCAGCGCTTTCCGAAAATGGAAGAAGCCGGCGCCAGGCTAGCGAGTCCTGGCGCGCCGCGAATTCTTGGCCTAGCCCTGATCGGGACCGGTGTGCTGTGTCTTGCGATTTCATCCTGGCAATATCGGCGTCAGCTCGACTACCTGTGGTCGCCCCAGTTTACCGCCATCGCCGGCCTTACCGAACATCCTCACCGGACACCGGCTTTGCTCGCTGCCATAGTGCTCCAGCTGATTGGGCTGTTCGCATTTGTCTCCATATTTATCCATTTGGCTTGATCATGAGTCCGAATACTATCCAACAGGCGGACGTTTTTTGATGGGGTCGGATCATCATTGGCCTCCCGCAAGGATGGCCCAGCCGATCGACAGCGCCACCCGCTTCTTCGTTTTCCGCTGCGCATTCCGCCGTCCACGTTGATGGAACTGCTCTTTCGGCAGTTGGCGGGCGTAGTCGCATTGGGGGTGGAATGCGTGGCTGTCGTGTTGATTGCCTATGGAGCCGTCGAAGCATTCATAAATTCATTGCAGCACCTTTTCCGTCGCACCCAGGATGCGGGCTGGCGCAAGGCATTATTCGCGCGTTTTGGTGTCTGGCTGTTGTTGGGGCTGCAGTTTGCTCTCGCTGCCGACATCGTGCGCAGCGCGATTTCGCCAACCTGGAATGATATTGGACATCTGGCGGCTATTGCCGCGATCCGAACCTTTCTAAGCTATTTCCTGGAGCGCGATCTGGCAACAGAATCGAAGGGGTAACAAGTTCCAATAACAGAAGGCTGAGTTGAATGTCCGCTTTGGGTAAAAAGCGGTCATTCCGCCCTGATCGGCCCCGTGTCCGCTTTGCGCCAAAAGCGGACATCGGGCGCGCCGCGAAATTCGTCGTCAAGGCGTGGGCTCGATCCCGCTGGCATGATTATCCGCTGCAGGTTGCAGCAGGATCGCCAGCGCCGCGTTGATCTGCTTAATGGTTGCGGGCTTGGAAATCCACGCCTTGACGCCTTCCAATTCCGAAACACTTTCCGAGCTCCGCTCGATCCTGCCCGAGGTCAGCGCTATGGGTATGTCAGGGCGAATGGTACGGAACTCCCGCACGATGTCGATGCCGGACAGGTTCGGCATGACAATATCCGAAATGACTGCAT
>Ga0157376_10003083_pt1 | contig 11443 bp, 10 predicted proteins | sample M45metaG_FD_121801 | JGI IMG/M metagenome (GOLD analysis project Ga0157376, IMG submission 121801) | Miscanthus rhizosphere microbial communities from Kellogg Biological Station, Michigan, USA - M4-5 metaG | ecosystem: Host-associated > Plants > Roots > Rhizosphere > Soil | place: USA: Michigan... | reverse complement strand
TTCGTCTGAATGCATCGGATCATGATGGAAAAGCAGCAACCGTTTTACCTCATTTAACCCGGCAAATTGAATGGCATCTTCCATTGAGCTATGTCCCCATCCCTGTTTTGCCTGGTATTCTTCCGAAGTGTATTGTGCATCATGCACCAGGAGGTCTGCACCCGACGCAAGTTCACTACCAGATAGCCACTGAACATCCTTCACCTTGTTAATGTTACAGCCTAAAGCAAATTCGTGATCGGGAATGTAAGTAAATACGCCGCGCTGGTGTTGGATACGAAAGCCAACAGTGGGCCCTGGATGAATCACATAGTCCGATTGAATTGTGAAAGGACCAATGGTGAAACTAGTTTTCGCAATTTCGTGAAGAATTAATTTGCAAGTAAGGTTTCGAAAATACACCGGGAAAAGCGGTGGAGAAAAATAACGCCCAAGCCTGGCACGCAAACTTTGCGAGTTACCGGCAGGTCCCCAGATGTGTATTTCGGTCGCGGGATTAAAAAGCGGTCCAAAAAAACCAAGTCCCTGGATATGGTCCATGTGAAGGTGGGTCAATAAAATATCGATGCGGCTATTCTTCACATTCAGACTACGGTTCAATCCCTGGATACCGCTCCCTGCATCAAGCACAAGCAACCACCCATCTGCATCCACTTCCACGCACGATGTATTACCTCCATACTCTTTAGTATCGGGGCTGGTGGTGGGTATGGAACCCCGCACTCCCCACAAGGTGATATTCATTCAGATGATCTCCAGAAAATGGCGATGGCTCCTAAAAATGTTTTTGGCCTGCCAATGATCGGATAGGATGTTACCGATATTCTTTCCGCCCTGCCCTGCAGGCTTTCTATCCAAAATGTTTTGTGATAAGGCAAACGGTTCAACAGTGTTTTTACCAATGGGAGTTCTTCGGACGGAATTGGGTTGCCGCCGTCATCTTTATTTTTGAAAACAGTTCCCCATTCATCTACGGCCATTTCTCCGGTGTCCTCATAACGTTTGCCTAAGATATCTTCGGCCGGCTCGTTATAAAACAGGAGATTACCGACTGTATCGGTAAGGAATACGGGCATGTCCAAACATTCTGCCAGTTGGCGGGAAAGTATAAGTTCAATGGGGTATGCCATATTTGAAGTTAGTGAATCCTTTCGAGTTGTTGGTGATTAAGCCTGTGTTTGAACCACAATGCAAAACGGCTAAATAAGAAGGGAAGAGTGAAAAGTTTTATGAGTTTGGATTTTTAGTCCCACCGGGGTCTCACAATAAACCTGTGCTGTGGACCCCGACGGGACATAAAGTGTTTGATGCACTAATCAGATTCGCGTTGAACCTTAAAACTGCAAGTGTCCCGTAAAAGGATAGTTTCCATTTGCGATATCGTCCCTAAAGGCCAGTCGCCCGGTGAGACCTTCAAAAACACCGGTGCCACTGCCCACTGCGATGGGATGTTGACAACGGCCTTTGATCTCGGCGCCCACAAAAGAGCCATTTGCCGCGCAACCCTCGTACTTCGCCTCGAATTTGTAGTTTGTCCAAAACGTGCCCAGCTGGCCGTTGTACGTACCAACAAAATATTCTCTCCCTACTTCCCGATAAGTTCCGCTGGGTGAGCATTCGAATCCGTCAACGTATGTGTAAAGACAACCTACAAGATCACCGCTCATGGTAAGGGAGTAGGCGGCACCCTGGCTTTGCGCGTCACAGGCATCGGGTGCGTCAAAAACGCCAAGCCCCGATATCTGTATGGCTCCTTTCTTTGAAATAGATTCCTGGTTGCTTGACACAGGTGCCTGTTTGCTTTGTGCTTCGGACACGGGATTGTCTTTTCCGCAGCCAATGATGAGAGCCAGGCAAAAGATAAGAAGAATAAAAATCTTGTTGTTCATAATAAACCTCCGTTTATGTGGTGAATGAATAAAAGACTGCGTTGCCGGTTTTCAGAAGGTGAGGATGTTTTTTACAAGCTGTACTGTGGTACTAAAGTTTAATATCCATTCCGGCACAAACGAAAGGCAGGATAAATTTTGTCTTCATAGCAGGTTGAACAGACATCGGGGATCGGAATGGTATAACAAGGAACAAAGTAACTCTGTCAACAACCAAAGTCAATTACCAACAGTGGTAGTGTGAGTGATGGGTATGAGTGATGAGTGATGAGTAATGAGTGAAGCAAGATCTGAATTTTATCATTTGCCCGAGAGGAGATTTTGATTAATGGCTTTTGCAACAGCTTCGGTCATTGAAGCGACATGCAGTTTTTCATAGATCTTTTTCATATGGGCCCTAACCGTGTCATAGGTGATATTCAATTTACCTGCGATCATTTTATAGGAAAGCCCATCGACAAGCAAACGCAACACTTCTTTTTCGCGAATGCTTAAATTATATTCTGCTTTTTCACCGGGTAAAAATGTTTGGAACTGCTGCAATACTTTTCGTGCGATGTTCGGCGTCATCGGGGCACCACCATTATAGACTTCCGAAACAGCATGAAGAAGGTTATTAGGCTCGGCATTTTTTAAAATATACCCGCCGGCACCTGCTTTGATCGCGGAAAAAACTTTTTCATCATCATCGAAAACAGTAAGCATCAGGATCTGTAACGTGGGAAAATTTTTACGTATTTGCTTTACTCCTTCAATGCCATTCATGCCAGGCATGTCAATATCCATGATCACAACGTCCGGTTTTGAATCCTTGATGTTTTCTATCACGTCAAGACAATGGGAATAAGAACCGGCGAGTGTAAAATCAGCATTTTCCTGCAAGAGCATCGCTACGGAATCCCGCAAAGGATCATTGTCATCAAATATGATCACCCTAATTCCGTCCATCGGTGATAGTTTGTATAAAGGTCAGCTTGTTTTTGGCAACTTCCCTATTACCACATTTGGTAGTTTTTTGCGCCGGGGATCTTTACAATCCTAATTTGAGTTGAACAGTTGTTCCTTCATTAATTTTTGAATGAATACGAATGATTGCATTCATGTCATCTGCCCTTGCCTGCATGTTTTTTATTCCGTTACCCCCCAAATATTCTCCCTCACGAGGCATGTTATTGGCAGTAACCTTTGAAATATCGAAGCCTTTTCCATCATCGTGAATGATCATTGCCAGGCCCTTTTTTTGAGCGGTCAGTACAATATGCACGTTTTTACAATCCGCATATTTCACGATGTTATATAGCGCTTCTTTAAAAATAAGGAAGACATTTTTTCGTTGCTCACCCGTGAGATGTAGAGTTTTTATTTCCTCGCTGCCAGAAAAATCATAAAAGATATTCCGCGGAGCAAGCATCATCGCAGCGAATGCCATCATGCGGTTTTGCAACTGCTCAAAACTTTCATTGTTGGGGTTTAAGCTCCAGACAATATCACTCATCTTATCAATCAGTTCGCGTGAAGCGAGACCAATCTTTGAAAGCACTTCATTTGCATTTTCATTTTTGGCGTTACGTTTTTTTGCCACTTCGCTATAGATCGAAATACTGCCCAGGGTGCTGCCAATATCGTCATGCAGTTCGCGGCTTATACGCAGACGTTCGTTTAACAAGGCTTGTTGGCTTTCTATTTTTTTACTCAGCTCATATTTTTCTTCCAGTGATCGTTCGAGCTCGACGCTTCGTTCGCTTACTTTTCGTTCAAGGATAAGATTTTCCTGCTTCAGGCGGCTGGAACGGTACCAGGTAAATAGGAATACGCAGGTAAGAAAGACCAGCACATATGACGAGTAGGCCCACCAGGTATGCCACCAGGGAGGATGGATAACAACGGAGTAACTTAATTCTTTACTCCAGTACCCTTCACTGTTTACAGCTTTCACTTTGAAGGTGTAGTTTCCGGAAGGTAAATTATTATATGTTGCTTCCGATTGTTCGGTAATAGAGCTCCAGTGCTCATCCAGACCTTCCAGGAAATATTGGTATCGGATCTCTTTGGGCCTGTTTGTCGTAATACCAACGAATTGAAATGTGATATAGTTATTGTTGTAAGCCAACTCTAAATTTTGAGGTTGATTGTGCCAGCGGGTAAGACCACTAAAATTGAAACCTTTTAATTTAACCCCATTACTCAGAAGAAACGTGGTATCTTTTTTCTTTTCCAGGCTGGTCCAATTGATATTTTCATCGAATAGTGCAACACCGCTTAATTGTATTGTGGGAGGAATAGTATCGGGAATATCTCCTTCGGGATGATACCTTGTAACCCTGTCAGTGCCGCCTATCCAAATGTTTCCGCTACTGTCTTTTGTAATAGAATTTTCATATGTCCCCGATCCCGAAAAACCTTCTGAGACAGTATATTTTTTAAACAAGGAGGATCCGAAATTCGATATGGCATGTGGAACGAACCGGTTCATTCCATTAATGGTGCCTACCCAGATATTTCCTTTTGAATCTTCGAGCACATTCTTGGCGATATTATTACTCAACCCTTGTTCAGTAGTGTACCAGGTAAAATATTTCCCATCAAACTTATTTACACCCATGCTGGTACAAAACCATATATTATTGTTTTTGTCTTCCATCATGCCGATCACCATTGGATGGCTTAAGCTATGGGCCAGGTCGTAATGTGTAAAAGAAACTCCATCGAATGTACACACTCCTTTGTCTTCTGTACCGATCCATAAAACACCGTTGTGATCCTGCAAAAGTGAATAAACGGGTTTGCCGTTTAAACCTTGTTCGATTGAATAATTAGTGAAAGATTTTCCATCAAATTTGCTCAATCCCTTTTGTGTGCCGAACCAAAGGTTTCCTTTTTTGTCTTCCATTGAGCAGAACACATTATTTTCAATTAGTCCATTGTCGGCCGAATAATTTGTAAAAGAATAACCATCATACTTAATTACACCGTTGCCTCTCGTAGCGAACCAAATATAGCCATTGCGGTCTTCGATGATGTAGTTAATATCGGTGTTAACGAGTCCTTCTTTAGTGGTAAAGTGAGCGATGGATTTACCATCGTATTTACTCACACCATTATTACCCGCTCCCTGGCCGATCCAAATATTTCCGCTTTTGTCTGCCAGGATGCATTCGACCTCCTCTTGCTTCAGCCCCTGCGAGGTCACAATATGGTTGAACAATTTTCCATCGTATTTACAAACACCTGCTGTTGTAGCCATCCAAATATTTCCATACTTGTCTGGCAGGATGGACATGACAACTTCATTGCTCAATCCCTGTTCGGTACCCAAATGGACAAACGATTTGCCATCATACTTATTTGCACCACGATCCTGGGTGCCTATCCAAAGTTCACCGTTCCTGTCTTTGGTAATTTTACTGAGTCTGTTTGAACTTAATCCTCCCGCTGTTGTAAACTGGCTTATATACCGGCCGTCATACATAAGCAGCCCCTTATTAGTAGCAAACCATAAATTTTGCTCGTTGTCTTCTAAAATACTTATCACTTCAATACCCGGTTCTATTCCAAAGACTGAAGTGTAGTTTTGAAATGAGTGACCATCAAACCTCGCCAATCCACCTTTACACCCAAACCATAAGTATCCTTTGCTATCTTCAAACAGACCCCGTGCGCTATCTGCAGGGAGTCCCTGGGCTGTCGTATAATGAGTAAATGAATGGCCATCGTATTTGTTCACACCAATATCCGTAGCAAACCACATGTCACCATTTTTAGACTGCATCATGTTCCATACAAAATTGCTACTTAGCCCTTCAGCCGTCGAATAGTGGGTAATATATCTTCCGTCAAATTTATTTAGACCGCCATTGGCAGTCCCTATCCAGATATTGCCGGCTCTGTCTGCCAGCACGCAATTAACAACATCACTGCTCAGACCCTGGGGGATAGAATAATTAGAAATAAATTTCCCATCGTATTTGCTAACGCCGCCCCACCACTCGCCGATCCAGAGGTTACCGGTCTTGTCCTGGCATAACGAAGAGATTTCGTTGCTGTTCAACCCGTGCATTGCTTTAATCGAACTGAAACTTTCCGGATTACTTTCTTTTATATAAAGATCTTTGAGCATTACAATTTCAGGAGCGCCAGCTGCAAACGGGCTATCAACGGCAGGCACAACCCGCGGTAATATGAAACCACCTTCGCCCGGTACTATGAGTGTAGGATTGCTTGCCTGTATTAAGCGTTCTGCTTTTGCCGGAAATACGTTTGATTTAAGTTGTACGATTTCTGGCTTACCCGCAGCAATTTTTTTTACCCCACTGGCAGGAATAATTTTCGGCGGAGCCATTTTTTCGGGAGGCAGCTTATATGATCTTGCTTCTACTACTTTGGGAGGTTTGAAATCAAAATCGGTTTCCTGTTGTTTGTTTCTTTTACATGCAAATTGCAAGAGACAAAACAAAATTATGAAGCCCACCGGTTGACTTCGCATACAGGAAATTTATTCTGGAAGATACGGCCTTTTACAAAGTGAGAAATCTGTTATGGGGTTTTTATAAGTTTGGTTTATTTATCCATTTCAATTATGATTCACCCTGGTGCTTATAATCCTGTCGTTTTCTCCAATGCTTCAGTGTAACGGGTCCCCATTATTTTAATTTGTTCAGATGCAGATTCGATCTCTTGAAGTTCTCCCCCCGTTAGCTGAATAAATGCAGCACCAATATTTTCTTCCAGGCGATGAAGTTTGGTCGTACCGGGTATAGGAACGATCCACGGTTTTTGCGCCAGCACCCATGCTAAAGCTACCTGGGCCGTCGTAGCGTTTTTTCTTTGAGCAAATTGTTCCAGCAGGTCCAGCAATGTTTTGTTCGCAATGCGGGCTTCTTCCGTAAACCTCGGCAGTTTGCTGCGTAGATCAACGTCTTCAAATTTTCTGGTCTCGTCGATCTTACCTGTCAGGTATCCTTTACCAAGCGGACTAAATGCAACAAGTCCGATTCCTAATTCTTCAATCGCCGGGATGATCTCTTTTTCATGTTGTCTTGTCCACAGTGAGTACTCGCTCTGTAATGCAGAGATGGGCTGTATTGCATGTGCTTTGCGAATTGTATTGACACCGGCTTCCGATAAACCAAAATATTTCACTTTCCCTTCTTTGATAAGATCCTTTACGGTTCCTGCAACATCTTCAATAGGTGTATTGGGATCAACTCTGTGCTGATATAACAGATCTATAACATCCACTCCCAATCTTTTTAATGAACCATCAACAGCATGACGAATATTGTCTGGCCGGCTGCTTATGCCAACCGATTTACCGTTTTGATATTCGAAACCAAACTTCGTAGCGATTACCACTTCGTTACGAAAAGGTGCCAACGCTTCTCCCACCAGCTCTTCATTATTATAAGGGCCATATGCTTCAGCGGTATCAAAAAAGTTTACACCCATTTCAACTGCCTTGCGAAGAAGAACGATCATGTCTTTCTTTTCGGGAAAAGGTGCATAAGAAAATGTCATTCCCATACAACCAAGGCCGAGTGCTGAAACTTCAAGACCACTTTTCCCTAAATTTCGTTTTTGCATTGTTTTAATTGTTTTATTTTTTATTCGCTATCATTTAATCTTCATCCCAGGGACAAGAGGAACGGTTTCGACAAGTTCCAGTGACTTTACCATATCTTTTGTGCCTGTTTTGTATTTCATGAAATGAGGCGTTTGTAAATGCGCTTTGTAGGCAGCCGTATCTGCATATATTTCCAGTATGGTAATATGGGTTGGATTATCTTTCTCAGTAACTGCATACAACGTTTTGACGCCTGGTTCAATACGCACAGAAGTTTCTATTTCCTCTTTTAATGCAGCTTTATAATTTTCTAATTGGGTTGAATCAATAACAAGTTTTGCAAGTCGTACCATTTGATTGATATTTTGTGCGCTTGCATGGTTAATGCAACTTAATACCACGAGGTATGTAAAAGCAATCAATAGTTTCATACTTGTTCTTTTTGTTTGTATGCTCTACTTAAACACAAAATTCAATCCACAAGCTTAATTTTTTGCAACCATTTTTTTACTTCCTTTTCTGCCTCTTTTTTGTTTTCATCTTTGCTAAGACGAGGCTGACCATCGCTTTCCACTCCGCCTTTGATAGTAAAGCCATCCGGCATGTTGCTATCCGGACATAGTTCCTTCACAGTATCGAAGCTACTTCCAATTCCGTACCCGTCATTGGTATTGAAAGGCACAACGGTTTTTCCGCTCAGATCATATTGCTTTAAAAAACTTTTCATGGGTGGGGGCAGCTTCATACCCCAGGTAGGAAAGCCTACGAACACTACATCATAGTTTTGAATACTATCGATTTTTGTTTTTAATGGTGGTAAATAACTTGTCTCATTTTCCTGCACTACCTGTTGTACCGTCGCCCGGTAATCTTCGGGATATGGCTTCTCTAGCTCAAGTGCGACCAATTTACCTCCTACATTTTTGTGAATGATCTCCGCTATTGTCTTAGTGTTGTTTGTTCGGGACAAATACACGATCAATATCTTTTTTGGCAAAAGAGTTTGTCCGTTTGAACATGCCGATAGCATAGAAAGATTGATCAAAAAAAAGTAAAAAATAATTGTCTTCATTTTTTTGACTTTTTCGGTTTGTCTCCTGGCGTTGAAACCTATTTTACTTTATAGGCGATGATACGATTCGTGCTAAATGAGGGGACGTAAAGAATCCTTGTTTTGCTGTCATAACCAATATCGTTAGACATTATTCGATCTGCACGAGTATCCAGCAAAATCTGTTTTGTTCCATCGGTCTTTATGTAATACAAAATACCATGGTAGTCGCTAATGATAAATTCATTTTCTGCGACCATCACAATTCCATCAAGTCCGCTTTCAAGGCTATCCGCAATTTTTGTGATTACTTTGTCGGCATTTACTTTCTGGAAGCTGGTTGAGGTCAAAACGTACAAGTCTGTATTCACCGTCAATAAACCGTTTGCGCCAGGCATGTTCTCCAAATAGACAGCGGGCTTGTCTTTTTCAATTCTGTAGACCCTGGCCGCTCGTGTGTCGCTTACATAAATAATTCCTTCTGAATCCATCGCCAGGTCGTTCAACATTTGTGCGCCTTCGATTGGAATGCGTTTTACAATGGAAGCCTTATCAACGTCAATTATCGCAACTGCTGAGGTTTCGGCCGTATAAAGTAAACCCTTGAACAAAGCAGACCCCTTATTTGAATTAAGGCCAGTTACCCAGTCCTTCTTGATCACCTTTCCATCCAGGTCCATCCGTACAACAGTGCCTGCATTCATGCTCGACACATAAAGTGAATTTGATTTTGAATCAAACAAGACAGATTCCGGCCCTTTCAATGTGACTGAGTCGGATTCCCACAATTTCTCCAAACTATGCTGCGCAAATAATGGCGGAGATGTCAGTGCTATGATTACCAATAACAGTGTTTTTTTCATAATAATTAAATCTGGAATTAAGTTTTTATTGTTTACTAGGTGCGTCGACGTCTGAGAAATTTAGAACGGCCTGTGGCAGACGCAAGCCCTTGACCGAAATACCCGATAGTTCCTGATTAAATTGCTTTAGATCATCAGCCGTAAATTTTACCTCATCCCCTCCAATATTTTCTAGCATATGCGCCATTTGCGTGGTTCCAGGAATAGGGACGATCCATGGTTTTTGTGCCAGAAGCCATGCCAACGATATTTGAGCGGCGGTAGCTTGTTTTTTAGCAGCCCAACTTTTTACCAATTTCACAAGTGCCAGGTTATTGGGCAGATTCTCGGCGGAAAACCGTTCTTCGATACCGCGAATATCGCCGGGAGCGAATCTTGTATTTTCGTCGATGGCTCCCGTGAGAAAACCAACGCCAAGCGGGCTCCAACAAACGAAGCCAATACCAAGTTCCTGGCAGAGGGGAATGATTACATTTTCTGGTCCGCGCCATAAAAGCGAATATTCATTCTGAATAGCCGTAACCGGATGAATTGCATGTGCCCGTCTTACTGTTTGCTGTCCAGGTTCAGAAAGTCCGTAATGCAACACTTTTCCTTCCTTGATAAGGTCTTTGATCGCACCCACAACATCTTCAATCGGAACATTCGGGTCTACACGATGCTGATATAATAGATCTATGCGGTCGGTGCGTAAGCGTTTCAGCATACCTTCAACTACAAGTTTGATATGGTCAGGTTGACTATTAAGGCCGGGCAACCTCTGACCGGTTTTTTGGTCTACGTTCCAGCCAAACTTTGTTTCTATAACAACTTTGTCTCGAAAAGGTACAAGGGCTTCCCCAAGAATGCGTTCCACTTCAAATGGACCATATGCCTCGGCAGCATCGAATAAGGTGACACCATTGTCGAAAGCTGCCCGGATGATCCTGAGCATTTCGGGACGAGTGGGTATTGTTGTTTGATAGGTACGACTCATATTCTGCACACCAAGTCCAATGCTGGAGACTTCCAATGTGCCGCCGAGTTTTCGGCGACCGCGAATAATATGCGTCGATGTATTTTGAGAATTCCGCACTTGTGCACCTGTAACAGGAGCCAACAAAGAACCTCCTGCTAATGCCAATCCAGTCTTAAAAAGTTTGCGGCGATTTAAGCCTTTCTCTTTATTGATTGAATTTTCCATGTTGATTGCTGCTGATTTTTATTTATTATTATTATTTCAATTTAACTGGTCTTAGCAATTGTGAGAATGTGAGTGAACCCATCTTCCATTTGCCATTTTCTTTGATGTATACCTCGGTCACCATAAAAGCATGAGTGACTTCGTTTCCCCCAACTACCGCCACCAGGTCGATGTCATTTAACAGGATAGCTGTGTTACCAATAATGTTCACTGACACCGAATAGACTTCGGCTTTCTTATACCAGATCATTCCGCCTTTAATCGTATTCAATTCCTGAGTTTTCCCCCAGCTTCCTCCCATGTGAACAAACATGGCTTTGTCATCGAACAGGCCATTCAGCGTATCTACTTTCTTGTCTGCCATCCAAGCCCATTTTTGTTTAGAAATGTTGATGACTTCCTGTTGTTCAGGAGTGTTACTTGTGGCAGACGAATTTGTTTCGTTTTGCTGTGCGTAGGACGGTTGCACACTCATTATTAATAGAAACAGTCCGACAAATGGTAATTTCATAAAAGTTGTTTGTTTAAAGTGTACAATCGTCAAATTCTGTTTGAGAAGAAGTTTATTTCACGCTTTTGTATTCCTCATCCGTTACCCTTTGTAACCATATTGTTTTTCCTTTTGTAGTTGGCGTAACAGCTACATAAGCAAAGCTGCTGGCCGGCGCTGCTCCGTGCCAGTGCGCAACACCAGGAAGACATTTAATGATATCTCCTTTTTGCACAATTTGCGCTGGCTTTCCTTTCTCCTGGTAGTATCCTGTGCCTTGGGTAACTAACAAATATTGACCTGCTGGGTGAATATGCCAATTGAGCTTTGAACTAGGTGCGTATGTTGCCTGTGCAATACTGAAATTAAAATTGCTGTCAGGTTGATTTAATTCTGAAAGCCAAATG
>Ga0157376_10003082_pt1 | contig 11444 bp, 11 predicted proteins | sample M45metaG_FD_121801 | JGI IMG/M metagenome (GOLD analysis project Ga0157376, IMG submission 121801) | Miscanthus rhizosphere microbial communities from Kellogg Biological Station, Michigan, USA - M4-5 metaG | ecosystem: Host-associated > Plants > Roots > Rhizosphere > Soil | place: USA: Michigan... | reverse complement strand
TATAAACATTCACAAGACGTCTGAATGGAGGTCCGCCATTATTCCGAGACAATGGGATCCCACCATCCTCATCCGTATAGATCACAATTGATGGTACAAGATCGTCACCAGTTGCGTTCTGTAAAGGATCGAGACGCGAATCAAAAACCCTAGACTTAGCAATTGTTGGATATGGTTCTGTGTAATTGTTATTCAACGTCAGCACAAAAGCCAATCGCAAAGCTGCTCTGTTCAGGCTCATGTTCCTATCCCAAATTCAACTAGCAAACATTTCAATCGACCTTGACCATCAGGCTGAACATCAGTCACACTATATTGAGCATTGGTCTTTTGACGTATGAACCTGTCCAGCCTAATTGGAAGTTGATTGATGGCGAATTGCCGAACATCGACAGACACTTGAGGAGTGCCCATAGTGCCTCGTGCTCTTGAGCTGTATCCTGGAGCGCCAGATCCTTTCAATCCCATCTCAGGCAACTCCAGAGATTGATTGGAAAAGATCGCCATCACTGAGCGGTCAGAACGGCCATCATCGGCTACGGATGGATCATTCACACTTGCCTTCTTCATCGGATGAAAGATGAATGGCTCAGCAAACTCTACATCAACAGCGTCTGATAGGCCGTCCTCAAGTTCAAACCAGCTCATTTATGTACGCTTGGCTTTGACCAGAACACGAGGTCTGGTGCAGATATTCAATTCATTCATTTGCGTATCCATATGCATGCCTTTGTCGTTTTGCATCGCATACATCTTCGCATACATGCGCTGACCAACGGTGTTCACGGTCTCAATGTAGTCAGCAGGAGCATGATAAGTCCTGAAGAGGCCAGGCACACCTTCTGGGAACAAATATGCCTTATCATCTTCAACATACTTGGTCGCGCCAACAGAGCCGCGATAGTTTTCAAAAATAATTCCGCCAAACTCAACAGCACCATAGCTCTTGCCATTTGGCTCGATATAACCTTCACGCAAAATCTTAGCATCAGACCAACCGAGATAGCTCTCACGAAACTCAACGTTGGCGATCAGATCGTCAAAAAATTGATCGCTACAAAATGCCCTAACCCTACCAGACCAAGGCAGACCTCCCAATTCATTCGCAATCAAACGAATGACGGCTGCGCATTGCTTCCGCAATAAGCCATCCTTGTTCGTGTCGAATGAGAAGTCCACTTCAGTTTGAGCAACCACACCAAACTCCGTAAAGAGATTGAGTGTAGTTCCATCGGCATACGTCACGATGCCCTTCACAGCGCCAATCTGCGCATACTCAGTTGTGGCGGCGAAAGACTGAGATGCTTCAGAGCCACGATCCGCGACCTTCCCCATAACAGTCTCAACAGCCGTCTCTTGCCCAAAGGCACGAATGCCCTGGACCTCTTCAGCCATGATCGCATCGTTGATCTCAAAGTGTGGGATCGACAGATTGCGAATTGACCTCTTGGTTTTGTCCATCGTGATACCAGGACCACCACGAGGTGTCGGAGGGATCAGGATCAACTGACCATCCTTCTGCTCGATGGCAATCGATGTCGTGGTCACTCCAGACGGTGGATTGAACAAACCCATTTCTGCGATACGACCTGGAACAAATTTCAGGTTGTTAAGCGCATCGGTGAGGCTCACTACTGAGAAGGCATCACCTTTGAAGATATCCAACATAGTCATTTCCAAATCTCCTTTGTTCTAGCGAACGATGATGCCAAGCTTCGCCAAGTCAGCAATGGCTGTGGTCTGCTGTGGACCAGTGATACCTGCTGGCCAAACCAAAAGCTTGCCATTGACCTCAGCATCACGAGCAATAATGGAGACCTTATCCACGGTGGCTCCAGTTGTGATCGGATACAAAGCAATACCAGATCCAATTTCACCGCCACCAGTACCACCAGGCACAAGCGTACCGTAATTGCCGTTCGCTGTGATACGACCAAGCACCGAGCCAGCGAGAATGGTCTGGGTCGCTACAATCGTCGCATTATCACGGGACCGATTGCCCATGGCCTCGCTGAGTACAAATTCTGCAGCATGGCGACCTTCAGTAAGAGTTGTCATTTGATTTTCTCCTTAATGCGCAATTCTGCGGTTCACTTTGTCAACAATCTTGTCCCAAGTCAATTGCGTGGACTGATCTACAGTACCAGCATGTGGGACCTTGGGATCCCCACCATGAGCTGCGGCAGCGGCATAGAAGGATTTGTCTCCAGCTTGTGTCGCTTCAACCTTAGGTGACTTACTCAAAAGTGCCTTGGCTTGGGCCAGAGGCAAATCCGTATCAAGCGCAATCACTCGCGCCTGATCCTCACGGCCTTTGGCCTCATCACATTCCAAGATCGCCTTCACACGACCAAGTGTAGCAGCGGCTACATCGACCGTCTCTGGCTCTTGAACAGGAGGAGCAGCCACTGGCTCTGTCACCACAGGAGCGGCAACAGTCTCTTCTTCAGTTTTTGGTTTTCCAGTCATCATCGTCTCCTTGCGTTTGATCTTCATATCAGCAAAACCTAATTTTCGCGCCATCATCTGAAATGGTTTTGGCGCATTATGATACATCAAATAATTGAACGGTGCTGGCTTGTGCGCCTTAGCCTTGCCCTTCTTGTTAGCCATCCCAAGCTCAATAGCCTCCTCTCCAGAGAGCCAGGTCTCCTCACTCATCAAGCGCCGCATTTCTTTGACGCTCTTGCCGGATCGTTCAGCATAGATGGAAGCAATCTGATCATCAAAGTGATCTAACTCGATGACGCTCTTCTCATGATCATCTTTTGTTCCATACGTCAGCATTGAGCCTTCATGAATCATCATCGTTGATCCAGTCGGCATAAGAATGTCTGTAGCTCCCATGATCAAGACTGAGGCTGCGGACGCGGCGATACCATCCACAATTGCGGTCACCTTGCCATTGTTCTCAGAATACCTCTTGAGTGAATTGTAAATGGCAACGCCATCATCGACAAGACCTCCGCCAGAATTGACACGAATGGTTATGTCGCCTTCCATTTCAGACAGAGCATCAATAACATCCGAGGCGGAAAAACCATCTTCATACATAGCCCAAAACCCGCCAAGACCGACAACGCCATACAAAACCAATTCTCCACCAATGATGAGGCGTGCGCCACCGCTATCGGTCTCTGTAAGTTCATTCGCCATCGTCAACTCCTATTCTGCTGCTCCACCAGTGGTGCCGTCTCCAACATTCGCTGGATCGCCAAAATCATTTCCGCCAGGCTTCCCAGATGGTGCTGCTGACATCAAATCCTCTGGCGTCAATCCAAGTTTCTCTTTGTATCGTTTCTCAGCGGCACGTTGATCAAGAATGTCGCGGTAATTGTTTCCTTCATCCGCACAAATATCCTCCAACGTATCAACGCCAATATCGAGACCCATCGCTTGACCCTTGCGCTCTTTTGTAGGATCGATGAGAGGTTTGCCCCAGCTGATGAACCTGCCACGGCATAACGAGTTTCTGTTCTCAAGAAAGCTCTTCACGCCAGCAGGCAAATTCAATTGACCAATAGCAATGGCCTCTTCCAGCCAAGCGCAGAAGAATGGCATACCAAATCCACGATTGACAAATTGTCTCCGCATCGTATAGGTCCGCCATGCGGCAGACAGCGCTGTTCGAGCGGCAGAATAGTTCACGTCAGAATAATTCTTAGCCAACTCGTGGTTCTCAACACCCAAGGCGGCGGCAAACTGTCGAATGAATGCGGCATCAAAGGCATCGAAGTTTGAATTGGGGTGTTCGCTCCGCAACAGCTTCAATTCTTCATTCGGTATCAAATGCGGTATCTTTACTCCATCCATAGTCACGCCAGCTTCACGATGGAATGGCGAGACTGAGCGCAAGTGATCGAGCGTCAACGCTGTAATTGGATTGCCATTAAACTCATTGACGATCTTTCGAGTGTACTCAGCACCCATGACGTTCGCTGCTTGATTATAGTCAAGCGTGCTTTCAATCACCGCAGCGTACATCGCGTGAACGATTGCGCTCTGTAATTCCATATCAGAGTACTGTCCATGCATTCTCATTGGGACAATAGCAGCGGCAAATTCCGAAACACCACGCGAGGCTTCAGCACGAGTGGCTTGGAACAGATGGAGCGCAATTGGACGTCCCCACGGTGTCCTTCTGACGATGCGCCTCCAGCTACGGTCTGCGTCATAATAATAATCATTGGGATGAGAATTTTGAATCCAATAAGCAACTGGTTCGCCATATTGATCTAACTCAATGCCTCCCCTCAACGTCGCAGTATCACCTTGTCCATTGGGATTGCTGAGACGGTCTATATCGATGAGATTGAAGCAAGTTTGATATGGAGAGTAGTCACTCTTCTTCAATTCAAAAATACCAAGAGCCTCACCCTCAACAAACAACGTCCGGTCGATCTGCCGAAAGAATTGAGAAAATGTAGCTTGTCTCCGCGCATCGCAAGCGCAGTCGCTGCTATCAGCATACGTCTCCCATTCTCGCGTAACCTCATCGACCCAATCAGAGCAAACCTCTGGCGTGATGCCTAGCATTCGCCAATCTGGCTTGAGCGCGAGCTTAACTCCAGATCCAGCCACCGCATCACCGCGCATACGGACAGCATTCAGCGCATAAGCATTATTGCGCTCAAGGTCGCGTGCGCGCGCACGCAGCATCGCTGAGTCACGAAGGATCGTACTGTCTGCTGATCCTGACGTTGGACGATACAGCGCCAACTCTTTCAATACAGTACTTGCGCCACGATATGGACTTTCCATACCGATGAAATTGGTTGGTTTGGTGGCGCGTTTTTTTGACCTAGTCTTTGCTACTTGTTTCGCCATCAGGAATAACCACCTCCAGTATCATCTTCACCCGCACCCCAGACAGTCAGTGGCCGGCCACGCATAACAATGCTTGACTCATCAAGAGGAGGTAACCCACTGTCAAGACCGCACATAGCATAGTGCGCTCGATATATAGCCAACATATCCTTCAAACTGCCCTGACTATATTGAACCTCACGTTCTGAGAACCTGACACGCACAACAGCCTTGCCCGCGCCAAGACCGATGATCGCATCATACAAGGCTCTCAAAATATCAACGCAAAGCTGATCTGCTGGAGTAGCTGGTAATGGTTCAACAATCACTACACCTTCAGTCGAAGCATCGACTGTGCCAACACCTTCCCATCGATAGCGATTTTGTCCAACAATCGTCAACTCAACATCGGTATAATAATTTCCAATGCTGGTCTTGCTAATGGTAAGTGGATATGTGAATACTCTGGCATCAACAGCGCCAGGCTCATACAATTCCATTGTCACAGCATCAGGGTCGGCTGGCTCATTCGCCAGGTTTTTGAAGCCAACCGTAAAGTGAATAGTTGTACCAGGATAAACAGCCATTCGATCCTCATGCGGCCTTAGCTGGTTGAGCTGATGAGCTAGCAAGTGGGTACCAGTTTGATTCTGCTTGAGTGCTTACACCGCTATCAACCAACACATCAAAGCCTGAATCAGCAATCCCAGTCGTAACAACTATCAAATCAATAACTGGTAACACTGGCGAGCCAACAGCCAGGTTGTTAGCAAATAGGAGGTCGTGGCCCTCATACGTCAGCCACGCATTACTAAACCTTGGACGCCTGACTGACAAATCATTCGCAGTCAGAACATAATATTGACCGATGCTGGGCTTACCAATAAATGGCCGGCCAACTGTTAGTCGGATCGCCCTGAGTGACGCACTCTGATACAAATCAGGCTTATCAAAAACAGGCGGACCAACCGCAAAATTCACGCCAAAGAATTTATATCCATGGCCAAGCGCTGGCTTTGCTAAGACTGGAGACCCAACGGTCTTGCCAACAGCAACAAGACGAATCATAAACTTCAAAGCTGGCTTCCCAATAACTGGAGAGCCCACTATCTTGCCGCCAGAGGCAAATACATGACACTGAACAAAATCAATCGCATCGAGTAAGGGTGGGGCAACCGTCAATCGAGCAGCCGCCAACCAAACAGCTACAAAGATCGATGGTTGCCCCAATGCGGGCGAACCAACAGACAGCTCAAGCCCAGCAAGCGCATCCAGCTGACCTAGGGTGGGCTGATCCAATACAGGAGCAGAGACGGTCTTGCCAGACGCAACAAGAACGAAATACTGACCAATGGATGGCTTGCCGAGGATCGGTGAGCCTACAGTCTTACCATTCGCATCCAGAAAGTCATGAAGACTTTCCATGGTTGGCGTACCAAGCACTGGGCTCGATACGGTCTTGCCTATGGCTGAGAGAATTTGTTTCTGAACTAGTGGCCTTGCGCCAAGAACAGGAGCGGAGACGGTCTTGCCTGCTGTCGCAAAAGTATGAACCTGTTTAATAGCTGGCTTTGTAAAGACTGGAGAGCCAACCGTCTTACCAATTGCCGCAAAAATAGAATTGACTATGACTGCTGGCTTGCCAAGGATCGGAGAGCCAACGGTCTTGCCAGTAGCAACAAGCACCCTAGTGAAGACCAGGATAGGAGTACCAAGCACTGGCTCAGAAACAATTCTTGGCGACGCAATAAAGACGTGTTTCTGAAACAGCAATCTCTTGCCAAGAACAGGCGGTGCTGTCGCGGTCGATGCGCCAGTCAGGACAATGACCTGAGAGGCAACAGGATGGCCCAACACAGGTGAGCCAACATTGATAGCGGTCGCAGTCAGCGTATAAGACAAACCACCAAACGCTGGAGAGCCAAGCACTGGGCTCGATACGGTCTTGCCGGCAGAAGTGAACACATGCTTCTGGAAAAGTGCCCTTACTCCAAAAACTGGAGAGCCTACAGTCTTACCAGAAGTGGTGAAATTATATATTGAGGCGAGCGATGGCTTACCAAATACTGGAGAGCCTACCGTCTTACCAACACCTACAAACGCATGATGAGGTTGAGCAAGAGCAGAAGAACCAATAACTGGAGAGCCAACGGTCTTAGCAACAGCAGAAATAATCTGTTTCTGAACTAAAGCTGGCAATCCAATAACAGGAGAACCAACCGTCTTGTTGATTGCTTTCCAAATATGAACTAATGTTGACGTACCAAAAACTGGAGAGCCTACAGTCTTGCCAACAGCAACAAACACCTTATGAGGTATTGTCAGAATTGGCGTACCAAAAACTGGAGAGCCTACAGTCTTGCCATTCGCTGCGAGCCCATTGTGAATAATGAATTCATCAACAACGTGCGACGCGAGCGTATTATCATAGACAACGTATGGAAGGACAACGTTGCCTGAACCAGAACCACCTCGCACTAATGGCTTAATTCTCTCGCTCATTCCAAAACGAGAAATATTCACATTCCCAGTATAAGTATGCGGTACCAAGGCGAAGCTAACGCCTTGATCTGTGCTTTTACTTACACGCAACACTCCATCAGCGGTAACGTATCCCCACCACAAACCTATTCCATTCACAGCCAAAAACATCGGCTGGCGCGCAGCACTACCAGACACAGGCGCACTTACGCCAAAGGCAGGTGCAGACGGAGAAAGCACATTTGATATTGTGCCTTCCTGCGCATTCGGATTAGCTACGTTATACCAACAAGCGGAAAGATCGCCACCGGACATTTCCGCCATCGCATACGGCTGGCAATTATTTTGCCAAAGATAAAACCTACCTCCAACGGTGCCGCTCAAATCCTGCGCAACGGCCTGTGCGCCTTCATTCGCTCCAGTCGCACGCCGCCATTGATAGAACGTCAAGCCTGAGGAAACGAAAAAATCAACCGCACCCTCTTGATAATTGTAAGTGTTAGTGTCATCGGTCGGACTAAAATGCGTCCATGTGCCACCGCCAGGAGGTCTAGTCGCCGCGCGTATCCGCGCGAAGTTAGTTCCAAAACGCGCCGTGTTATAAATTACGGCAACAGACCCATCCGAACGCGAAGCGATACCGCCATTACATATCGCGCCACCAGCGCTATTCCGAGCATCCAAATTCCCAATTATGAACTCAACGGCCACCCAACTATCGGTGGACATATCAAATACGGCATAGTCATAATCAACAGACGATGCACCATTATAACTGCCGATACAAAAATGAATCCCATCGCCAGATTGCCACGCTGATATATCACGGATCGTCTTAGCAGCAGTCATAACCCTTTCAGTACCAGTCACCCAAGTACCAAATAGATCACTGGCCTTACCAGGTCTGACAGCACCAGCAGTCGCTGAGCTTTGACCAAAGATGTAATAATTTCCGGCAGTGGACCTGAATGGACCGACTATGCCACACGTACTTGTCCAAAGTGCCGGAAGCTGAAGCGCAGCCATCAGTTACCTACTGCGATGGGATACGAATGTCAAACGAGGCGAGCGAGAATGTATTCCCAGCAGTCACAGCCTGAGACGCAGCCAACGATCCTACAGCAAGCAATCTGGAGTTTGTGTTATCAGTAATGGCCCACTTGGCCGCAGTCCCTGTCCCAGAAACTACACCATCAGAAATGGCTGCGCTGGAAACCTTCCGACCATTGGGCGAGCCAGCGGCAGGAGCGCCAAACACAGCGCCAGCACCCCAGTTTTTTGATCCAAGCGCATACGTCGATGATGCTTCAACGAAACTGATTGGTTCTTGCGAGCAAATGAACAAATGAGTAGCCTCAATGTCAAGAACATTCAATCCAAGATCGAGTACCCTGTCCTGTAAATTGTCAGCCATTGTGATGTCTCCTACTTTTTGGCTTTGCGTGGTTTGGTTGAAGCGTCAAGACCAGCATTGATCGCATTGGCAGTGTCAAGCGCTGCTTCCCACGTCTCATGCTCGCTGTCAAGAGCCCAATGCATTTGGTCCTCTGGGATCCGATTAGCCGCATCCTCACGTGGCTCCCAAGTGTACACTCGATAAAACACTTGCGGTGGGAGTGGATTTCCATTGGCATCCTTGGCATCCACCTCGCGCGCAAATGTAGTATCAATACAAACCTCTTCACCGATCTTTTGCATAAAGTCTCTCCATCAGTTGAACATACGTGCTATGGAAGCTGCAGTCTCTGAAACCTTCTTGGGATCTGTCGCGGCCAAAGCCAGCGAGGCATGTCTCATCTCATAATCAATACGCATACGAAACCTCGCGGCCATGTTTCCAACAGCAGTGTCGAGCGCCTCGTTGCGTTTGCCTGCTGGCAAGTACCAATCACGCTTGGGGATACCAGCGACATACTCTGTCTTCACCGTCTCAGACACAAGCTGTTTGAAATAGCTCAGCTCAAAATGCGCTGGGAAATGAATATAGCTTGGGCCTGGGTTCGTGACAGCCAATCTCTGGTACAGGATCGTCTTTGCGTCATCAACACCAACCAAGTACAACTTACCACCACGCTTAAATTTCTGTTCACTCTCTCTCCAGATGGGCTTGCCTGTCCCTGGCATACCCTTGGTCGGAAAGTATGGCTTGTATGCCGCTTGACCTGTGAGGCAGAAGTCATATCCCATCTGCGTCAAGAAGCCAGTATCAACTGTGACACTCTCGATCCTGATCTCACGCTGCGCGATAGGGTGAATGAAGGTCCTATCAAGCGCCACATCAAGACGTTCCCAAGACCTAACATCGGTCGGATCGTCTGGGATCACACGATTGTCGATGACCCAAACTTGATCGCCAATGCCCCAGCCCCAGATCTGCAGCTCAAAACGGTCTGACTGGACGTCCACTGACGCTGTGAGCAACAGCACGTCAGGAGGTATGTTCTCAGGTCCATAATCCTCTTTGCGTGCGAACAGACCTGCTGGAGTGGACGCTGCACCCTCATACTCCTCGTATGGCATCCCAAGCGCAGTGTTATAAAACGGTCGAAGCTTGGCTGGTCCCTCATTGGAAGCAACCTCATACTCTTTAGCCAACACGCCCCACTTTGCTTTTGGCAGTAATGAGACCAAGGCATTGAGACGGAACCCAGCATGCCCATCAACCTCAGGCTTGGTTACACGCCACCGCCCATTCTCCACCATATCAAACTTGTGCTTCTCAGGAACCATACAACCGCACAGCGGGCAACACCACTCAGCGTCCTCAGGATGGCCCTCCATCCATCTTATATGCTCCCAAAGCAGCTCAACATACTCGTGACACTCTGGGCAAGGGCACTCATACACCCGCTGATCACTCTCACCGTACAGCAACTCGATCCTTGACAGCCCCTTGGTTGTTGGTGTAGAGCCGCAAATGATACGTCTATCAGGATGTGCCATCGTGCGACGTTCTGCCAGCGCCACCGGATCACCTTCAGAAGTGACTGTCATCGCGTCCACTTCATCGACCAGCAACACCTTAGCATCGTGTGCGCGAAGGTTCCGCGGAGCCTTGGCAGCCAAAATTTTCAATGAGCCGCCAGGAAATGACTTCAATGTCAGAGTGTTTTTGCCGTCCAGTCTCCCAAATTTCATAAGGTTGACGAGGGTTGGGCTCTCTTGGAATGTAGGATCCACATTGTCTATCGCCATTTTCTTCGCATCATCCAACGTTGGTACGAGGAGGATGACGGAGCATGGAGTGTTCGCAGCCAATGAGCCCAACGTGGCCATCACAGAGCAGGTGTACCCAACACGGGCTGACTTCATGACCGTTACGCGCTCAATGTTGGGATCACCCATCGCATCGAGCAGCGCTTTTTGATAAGGCCAAGGCCGGAATGGACCTGGTGACGCAGAGGATCGCTCAGGCAACCTGTAATTTTCAGCGGCCCAAATGCTGAGCGGTAGGTCTGACGGGGGCTTGAACAGACTGAAATGCCGATTGACGGCATCAATGGTGATCTGTTCCATGGCCCACTCGCTCGCGTGAAATCATATCCAATATGTCAGCAATGATCTGTTTCACAGCGACAGTCTGGGTCTTAGACAACCCCAATCGCATAGCGATAGTCGAGTGAACGTTCAAAAGACTGCCTCGTACAGTCTTGACAATGTGCGCCCAACCCTCTGTAACGTCTGTGAGTGGGACAAGATCGCCTCTTAGCCGCGCAATCTTGATACTGTCGAGGTCTGTTTTGATCTTGATCTGTGCCGTCTTAGCCTCTGCTTGGCTCTCTGTTAGTGGCGCTTTATTCTTTGGTCCATACGATTGGATTGTTTCGCGCTGATGCTTACAATAGGCGCGCACCGAGGCTTTAACGTCATACTTGTCTGGACCAACCTTGACGAGACGCCCATGCTTCATCAATTCACGAATTGTAATTTTTTCGAGACCAAGCCACTCGCCCAAATAATCCGCGTCACCGATGATAGTGTCGGATGGAATTTCCGATCCTTTGATTGAACGTCGATGTTCGCTGCGCTGCCTTCGCTCCTCGTTTCGTTGGACTGGTTGGATATCCTCAGACGTCATGCTGTTTTTCTCCACATATATCCTAGTGGGCCCTTATAGCACTTTGCAAGTCCCGGAAAATTTCGGGGCAGCGCCGTGC
>Ga0157376_10003080_pt1 | contig 11444 bp, 6 predicted proteins | sample M45metaG_FD_121801 | JGI IMG/M metagenome (GOLD analysis project Ga0157376, IMG submission 121801) | Miscanthus rhizosphere microbial communities from Kellogg Biological Station, Michigan, USA - M4-5 metaG | ecosystem: Host-associated > Plants > Roots > Rhizosphere > Soil | place: USA: Michigan... | reverse complement strand
TCCTCAAATATAGTTTGCGGAAGCACGTTTTGCAACGGTACGGAATGAAGTCCCGGCAGATAGGAGCAGGAAGGGAGGTCCGCCGAGACGCGGCGCGCAACGAAGTCGGCCATCCGTTGGGCGGGCGCAACGAATTTCCCGCCGCCGGCCGTAAATGCTTTTTGTTCCACGCTCTGTTGGTAGGCGAGAGCGGCAAGCGGTCCGTATTTCTGAAACGGTGCAAGATCTTTCTCTCCGACGCTCACGACGATGCCGGAGTTGGCGTAGGGATTGTTGCGACGGGAGGGGGACCAACCATTGACGACGACTTCTCCTTCGGCGGTTGCGGCCGGCGCAATAATACCGCCGGGACACATGCAAAAAGAGAAAACGCCCCTGTGGTCGACTTGTTCCACGAGGCTGTAAGCGGCTGGAGGGAGGAAAGACGAAGGTGTCCGGTATTGAATGCTGTCGATCAGTTGCTGCGGATGCTCGATGCGTACGCCAAGCGCAAAGGGTTTGACTTCTATCAATATTTGCCTGGTATGCAGGAGGTGGAATATATCCCTCGCCGAGTGACCGGTGGCCAGGATGACTGCCTCGCCGTCGAAGTTTTCACCGTCTGCGGTTCTTACCTGTCGGATCTTCTGGTCTTGTAGAACAAAGTCTACAACCTTTTTCCCGAAGAGAAAAATGCCGCCGCAATCGACTATCTGTTTTCGGATGGCCTGAATGATGTGCGGAAGCTTGTTGGTGCCGATATGCGGATGTGCGTCGATCAGGATCGAGTTGTCGGCGCCAAATTGTACCAGCAGTTGGAGGATCCGCCGGATATCGCCGCGTTTGTTGCTGCGGGTATACAATTTGCCGTCACTGTATGTACCAGCTCCGCCTTCGCCGAAGCAGTAGTTGCTTTCCGGATCGATGACCCCTTCCTTGTTCAGTGCGGCGAGATCACGGCGTCGGGCGCGAACGTCCTTTCCTCGTTCGAGCAAAATGGGACGAATGCCTTTCTCGATGAGTCGAAGTGCCGCAAAAAGCCCCGCGGGACCTGCGCCCACGATGACCACTTGCCGGTGGGCCCTGGATACGTCGGGAAACGCTATCGGCTCGAACGACTCTTCCCGGAAGGGCTCGTTGATGAATACCTTCACCGTTAGGAGAATATGGGGCTGGCGGCTGCGTGCATCTATTGATCGCTTTATCAATTGATAACCGTTGATCTCTTCCTCCCGTCTTGCGGTAGCCCGGGCGATATACTCCCTGAGAGTGGAATTGTCGGCAGCTTCCGCCGGTAGTAATTTAAGTTGGACTGTTTGCTGCATGCTGATGTTTCACGGCCGTGAGGGGCAAAATTACTATAAATAGTTCTGGATGTTTGAGATATAATCTTCACCCCGAATAGTGCTGGATGAAGGATGCATCGAAAAAAAAATACCTGAAAAAAAGGGGTTTCTAAAACTTGAAAAAAAAAATCCCGGATTCTAAAAGGCAATCAAATTATTTGTATCTTCAATTACCTCACAACAAACTCTACATATATGAAGAAAGGTTCGTTCACATCGAAGCTCACGTCTTCCTTCTTCATACAAAGTAGGTTTAAAACATCCCGGCAGGGTCAACTGCCGTATTACGCCTGGATCCACTGCTACTGTCGCTCTATGCCCCGAGGAGGTGGTTGCTTCATGACCGTCTCCAACTCGCATCGATGTTAATAAGTCTAAAAGAAATGGGTTTGAAATAGGGTGAAAACACCCTTGCGCGAGTGTCGAATTCTTTTCGAATAGTTCTCTTTTCATTCAAGCAGGACATGGGTTTTGTAGAAAAAAAATGAATCGGTTTTTACAACTGTCAAGACTGTATTCAAAGCAAAAAAAACAAGTGAATAAAAAATTTTTTATTTCATGAAAAGTTTTGATATTCGCCGCCCCACAGAATTTTTTCGAATCCGATTCCTTAGAACATTTTAGAAACTACTTTTCTTAAATCGGCATAAAAATTGGTTACTGAATAATGGCAAAAACGTTTGACAAAGTATGGAGTAGTTGCTTGGAGGTGATCAAGGATATAGTAGAGTGGCAGCATTATAAAACGTGGTTCGAGCCGATTAAGCCTGTTGAATTAAAGAACAATGTCCTGGTGATCCAGGTCCCAAGTCAGTTCTTTTACGAATACCTCGAGGAACATTATGTAAATTTACTTGCAAAGACCCTGAGACGGATTTTAGGTAAGGATGCGATGCTGGAGTATAGGATCATGGTGGATAGCGGCAATCATCAGAACAAGCCTTTGACAATGGACGTTCCGGCTCATGGTTACAAAACATTTTCCAATAACGAAATGGATTTTCCGCTTATCATAAACAACCCCGTCAAGAATCCCTTTGTGATCCCCGGGCTGAAGAAGATGCAGATCGATGCTCAGCTCAACCCGGTGTATACCTTCGACTCCTTTGTCGAGGGCGATTGCAACCGCGTTGCACGGCGGGCGGGTAAGACGGTAGCGGAAAAGCCGGGCGCCAATTCTTTTAATCCCCTGGTCATTTATGGCGGTGTCGGTCTGGGCAAGACGCATCTGGCGCAGGCCATCGGCAACGAGGTAAAGCGTCTCCACCAGAACAAGGTGGTATTATATGTGAGCTCGGAGAAATTCATCAACCAGTTCGTCGACCACAGCCGCAACAATGCGATCAACGATTTCATCCACTTCTATCAGCTGGTGGATGTTCTGATCATCGACGACGTTCAGTTCTTCAGTCGGGCCGAAAAATCCCAGGATGCCTTTTTCGCCATCTTCAACCACCTTCATCAGTCAGGTAAGCAGCTGATCCTTTCCTCTGATAAGCCACCCAAGGATCTGGACGGATTGCAGGAGCGCCTGCTCAGCCGTTTCCGCTGGGGTCTCAGCGCCGATCTTCAGATCCCCGACTATGATGTCCGGATTGACATCCTCGAGCGGAAGATGAAGAATGACGGACTCGAAATGCCGAAGGAGGTCGTCAAGTATCTAGCCTACAATATCAACACGAACGTACGCGAGCTGGAGGGGGCATTGATCTCTCTTTTGGCACAATCTTCGCTGAATAAGAGGGAAATAGACCTGGAATTGGCAAAAAAGGTGCTCCGTAATTTCGTGAAAACTAGCAGTAAGGAAATTACTATCGAAACCATACAGCGAATGGTATGTGAATACTTCGATGTCTCTTACGATAAACTACTGCAAAAAACACGCAAACGAGAGATCGTTCAGGCGAGGCAGATCACTATGTACCTGGCCAAGGCCTTCACTAAGAACTCCCTCAAGACCATCGGCGAACATTTCGGTGGCCGTGACCATACTACTGTCATCCACTCCTGCCAGACTGTAAAAGATCTTATGGACACGGACAGCCTCTTCCGCGAGAACGTCATGGAGCTTCAACAGAAGGTGCAGCTTGCCGCGATGTAAAAAAGCTTTGCTTATAAACCCAAGGATTTCCGCCCATCCCCTCATAGGATGGGCTTTTTTGTTGGGGGCGGCGATGCCTCGCGCCTGGGCCAGCGCTCGTTGGCGCGCCGTTCGCGGGTTGCTGGCGGCCGGCGGCGCCGCGGACGGGCGCTCTGTTGCCCGTCGACGTCCTGCGGATTGGACTCGCGGCCTCGCGCTCTTTACGAGGCGCCATTCGTATCTTCCGGCTGCCTCGCGGACCGGGGCCTCAAAAACGAATTTCCATTTGTTGTATATACAACTCATGCGTTGCGTCTTCAACGAACTCCGCTAAGACTCGATACCCTTCGTATTCAAGGATAACGAATTTTGACCCTACTCTTCCGGGGCCCTGATCTACCCTTGTATATACAACACTTGGGATTCCCCCAAAAAACAGCCCTCCCACGGCCTAAAAACAAAAAAACCAACCCCATTTTGGGCAAACCGCAATTAATCTTTATTTTTGCCTCCCCTTTCGAGAGCCGGGTTTCCGGCTAAGGCGAAAGGGTATTTTTGGAGAGGTGCCTGAGTGGCCGAAAGGGCCGGTTTGCTAAACCGTTATACGAGCTTAAACTTGTATCGAGGGTTCGAATCCCTCCCTCTCCGCAGGACTTCGCGAAAAGCCCTCAAGGTGTTATCTTTGAGGGCTTTCTTTTTGTCTAAACTCTTCCAAATATTTTTCGCGACCTTTTCTAATAAGGTAATTACCAACCGATAAGGGTTCGAATACCCTTGCTGATCCATTACTTTTTTTAAAAACACTCCGATGTCTACAAAAAAGGAAAAAGGATTAATCAATCCCAAACGGGAGCCACTTACGCCAGAAAAGCTAAGGGAACTCTCGGGTCTGAATATATCAGATGAACAAGCGAAAGAAGTTATTTGGTCTTTGACTAAATATGCACGTATAATATTCGATTTTACCGTACAGCAAGAACAGTCAGCTGAATGCAAAAATAAATCAGAGTCGAGCTGACAGCGTAAAAATTCAAATGCTTCAATTCTCCAATTTATGAATCATGCTTCGCTGATTCACTTGTTGGCTTGAATGAAACTAAAAGGCCTCGAGAGATCAACTTCCGGCATGGCTTGCGGGTCCACCCATCACGATGACACCCTGCAAGACCTTCCACGACCATGTCCCATAATCCCGCGCCAGTAAAAAAATGACAAAACTCGGAGGCTACCGGCTCCAAGCCCTTATTACGAAGATAAGGTGTTTTCACCCATGTCGTTAAGTTGAGGGATAAAATAGGTGTTTTTACGGTATTGATACACTTCTTTAAATATCACTATTTTACTATCTTCTTGGTCGTACTCAATCTAAAATTATGTCTCTATCATTTACGCAAGAACAGCAGGCGATTTTTGACTTTGTTAAAAATGGTCAATCACACGGTATTATAAATGCGGTCGCCGGTGCAGGCAAAACCACAACAATAATCGAATCCGCTCGATTTGTGGATTCTAGTAAAGCCATTTTATTCTGCGCTTTTAATAAGAGCATTGCCACTGAGATCGGTCTAAGATTTCAACAACGAAACATGAACAATGTAATAGTCAAAACTATTCATGCATTGGGATATCAGATTCTACAAACGTACAATAATAGAGGATTACCACTTACTTTAGAAGACAAGAAATATAAAGAGCTTTTGAATAGTCCGGAGCTCCGTATACTGTTGCAACCGCTTTATGAGAAAATCATTCAAATAAATGGCCTATCGGTTGACTCCTTGGATGACAGGCAAAAGTTTGCAGTCAAAAATCTTATCGTTAGTATCGATCAGCGATTGCTCGACGCCAATCAAAAATATCGGTCTACCTTGACAAAAGATACGCTTGTGGATTTCAAGGAATTAGTATTACACTTTGGGATCTTCAATAATATTGAATCCCAAAAAGCCGATTTCGATAAAGAGCTTTCGATTTATCATCAATGTCATACAATTCTTCTGGATGCAGGAAATAACTTTTCCCGGAACACGATGAAAATTGACTTCACTGACATGATTTATCTACCTTTTAAATGGTCTTTATCGCCGGCTACCAAGTACGATTTTCTGTTTATTGATGAATGTCAGGATTTGTCCAAAGCCCAGTTCGCAGTGGCTGCAAAATATGTAAAATCAGGAGGTCGCGTATTAGCGGTCGGAGATCCGCAACAGTCGATATACGGATTTACCGGAGCTGACATCAAGTCCTTTGACACAGTGAAGGAGTACACGAAAGCAAAGCTATTACCACTTACCACCTGCTTTCGATGCCCGCAACAAATGATTGAATTGGCTAGACAGTTTAGACCGGATATCACGGGCAGCAAAAAGGAGCCCGGCATAGTCACGATCATCCTCTTTCCAAAGATCACTGAACTCGCAAAGCCAGGAGATTTGATCATTTCAAGAATTAAGGCTCCCTTGGTCGTCCTGGTTTTTGATTTCATTGATAGAGAAATGAAAGTTAAAATTCATGAAGATGAAGTGCAAGACATCATCAACGAATTAAAGAACATTTTTAAACACGGCGAATTAAATGTGAATATCTCCACTTTATCTAATGGTTTTGAAAGTATAAGAAAGGACGTTCTAAAAAGATGGGACTGGATTATCAAACAAAATTCAGAAAGAATCAAGGATAGCACGGAGCGTAAGCTGTATGTAGAAAGTGAGAAAATATATTTGGAAAAAAGAATCGATTTTTTGAACAGAAAATATGAACAATGGAAAAAAGAGTGTCCTTCTATACTAACCATCCTGCAAAAGATCAAGCATTACATTTCAGCTACCGACAATCCCATCAAATTGTCTACTATTCATCGCGCCAAGGGGCTAGAAAACGATAGGGTGTTCATTATAAATTATAATGAGCTACCCATGATGAAAGCGGATCAAAAAGAATGGGAAAAGATACAAGAATCCAATCTAAAATACGTGGCGGTAACCAGACCTCTCAACACCCTATTTCTTGTCGAATCAGTAAAAATCGACACATTGATGGAAGAGGGCAGTTTATTTGATGAATTGCCTTTTTGATATATTTTAGCATTGATATAATATTTGATTTTTTTTGCCAGGGGCTACATTTTCTGTAATGAGTTTATTCATATGGAGGGATTAATGAAAGCGTCACATAATACATCACAGACTGCATTGGACTTTGAAGCAGCCAAATGGCCTGAACATACATCTTTCCCTCTTAATAAGAAGGTTGGGGATGCAACCGTCGAAGATGTTATTTACACAGACATAGAAAACAGTACCAGTTATTTGATCATTACCGGTTTCACTTCTCTTTCCAACTTGGTTGACTATTTCGGATCTAATGAATTTGCAAAGCTGAAAATCATCCGAATCCTCATAGGTTTTGAGCCAAATTTAAGAGGGCGAAGAAAATATCAGACTGTTAAGCTAGACAAAGAAATTAAGGAATACTGGCTGAAAAAGGGGCTCTCTATAATGTCCGGAGGTGCTGTTATGAAGCTCATCCAAAAAATAGACACCGGGTTGATTATATTTCGTTATCGTGATAAGCAACATGCGAAACTATACATTGGAGATGATTTTGTCGTTTTAGGGTCATCGAATTTCAGTAAAACAGGATTAACAATCCAAGATGAAGCCAACATAAGAGTTGGCAGATTCAATGAGCATGATTGCTCTCAATATAATTCTATTAAGAAAATAGCTGAAAACTATTTTGAAGATGCCCATGAATACAACGATAAGATTAAGGAATTATTGAAGGAACTTATTCAGCAAACGGATTGGGAAGAAGCTCTTGCTCGGGCTATAGCGGAGCTTCTAGAAGGAGAATGGCTGGCCGAATATCGGGAAATCTTGGATAAGCTGAAAAGTAGCAATCTGTGGCCTACCCAGTGGAAGGGGCTTGCGCAGGCCGTTTCCATCCTGCAAAGCCAATATAATGTACTCCTGGCCGATCCTACTGGAGCTGGTAAAACCAAACTCAGCACCTCACTGATTCTGGCTTTAAAGCATTGGCTTTACCAAGTGGGCAAAAACTACAGTACTAGCTCACTGGTTATCTGTCCACCTCTGGTAGTGTCGAAATGGGAAGAAGAGTTCCGTTCGTTAAAAAAGCTCAATTCGTCCCAGTTATCAATGGGATTATTGAGTAATGCCGGTGGGCCGAACAAAAAGAAAGTAAAAGAAAGCCTCGAGATTGCAAAGATCTTGACGGTTGATGAAGCTCATAATTACCTCTCAGAAAATTCAAACCGCACTCGTCTCATTAAAGGCAATCGCGCGGAATACAAAATACTGGTCACGGCAACGCCTATTAGTAAAAAAGTAGAAGACTTACTTCGGCTTATCGATTTACTCGACCTAGATAACCTGTCGGATGACGATTTTAAGAGTTATGAAGACCTGATACGGAAGCCCCAATTGAGAAACCAAGAACAACATATTAGGAAACTACGAAAATTCATCAGTCAGTTCATGGTCCGCAGAACGAAAAAGTCGTTGAATGCAGAAATTGATAAGGAGCCGGAGATGTATAAAAACAAACTCAACAAAACCTGTAAGTTCCCGAGGCAGGTGGAGCAAACATATGATACTGAAGAGACTCCGGAAGACATAAAAATTGTCATGGAAATTAACAATTTAGCGTCTAGCTTACAAGGAGTAACTTATCTCACCACATTTCATAAGCCGAGTTTTGAGATGACAAACGAAGAGAGCATTAGAGGGTATATTAACAAGCGTCTTAGCGCAGCTAAGGCCTTGTCAATTTACATAATCCGATCTGCGCTTCGTTCCTCTCATGTAGCACTGGTAGAGCATATTGAAGGAACTGAAGAAGCGATGCGCATTTTTAAGTTCAAAGGGAAAACAACTACAACAGGCAATAAAATTAATATTTTGCAAGATTTGGTAGCGAAAGGCAAACTTCCTTTAAGGAATAAAATGTTTAAGGACGAATACTTTCCCTCATGGCTTATTGAAAAAAAGGAATATATTGACGCTTGTTCAAGTGATCTGACTATTTATGAAGATATCAGCAAGCTGGCCAAACAGCTTTCAGGCACAAGAGAACTAGGCAAAGTGAAGCAGCTAGATCAAATAGCCCGAGAGCATAAGTTCATTCTTGCATTCGACAGCACCGTTATCACATTACACTATCTTCGCCATCTTTTTTCCCAGCATTACCCGAAACAAAATGTTCTAGTAGCCTCTGGAAGCGAAAGTGACAGGGAGAGTCGTAAAGTAATGGACACGTTTAATCTCACTTCCGAATCTAATGAAAAGACAATTGCCCTGTGTTCCGATAAAATGTCGGAAAGTATCGACCTCCAAAAGGCGTCTTGCGTCACACTCTTGGATATGCCCAGCGTATTACGTATTGTGGAGCAACGGATAGGTCGCGCCGACAGGATGGATAGCCTGCATGAAGTAATAGACATTTATTGGCCAAAAGACTCTGAAGAATTTTCCTTGAAAGCAGACCGGCGGCTCGTTCAAACTAACGCCTGGGTGGATCAAATATACGGGTCAAATTTTAATGTGCCGGAGGAACTACGGGAACGCCACTTTGAAGATGTGGAGAATATATCCAGTATAATCCAGGAATACAAGGATTTTATTGATAAAGACGAATCCTGGAAAGGTCTAACCGATAGTTTTCAACCTATTATTGAACTGAAAGAGGGCGACAATCCGCTTATCCGGAAGGAAACCTATGAAGCCTATAAGGATGTGCAGGCATCTGTTCGAACGCGTGTCAGCTTCGTGGACAACGAAAAGAACTGGTGTTTCATAGCACTACGAGGAGAGAAAAATCGCAGCCCAAAATGGTATTTCATCGACAATGAAGACACGATTTATACTGAATTTTCGGATGTTTGTGCCCAACTTAGAATGCACCTCACAAAGAAATCGAAGGGACTAGAATGGAACGACGCAGCGTTAAAAAAGTACATCGCCTATTTTAAAATTAAAGAAAGGGCTCTTTTGCCACCCAAAAAGAAACGGGCACTAGACGTAGCGGAGCACATACTGGAGCGCAATTTAAAACGACGGGAAACAAATATAGTTACGAAAGGAATTATTCAATCACATTTGGAGTTGCTAAAGCCCTACAACCAATTTGCAATAGACTATGAATGGCTGGCTGACGAATGGATTACTATCCTGCAACCTTATCTTAATAAGAAAAGGGAAAACCTTAGACGTAAACGTACGGTAATAAATTTATCTAGTTTGAAGAATGACTACAAAAAAATCGACTTGTCAGCGGAGGTTTTTACCACCATTTTGGAAAATGCGCCCACTACAGATGATATCGACAGTAAAATAGCTTCCTGTATAATTGGGATTGCAGAGAGAAAAAGACTTAAATAACTGCATTAACTGAATCCCTTATAATCTCTTTATACCAAAGAAATAGTCATTCCCCGTCTTACGGCAGAGGCTAAAGTGTAGAAGTTAAGATTGATCTGACAATAGGGGTTAACTTTAAGTTACCACACTATCAGTCAACCCCCAAAAATGTCAGATCATGAATCAGGAATCTAAGTTAATTAAATCCAAGTTAGGACTACTCAATTTGGCAGAACATTTAGGCAATGTCTCCCAGGCATGCAGAGTGATCGGTTACAGCCGAGATAGTTTTTACAGAATCAAAGACCTGTACGACACAGGCGGAGAGGCCGCCCTGCAGGAAGTTAGCAGGAAGAAGCCCATTCTAAAAAACCGGGTCGAGCCGGCTATCGAAGAAGCTGTTGTGAAGATGGCTTTGGATTTTCCTGCCTTTGGGCAATCCCGAGCTTGCAATGAACTCCGCAAACAGGGAATCTTTATCTCAGCTGGCGGCGTCCGGAGTGTTTAGCAGCGGCACGACCTGGAGATCTTCGACAAGCGCCTAAAGCGTTTAGAGGCCCGTATAGCTGAGGAAGGCCTTATCCTTACTGAAGCTCAGCTGATGGCGATGGAGCGGAAACAAGAGCGCCGAGAATCCTTTGGAGAGATCGAGACCGAGCATCCGGGATACCTGGGCTCCCAGGACACCTACTACGTCGGTAATATCAAAGGCGTCGGCCGTATTTATGTAGTCGGTAAATAGAAGTGCAGAGTTTTTCGTAACGAGGAGTACAATGGTTTCGGCAACAAGCAGTACATAGATTTCGGCAACAAGGAATACAGAGGTGAGCAAATTTAATGGACGGATTCAGAGTGGTCAAAAATTGTTTTCCGATTTTCCAGCCGATAGCTCTTCCCGTTTAGGCTGATCACTTCGCATTGGAACAGTAGTCGATCCAGCAGGGCGGTCGCCAGGACCTCGTCGTCGAGCATTTGAGCCCATTCGGCCGGCTTTTTATTGGTCGTGATAATGAATGAGGTCCTTTCATACAACTGGTTGATAAAATTAAACAGACTTACGGCATCCTTTTTCTCCACCGGGAACAGCATAATATCATCGATCACGATCAGGTGGGCGCTCGATAGCCGTTTGTATTCTGCTTTAGCCGTGGCGGTCATAGACCTCATCTTAAGGGTGTTTAGCAGGCTGTCCATGGTCCGGAAGTATGCTTTGTAGCCTTTTTTAACGGCTTCTGCACAAAGGCCGGCAGAGATAAAAGTTTTACCCGTACCGGAAGGCCCCATCAGAATGATGTTATAGATCTGGTCCATCCAGTGCAGTTCCTGAAGCTGGTGCAGTCGCCCGATAGGTAAGCCATTGCTGACATTGTGATCGTAGGTGCTCAGGTCGCAGTATTTGGGTAATCCAGCCTGTTTGATCCGTTTTGTGATGTCCTTCTGCTGCCGGTAATCAGCTTCTGATCGCAGGAAGCGGACGGTGTAGTCCAGGTAGCCTATGGCCTGGGATTCGGCTTCAAGGATCAGTTCATCGATGACCTTGTTTACGCCGCTCATGTTGAACTGTTGGCAATACTGCCGGATCATTTGTTTTTGTTCCATTGTTGTGATTTTGATTTAAAGAAGTGGGTTAAAAATGAGTGTAGTCCCGGATAGAGCTGG
>Ga0157376_10003078_pt1 | contig 11445 bp, 9 predicted proteins | sample M45metaG_FD_121801 | JGI IMG/M metagenome (GOLD analysis project Ga0157376, IMG submission 121801) | Miscanthus rhizosphere microbial communities from Kellogg Biological Station, Michigan, USA - M4-5 metaG | ecosystem: Host-associated > Plants > Roots > Rhizosphere > Soil | place: USA: Michigan... | reverse complement strand
GGCGGCGAGCGCGCTCGGGGTCGTCCGCAACGTGTCAAAAGCGAACGGGCCAGAGCCACCCACGACCAGCGCCGCGAGGCACGCGAGATATAGCAGGTCCGTTTCATATCCCGGCTGGCCGAACTGCGCGCCCGTGGCCGTCACGGCCTGAAGCTTGATCGAGCTAAAGCCGTTTGGAAGGTGAACGGTGAATGTTGCAACGAGGAGAATCGCCGCCATCGGCACGGCCGCCCAAGCGACGAACGCTCCGAGAAGAACGGCGAAGCCGCCGACGAGCTCGACGACGATTGTGGCCCACGCCATCACATCCGCTGCTGGAACGCCGATTGCGTGAAGGATCCCTATGAAGTGCTCGGGTCCTCGGGCGATCTTGGCGTATCCGTGAGCCATGAAGCCGTAGCCGACGATCGCGCGCAACGGGATTGCAGCCCAGCCCGTGAAACTTCGACTCATCCTACCTCCGCTGCGCCTGCTCCGCTTTCGCGTATCGCGCGGCGGACGAAATCAATGAACGCTCGCACCTTGGCGGGTACATATGTGCGGCTCGGATACACGAGCCAAGCGCCAGTGGGTGCGTCACCGACGGCGACATGGTGACGTGGAAATAGATCGACGAGCCGCCCAGCCGCAAGATCTTCGCCTACCAACCAATCGGGCAGCAGCGACGCGCCGAGGCCTCCTAGAGTCACTTCGCGTAGAGCAAGACCGTTGGTCATCAGCACACGCGGCTTCACGCTAACGGCAACTTTCGAATCTCGGTCGAGCGAGCGGAAAAGCCAACGGTCGCGAAAACCCGGGATGGAGAACGACAAACAATCGCAGTTCTGGAGGTCCTGAGGATTCTCCGGGGGCGAGCCGCGCCGTTGCACCCACGCGGGACTCGCGACCACCCGGTAGCGTGTCTTTAGCAACGGAACGGCTACCAAGGACGAGTCATGCAGCGCGCCGAGACGCACGGCGACGTCAATGCGCTCAGAAACGAGGTCGACGATCTCGTCGGTCAGAATCAAGTCGATGTCGAGTGCTGGGTGCTCGCGGCTGAAGGACGGCAACAAGGGCACGATGCGTTGCAGCCCGAATGAGTTCGACACTGTGGCGCGCAGCGTCCCATGTACGCGCGCCGTGGAGTCGCTCGCGGCATGACGAATCTCTTGCAGCTCGTCGAGTAGTGGCGCGAGTCGCTGCGCAAACATCGCACCGGCCTCCGTCACCGCGAGCTGACGCGTGCTTCGCTGGAACAGCCGAGTGCCGAGCTCCTCCTCGAGCGCGGCAACGGTACGCGAGACTGACGACGGATCGACGTGCAGCTCCCGCGCCGCGCCCGCGAAGCTGCCGAATCGGATGACCGCCATGAGCGTGTCGAGATCGGCGGTGTTCATTTCGTCTCACGCTCCGGCAATGAGCGAAGTGCACGACTCCCATGCGCACCATCGGCTTCAGACGTCAGTTTCCAGTTACTAGGATGCGAGCCATCGAGACGCCTACCCCGAGCGTCTCTCAACAAGGAGCACACATGACCACCCTCGCATCCGAGCTCGCAGCTTTCGCCGCAGCGCTGCGCGACCAAGCGCCGCCCGCCGTTCTCGAAGCGATCGAGAGATCCACCGAGTTGCTCGTGCAAAGTGGGCTGACCGAGCGTGCTCTGCGCCGCGGGGACCGCGCCCCGGACTTCATGCTGCACGACGCCGTCGGCGACTTGGTGGACTCCCGGCGTTTGCGATCGCGTGGGCCCGTGGTGCTCTGCTTCTATCGCGGGGCCTGGTGCCCCTACTGCAATCTCGAGCTGCGAGCGTGGCAGCAGCACCTTCCCGAGCTGCAACGCCTGGACGCGACGCTCGTCGCGATATCCCCGCAGACGCCGGACGCGTCGTTGACGCTCGCTGAAAAACACTCGCTGACATTTCCGGTCCTGTCCGATCGAGCCAATGCCCTCGCACGCAGCTTCGGCATCGTGTTCACCGTCGACGACGGGATGCGAGCCATCCTCGAGGGATTCGGCGTACGCCTGCCCGAATACAACGGAGACTCGTCCTACGAATTGCCGGTGCCGGCGACATACCTCGTCGCGAGCGACGCGACGATCGTGGGCGCGTGGATCGACGTCGATTATCGTCGGCGCGGCGAACCCTCCGCCGTGCTCGCAAGGCTTCGTGAGCTCGTGAGTCCCGTCTGACATCGCAGAGCCGAGCTCGCTAGCGAGAGATCAGCACTTCGTTGAATTGGATCACGGGCTCGATGTCGGTGTAATTCGGCATGTCGCCCTGTAGGCGCTCGGCATGCGGCAGGAAGGCCGCGATGAAGTCTTGCGCCGAGTCGAACAGGAAGTGGCAGATCGCGACGAAGGCCGGCGGCGCGCTCGGCTGCGCCCCACCAACGCCTCGCTCGACCGAGACGCCGCGGAACCCTGCATGCTTGCTCAGCAGGTCAATGGAGACAGGCATGTGCCGGCGCACGTAGTAGTCGAGATCGAACGTTGCCCCTTCGCGATTCGGATAGAGGATGCTGATTCGTGTCATGCAGGCTGTCCTTCGTTCGTGAGCGAGCGCTCCATCGTAGCGTCCTCATTCATGCGAGAGTCGCAACGCAGCCGTGCGCCGCCGCCAGTATTCGTTCTCTTCAAGAGAGCTCGTGATCGAGCCAGACTCGATCGCGGAGCTCGATTCCGTCGATCGTCAGGCCGGGTTCGTACCCAGCAGCTACCGAAAACGCGTCTCGTTCGATCGCGCGCATCCGAAATCCGAGACGCTGATAGAACAGCAGATTGCCGATATCGACGGCGGCAGTGGCAACGACGAGCCTCGAGCACGATTCGTCGCGAGCGACTCGTGCCGCGGCCTCGACGAGCGCCCGACCAATGCCACGTCGCTGCATCATGGGGTCGACCGCCAAGCTCTTGATCTCGAGCTCCCGCGCTCCATGCGTGCCCGTGATTTGTACGTGCCCGACAATCTCGCCTTTAGCTAGCGCGACGAGAACACGCCCCTGATCGATATAGCCGTCGAGCGCTCGAGCGGAATCCTCGGCTAGCGCGAAGAACCGATGCAGCGCCCGCCTCGACCCCCGGTGCTCGACGATGTCCGGAGCAACAGTGCGACCGTCCGCGTCCCAGCGATGCGGAACGATCACCACGCGGAAGCCATCCGGGTCCAGGAACGTGAGTGCGCTCGCCCAATATGGATTCGCGGGCGGCACGGGGCTCGCACGCAACCGAGCTTCGATCTCCCTCATGGCGCTTCGATTGCCGAGATAAAGCACGAGCAGCGACTCCGGGTTTGGCTCAGGCGGGTCATGGATGCCGCCGCTCGTGAATTCGAGATGCGCGCCGGTCCCCGTGATCTCGAGAAACACCCCGTTGTAGCCGGCATGATTCTGAAATCGACCGATCTCCGGAAGACCAACGCCATCGCGGTAGAACGCAACGAGCTCGTCGAGCCGTCGAGTGTGCCGAGCAACGCGGAATTGCATCGATCGATGTGTGAACGTCGGCATGTCGATCGATAGCTTCGCTCAGGCCGCTTCGCGCGGGGCCGCTGCACGGCCGAGAGGGCTCTCCGGAGTCTCCTCTGCCGCGCTCATGCGCCTCGTGCGGACGTAACCGAAGTGCGATATGTCCGGCGGAAAGAACATCGCCCAGTTCCACTCGAGAAACAGACGCACCTTGCGGCCGAGCGTAGGAATCTTGAGCAGATACACGCCGCGCCACATGAGCCACGCGACGAAGCCCGCGAGCTTGATCCCGAACACCTCGGCAACCGCGCGATTGTGGCCAATTGCCGAAAGCTGGCCTATCGGCTTGTACGAGAACGGCCGAGTGGGCTCGCCGCGCGCTTTGCGCGCGATATTCGCCGCGAGTTGACGCGCCTGGCGTTCCGCGAACTGTGCCGTCGGCGGGGACACCTTTCCGTCCCTCGCGTTTGGCACCGCCGCGCAATCGCCGAGAGCCCAGACTCCCGGCGTACCGGGAACCGACATGTCGGGCGCGACCTCGAGCCGGCCGCGGCTCTTCGGCAGGGCCAGCTCCGCGATCAGCGGATTCGGCGCGGTACCGATCGTGCAGATCACTGTGCCGGCCGTGAGAACCTCGCCATCGCCGAGGGTGATACCGCGATCGTCGACGCGTGCACAGCGCGCGTTGAGACGAACGTCGATGCCTTGCTCTCGCATCTTGCGCTCCGCGAATCGGCCAAGTCCCGGCGAAAGCTCCGGAAGCAGGCGATCGGCGCTGTGCACGACGTGGACACGCACCTCGTCGACAGAGCGGTAATACCGCCGGCTCGCCCGCAAGAAGTCTGCGAGCTCACCGGCGACCTCTACGCCGCTAAACCCGCCTCCGATCACGACGAACGAGGTGAGCCAACGGCGCAGCTCCGGATCGGGTTGCAGCTCCGCTTGCTCGAGTCGCACGATCGCCCGATTGCGCATGAACAGCGAGTCACCCAGTGTCTTTAGCGGTAGCGCGTACCGTGCCATCCCCTTCACCAAATCGAGGTTCGCGCTTTGACCGACCGCGAGCACGAGCTCGTCGTAGCGAATCTCGCCTGAACCTTCGCCGAGATAGCGCACAGTGCGTTCGACGAGATCGATTTCGGTGACCTGCACCATGTACACCTGCGCTCGCTTCGTGATTTGCCGCAGCGGCGCGATCACGTGACCCGGCAACAGCGATGCACCGACGACCTCCGGTAGCAGCGGGTTGTAGGTGATGAAGTTCTCGCGCGACAGGAGCACGATGCGCCACTCATCGGGCAGCTCACGCTCGAGACGTTCCGCGAGTCGCGAACCAGCAAACCCGCCGCCGATGATCACGATCGTCTTGGTTTCCATTCGACGTTCCTCTCCGGTTTCAATCCATCAACGGTTCGAGTTGGCGCGCGAGCTCACTGTTTGCTTAGGTGCGCCGGGCGGTTGGGTCCAGAGCACATCGGCGTGGCCGTCGGGATCACGCAACGAGAGCGCCGCGCCGCGCTCGGATGCGCTCGTAGCCATGACGATGACACCCGGTGAAACGAGTGACGCGGCGCCAGGCCGCCCGCTGTCATGCGCGACGGCGGTTTCGACCGCGTCGAGATCGTCGCGCGCGAAATTCACTTGCCAATGCCAGAGGTCACTCGCGAGGGTATCGGCCGGCATCGCGCGGCCGGAATGCGGCGCCAGGTAGTCGAGCAGCTCGACGCCGATTCCCCGCTCCGCGCGCAGCGCTGTGATTCGAAGCCGAACGCCGAAGACGTTGTTGAGGCGCTCTTGCTCGGGGCCGTAGTTTTCGGCCGTACCGGCTATGCGCATCCCGAGCACATCGCGGTAATAGCGCAGTGAGTCCTCCGTTCTTCCGACCACGATCGCTGTGTGATCGATGCCGAGGAACAAACGGTCCGTAGCCCGCCAACGCGCATCGCCCTTGCCGGGCGGAAAGTGCAGCACTTCGAGGTTGTGCTGGTCCGGATCTCGGAAATAGAACGCCGCGATCCCGCCCGCATCTTTGTTCCAATCCGGTAGCGTTTGCGGGGCGGTCGATGCATGCGCGACGCCGTGCGCACGCAGCACCGCGTAGGCACGATCCATGTCGCTTACGATGATCGCGACGTGCTGAAACCACCGGTCGTTGCTGCGCGAGTCGGTTGGAACCGGTCGCCCCTGCGGCGCGAGGAACTGCCGAAGCTCGATTGCCTCGGCGCCGAGCGCAAGCCTCGCGACTCGGACATGTGCGCCGAAGACGCCGTAAACATGTTCATAGTCGGCGCCCTGCTCTTCCCATTCCGCCGCTCGCGTGAAGCCGAGCACATCCACGTAAAAGTGAACGGAGCGGTCGAGGTCACTCACAGTGAGGCCGACCGAATCGATCACGGACCCCGCGCCAGCTGCAGGCGCGCAGAAACACGCGAGCAGCAGTGCCACGGCGCGAATCAGCCAACGTGACATAACCAGCACTCCTTATATCTAGCGAGAGAACGGCCTGGGACGGCCTCCGTCACGACACGAGCGCCGCGTCATGACGAGCCGCCGCGGCAGCGCGTTCGATTGCTCCGCCGGTCGATGTCTCGGCGCCCGCTGCGCGCAGGCGACGAGCCAAGCGCTCGGCAGCGCGCAGGCTCCACGCGTAGATCGTGAGCGCCGGATTGACCCGGCTGGAACGCGGCAGCACGCTGCCATCGGCGACCGTGAGCCCTTGGAGCCCATGCACACGGCCCGTCGAGTCGACGGCCGACGTGCGCGGATCGATTCCGGTCACGAGCGTGCCGCACGCATGCGCCGTGCCGGCGATTCCAATCCGCTGCGCCGCGTTCGGGTAGCCCGCTCTCCAAAGATCCCGGCCGAAAAGCCGAACGAGCCGCTCGTGCTCAATGAGCGCGGGCCGAGCGCGTCGCGCGTCGTAGTCGACACGCGGATACTCGTGGTGCACGTCGGCGGCTCGCACGCGGTTCGTGAGCGACGAGCCGTCTTCTGTCTGCAAGAAGAAGCCGTATGCATGCGCGCCGAGCGCGCGCGCCAGCGGGCGAGGTACGAAGCGCGGAATCAGCGTCGCGATCAATTCGCCGTCGAAGCCGAGCGGCTGCACGCTGCTGTGCGGCACGCTATCGTGCGAGAGCAGCATCGTCTTGCGCAGTAAGTCGCTCTGCTTACGGTGCGAGAACGCTAGCACCGCCGTGAGCAAGTGCAGCTTGAAGTTGCCGCCAGCGATCTTTGCGACGGGAAGGTGCTCGAGCCTAGCCCGCGCGAGATAGCCCTGCAGTAACCGCGGCGAGTGCATCGCGCCCGCAGCGAGGACGACCTCTCGAGCGCACAGCTCGGTCCCGTCTTCGAGGCGCACGCCGGCGATCCGCTCGGGCATGCCGGGCGTGCCAAGGAGTGCGGCTACGGCGCGACCGGTCAGCACGCGAAGGTTCGGAGCGCCTTCGACCCTCGCTAGGAGCGCGCCTTGCCCGTCCGCTTTGAGCCCGCGCGCCGACGCGAAGCCGTCGAAGTGCGCGGCCTCGTCACGATGCGCGAGGATGCGTTCGTCGAGCCCGAGTGGCAGCGACTCGGCTCGCCAACCTGACACGCGGCCCAGGCGCCGGAGTATGGCTTCGAGATCCGGCTCGCAGTCGAATCGGCGCACGGCGAGCAAAGCCTCGATCTCGTCGTAGTACGGCGCGAGCTCGTCGTAGCCGAACGGCCAGCCGAGGTAGCCGCGCTCCGAATCGGGCGAGAATTCGGCCGCGCCGAAGCGCGCAAGAGCGGCGCCGTACCATTTCGTCTTGCCGCCGAGGTTGAAGTGCTCCTCGGGCGTGAACACGCGACCCTGCGCATCGGACCAACGCTCCGCACTCTTGAACTCGCCGTCATGGATCACGCGCTGCACGTCGAGCGTGCTGCCATCGTTCGGCAGCGGCATACCCTTCTCGACCAGTAACACCCGTAATCCCGCGCGCACGAGCCGATAGGTCGCGGCGCTGCCGCCGGCGCCGGAGCCGATCACGATCACATCGAGTTCGTTTGTTGCGAGCATCGCTCAAGGCCTCTAGTTGCTAAACGGTTACGTTGCGCACGCCGAGTGCGTGGCATGCAGGTCGCGGCTGGTGGCCGCAATGAATACAAGCGGAATCGCTCGAATGGCAGAGCTTCGCGCAGCTCGCCGCCGGCCCGAGACGCCGACTCAGTGCAGCGGCCGCGAGCATCCCGAGGGGCGGCGCGATGAAGTAGATCCAGAGCGAGCCCCAAAGCCCAGCCGGCGCGGCCGATGCGAAACTGCGCGCTGGATTCATGCTCATGCCGGAATACGGCGCCTCGAACGCGACGTAGCAAGCGACGAGCACACCCGCAGCAAGCCCCGTGAAAGGAGCGAGCCGCGGGCGGCTCGAAAACGCGAGCACTGCCGACATCAGACCGCACGAGATCCCGAACTCGAGCGCAAACGCGACCGCCATGCCATGTGTCGGCAGCGTCGCGACATAGCGGACCGGCGGAGACGCGAAGCGCTCGCCGAGCGCCGCGAGCACCAGCTGCACGCCAACGAGCCCACCCACGAACTGCGCGACGACGTAGCCGAGCGCGTCGAGCCCGCGGATCTTGCCGAGACTCCAGAAGGTGAGCGTCACGGCTGGGTTCATGTGCGCGCCGGACCGTTTGCCCCACGGCGAATAGATCAGCGCGATCGCAGTGAGTCCCATCGCGATACCGATCAGGATCCGCCGCACGCCCATGCCCGGGACCAGCGCCGTCACGCCGAACTCCGGCTGCTCGACGAGCGTCGTCACAACGCCCGCGGACACCATGAACGTCCCGAGCGCCCACGCCTCGATCATGTACTCCTGCCAATGAGCAAGATGCCGCGTCATCGCCACTACCTCCCAATCAAAAGCCGCGTTAGCCGCCGGTTTCGAACCCGGGGTAGAGCGTCATCCCACCGTCAACGAACAAGCTCACTCCGTTCACGTAGTCTGCGTAATCGGACGCAATCCACGCGGCTGCGCGGCCTATCTCGGCGGCCTCGCCGATGCGCTTGTACGGGATCAGCTTCAAGAGCTCCGCGTACGCTTCAGGCGTTTCCCACGCCTGCATGTTGATCGGCGTGCGGATCGCGCCGGGCGAGATGCTGTTGACGCGAATCCGGTACGGCGCGACCTCCTGCGCGATGCTCTTCATCATCAGCATCACGCCGCCCTTCGACGCGGCGTAGTTCACGTGGCCCGCCCAGGGGATTACCTCGTGCACGGAGCTGATGCAGATGATCTTGCCCGCGCTGCACGACACCTCCGGACGCACACCTCGGCGTTTGAACTCGCGCACGGCCGCACGCGCACAAAGGAATTGGCCGGTGAGGTTCACGCCGATCACCTTGTTCCATTGGGCGAGCGTGAGCTGCTCGAACGGCGCGTCCTGCTGGAGACCGGCGTTGTTCACGAGGATGTCGATCGTGCCGAGCTCGGCCTGCATCGCGGCGAACATCCTGTCCACATCGGCTTCGCTCGAAACGTCGGCACGCAGAGCGAGCCCGCGGCTACCTTGCTCCTCGATCTCGGCCGCGACCGCCCGTGCCTGATCCTCGCCCGAGACGTAATTAACGACGACATCTGCGCCAGCCTCGCCGAGCGCGAGAGCGATCGCTCGACCGATCCCCGAGCTCGCACCGGTCACGAGCGCCTTCTGACCCGCCAGCCACCTCTGCGGCGCGCACCGGGGCATCACGGCCGCGGGTAAATGCGCAGCCGCTGGGGTCGCCGCACGCGCATCGTCCGCGCGCGCGGCGCGGTTCATCGCGGCGCATCCATTCAGGTCGGTACGCGGCGGCAGAGCGGACGTCACCGCAGGTGTCGAGCTCATCGTCATGGCGTTCTCCTAGAGTCTTGAGTTCGGGACCGTCGCGGCTCAACGCGACGGCATCAACAACTTCGCAATCAATCCGGTCCAGCCCGTTTGGTGCGACGCACCGACGCCGCGCCCCGTGTCGCCGTGGAAGTACTCGTAGAACAGCACGTGGTCGCGGAAGTGGGGGTCGCTCTGGAGCAGCGGATGGTGATCGAAGACCGGCCGCTTGCCGTCGGCGTCCTTCAGGAAGATCCGCGCGAGCCGCCGGCTCAATTCGTCGGCGACCTCACGGATCGACATGAGCTTTCCCGATCCCGTCGGGCACTCGACCTTGAAGTCATCACCGTAGTAGTGATGAAACTTCTGCAGCGACTCGATGATCAGGTAGTTCACGGGGAACCAGATCGGCCCGCGCCAGTTCGAGTTGCCGCCGAAGAGTCCCGTGTCCGATTCGGCCGGCCGATACGCGACGCTGGCGCTCTGGCCGTTCATCAGATCGAACACGTACGGCGTGTGCTCATGATGGCGCGACAGCGCACGCACGCCGTAGTCGGACAAGAACTCCGTCTCGTCGAGCATTCGGTTTAGAAGTTTCTTCATCCGGTGGCCGCGAAGCAGCGAGAGCAACCGCCGGTGTCCGATGCCTTCAACCTGCCAATGCGACACGAGCTGCGCGAGATCGGGCCGGTATTTGAGAAACCATTCGAGGCGGCGCTTGAACTGCGGCACCTCATCGAGCAGATCGGGCTCGAGCACCTCGACGGCGAACAACGGAATGAGCCCGACCATCGAGCGGACCTTGAGCTGCTGCATGCGCTCGTTCGGCAGATGCAGGACGTCGTAGAAGAACTTGTCGTCGTCGTCCCACAGGCCGATGCCGTGCTCGCCGATGTTGCCCATCGCCTCCGCGATGTGCAGGAAGTGCTCGAAGAACTTCGTCGCGATGTCCTCGTAGACGTGATTGTGACGAGCGAGCTCCAGCGCGATCCGCATCAAGTTCAGCGAGTACATCGCCATCCAGCTCGTGCCGTCGGACTGATCGATGTGGCCGCCGGTCGGCAGCTGCGAGCTGCGGTCGAACACGCCAATGTTGTCGAGGCCGAGGAACCCGCCCTGGAACACGTTGCGCCCCTCGGCGTCCTTGCGGTTTACCCACCACGTGAAGTTGAGCATCAGCTTGTGGAACACGCGCTCGAGGAACGCGATGTCGCCGACGCCGCCGTTGCGCTTGCGATCGATCTGGAACACACGCCACGTCGCCCACGCGTGTACGGGTGGATTCACGTCGCCGAATGCCCACTCGTAAGCCGGCATCTGGCCGTTCGGGTGCATGTACCACTCGCGCGTGAGCAGCACGAGCTGGTTTTTCGCGAACTCCGGGTCGAGCAGCGCGAGCGGGATGCAATGGAATGCGAGGTCCCACGCCGCGTACCAGGGGTACTCCCACTTGTCGGGCATCGAGATCACGTCGGCGTTGTTTAGATGCGCCCAGTCGCGGTTGCGGCCGTGCTTACGGCCTGCCGGAGGCTCCGGATGTTTCGGATCCCCGGTTAGCCACTCGGGCACGTCGTAGTAGAAGAACTGCTTGCTCCAGATCATTCCGGCGAACGCCTGACGTTGGACGCTCTTCGCGTCGTCGCCCGCGACGTCACGCTGCAAGTCGCCGTAGAACTCGTCCGCTTCGCGGCGCCGGCGAGCGAAAACGCGGTCGAAGTCCGAGAACGGCTTTTCGAGCAGCGTCGGCGCAAGCCGTACACGCACGCGCCTCGACTCCCCGGCCGGCACGTCGAGCACGTGCAGGGCAGCAGCCTTCGTACCGCGCGCGGCGGGATTAACGGCATCCAGACGACCGTTTACGACGCGCTCATGAAACGCGTCCTTGAAGAAACCCCCGCCCGTCTCCTGACCGTAGAGGCGCGCTACGTTCGTTTCGTTGTCGGTGAACAGGAGCTCGGCGCCCGGCTCGACGTGCAGGAACGCGCGACCGAGCCTCGAATGCTGCGTCTCGATCACGGACGCGGCGCACTGCGCACCCGCGTTGCTCGGCGCATCTACGTCACTGGCGCAGGCGAGCGACGGCTTCTTGGCGCCGTCCTTCCAGCTCCAGGTATTGCGGAACCAAAGCTGCGGCAGCACGTGCAGCGTCGCGCGCTCGGGACCGCG
>Ga0157376_10003077_pt1 | contig 11447 bp, 10 predicted proteins | sample M45metaG_FD_121801 | JGI IMG/M metagenome (GOLD analysis project Ga0157376, IMG submission 121801) | Miscanthus rhizosphere microbial communities from Kellogg Biological Station, Michigan, USA - M4-5 metaG | ecosystem: Host-associated > Plants > Roots > Rhizosphere > Soil | place: USA: Michigan... | reverse complement strand
GCTTTGGTGCCACCCGCTACTTTCCGTAAACCAATTTCTTTCATCCTGGTGAATGCCTGGGCGGTTGAAATATTGATAAAGTTCACCGCCGCAATCAGCAAGATAAACAACGCTGCAATAGAAAAAATATAGACATAGGTAATATCGCTGTTGGGAGACATTTCTTTCTCCAGCTTAGAATGCAGGTGAATATCCTTAACAGGTTGCAGGTGCATCTTGTTGCCGGCAATTATTTCTTTTGGGCTTTCTCCGGTTGGCGCAAGAAATTTAGTGAGGAATGCGGGAAACCTGGATTCCATTGCCGGTGCTGAAACATTTTTCTTCAGCAATACATAATTATAGAAGCCTGACCAGCCGATGTTTTCCAGCGATCGCTGATCAAGGTAACGGGTAATAGTAGACATGGAAATCAGGTAGTCAAATTTCAGGTGCGTTCTGAATGGAAATGTTTTTATAATGCCCGTTATTTTTAATGGAATTTTTCTTATGTCGTCCTGTATGATTTTGCCCAGCGGGTCTTCGTTACCAAAATATCTTTTAGCCATTTCTTCCGTAAGCACAACAGCATCCCTTGTAGCCAAGGCAGTGGTAGGATCGCCTTCGGTAAACTGGAGATCGAAAACGTCTGCAGCGGTAGAGTCTGCAAAAAGACCAGCTTTTTCTTCAAATCTCTTTGTTTGATCGGCAGATGAAGTATAACTTAAAACCTGGTAAGGAAAAAGACGGTGAAAGCGCACAATTTTTTCAATTTCAGGGAAATAATGTTGAATGCCCGTACCTAATACTGGTGACGTAGCCGCCCAGCTGCGCGAGTTTCCTGGAATTCCTTCCATTGTAACACGAAATAACCGATCCGCTTTTGTAAAACCTTTATCGTAACTCAATTCCTCTTTTACATGAAAAATAATCACCAATGCGCAGGCGATACCAAAAGAGAGTCCGGCAATGTTGACGAAGGAAAAAATTTTGTTTTTGCGAAGATTGCGCCAGGCAATGACAAGGTAATTTTTTAACATGATGTTGTTTTAATCGTGCAGCCATTTCATTGCTAAAAAAATAAATGACACCGATAAGTTGTCGAAAAAAGGTGCCAAATCTGTAAATATTTGAAAATCAGCTGTTTGAGCATTGTTTTGTATTGCGGGCTTGTACGGTTCTAATACAAAAAGTGTTCGTTTTTGACATTCCATTACCGGTAATTTTTACTTGCGTTGGGGCAAAAAGCTCATATTAACGAACTGCTATTTTTGAAATATGATGATGATTTGCAACGGTAAATATCAATTAAGTTTATTTATTTATGCATAAACAAACATTGTTGCTATAAAGCATTGTAGTAACTACGTAATTACGCAATTCATGCCTGCTTATTAACAGTTTATTTAAGATTACACTTGCGTATTAGCTTTTTATAGCGTACTTTTGCAGCGTCAAATTGAGCAATTAAATAGTTCGTACGTACTACTAAAGGATGATACAAAGCTTGGCCGATTCTTACTAACGATTCTTAGGTGTTTTCTTCCCATTTGCTCAAAAAATAAATTGTATAATAAATAAAACAAATATCATGAACAGTAATGTAATGCCGTCCCGTGTACGGATGGAACCTGTCCTATTGCAACATTTAGTTGCTGAAGTAAAAGAAACAGTAGCCGCAGGAATTAACATGCATGAAAATGCAAAAACATCTTCTTTTAAAGCAATCAATTTCTGGAATATTCGAAGAAACGGAAGATTTGTAAACAGTGGATCTAAAAGGAAAAAAAGCACTTCAATATCCCTTACCCATGTTTCATTCTAATACAAAAGATTTCTTTTACCAATAAGGAACACCGGCACTCAGTGACCGGTGTTTTTTTTGCGTCAATCCGGAAACGGTTTTAAGGCGGAATTGCACTAAAGTTTTGCCGCTATCATGATGTCCAAATACTGAAATTGTTTATAATTAACGGTAAGTCAATTAATTAAGAAGCGTGTGATTTTATTTCCAGCCATTTTACAAGCCAGTAAAAATGAGCATTTTATTGGCTTTATTGCTTGCATCTTATTTGCTGGTATTATACTTTTGCATCATCACAATGAGCAATTAAATAGTTCGTACGAAACTACTACAGGGTGATAAAGCTTAATGCTTCTTACTAATGATTCTTAGGTGTTTTCTTCCCGCTTGCTCAAAAAATTAAAATTGTAATAAACAAAAATCAATACTATGAAAAGTAATGTAATGTCATCCCGTGTGCAGATGGAATCTGCTCTGTTGAAAAATTTAGTTGCTGAAGTAAAAGAAACAATTGCTACCGGAATAGATATGCCCGGAAATGCAAAAGCATCTTCTTTTAAAGCAATCAACTTTTGGAATATTCGCAGAAATGGCAGATTTGTAAACAGTGGTTCACAAAGAAAAAAGATTACATCGTTGTCACTTACACATGTATCATTCTAATATAAGCTACTTAGTTTACCAATAAGAAACACCGGCACTTAGTGACCGGTTTTTTTATGTCTGTTAAAAAAAATATTTACTGCGGCAACAATTTTATTATTGACAGCAGAACCAAAATACATTTCAATATTGTGAAAAATAAAAAGGTGGAATGGTGTGTAAAAAGATTCGTTGGATTGGGAGTGATTGGTGTTTGATGGTGACAGGCGGCACCATCAGGCCAGTCGTTCAGGAAGGGTGGACAAGGAAAATTTCAGACCAAGAAAAATAGCCTGTATAAGGCTGAAGCGCCTGGCTTCTGATTTTAAAATGGTATAGACAGGCTTTTTGGATTTAAATGTTTTTAAATAACTGATTGAATTACCACCGCCTGGCATCTCATTTATTTTGTATAAAATAAAACGTCTTCTCATGGAAGTAGGGTAGGGATTTGTTCGGTTTAGTTATTTCCTCGGGTAAAACTATAACAATGCTTTCTTTAAAAGAAAACACTTAGATGAATGATAGGGATAACCCGATGGAATGGCGTTAATGTTCTTTTTCTATCTGCGGGGTAGACAACAAAGTAAAAACCCCTTGGCCCGGGTTAAATCAGGCAGGGGTTTTTTATAAGAAATTGATTGATATTCAGGTAATTACATGATATCCATGCCTTTTACAAAGGCAGTACACTGAAAAGGAAGAATGAGCGTAAGCCATTCCCAATGCAGGTAAATAGCGGCAATCAGCGCGGCTGTTGAGGCGAAGAATAATAACCACCATAAACCCGTATTCTTTTTCTGTGTTTCCATGCAATTAATTTTTTGCAAAAATAAGGCAAAAATGCAAAAACTGTACACTTCTTCAGCAAACTAATACCTGTATATTCACATATCGTGTAATAATTACGCAAAACCCGATTTTATCCTATTTTCGCCTCTTTCTAAATCCAGCTAAATCTAGCGATAAATGAAACTCCATTTTTATGTACGCTTTCACACAAAAACAGGTGAGTCACTAAGTGTTTCCGGCAATATTGAAGCGCTGGGCAATGGGGATATTTCAAAAGCCCTTCCAATGACCTGGCTCAACAATGATTTTTGGCAGGTTACCACAGAAGCTGCTATTTCAGCGGAAACCTCTGTTCATTATAAATATATTCTTACCTATGCAGATGGTTTTAAGGTTGTTGAGTGGGACAATGATAAAAAAATAGATAATAATAAAGGCGATATAGAAGAAATACAACTGGTAGACAGATGGAATTATGCGGGCGATTTTGAAAATGCTTTTTTTACAGATCCTTTTCAGCAGACACTGCTTAAAGAAAATGAAACAAAACTAAAGCCCAAAAACCCAAAAGTATTTACCCATATTTTTAAGGTACAAGCACCATTGCTTGAAAAAAATGAGGTTGTATGCATATGCGGCAACGGCCATGCCCTGGGCGATTGGAATACTGACCAATGCAAATTATTGGCCCGGGACGGTAACTGGTGGGCGGCAAAAATTGTTATGCCAAGAGAATCATTTCCTCTTTTATACAAATATGGCGTATACAATACCAAAACGAAATCTTTTGTACGTTTTGAGGGCGGAGAGAACCGTTTTCTTTTTGGAGATGCCGTAAATAAAATAACCATTTTGCACGATGGGTTTGTACAGCTACCTAATAATACCTGGCGCGGTACGGGGGTAGCCCTGCCTGTTTTTAGTCTGCGTAGTAAAGATGGCTTCGGAACAGGAGAATTCAGCGATATCAGGTTACTGGCAGACTGGGCAAAAAAAACAAAACTGCGACTCATACAGATACTGCCTGTTAATGATACTTCTGCAACGCTGACAAAAGCTGATTCTTATCCTTATTCAGCCATTTCAGCATTTGCACTGCATCCTATTTACATTAATCTTGATGAGGTAGCCGGAAAAAAACACGCAGCTATTACCAGGGCTTTCCGCAAAACACAAAAACATTTAAATGAACTGCCCGGTCTGGATTATGAAGAGGTAATAAAATTAAAACTGGCCGTGCTTAAGGAATTATACATTGTGCAAAAGGAAGAATTTATTGCCGATGAAGAATTTCTTGAATTCTTTGCCATCAATAAGAACTGGCTGGTGCCCTATGCCGCTTTTTGTTACCTGCGCGATAAAAATGGCACCAGCGATTTTGCCAGCTGGAAGATCTACAGTACTTATAATAAAGAAGCCATTGAAAAATACGTTGCACCCAAGGCAAGGCATTATGATCAGATAGCGTTACAGTATTTTATTCAATACCATCTTCACCTGCAGCTGAAAAACGCCACCGACTATGCCCGCAAAAACGGGATAATAGTAAAAGGCGATATACCCATTGGGATCGGCCGTAACAGTTGCGATGCATGGATAAACCCCTCTTTGTATAACATGCATTTGCAGGCAGGCGCCCCTCCCGACGGGTTTGCCGTAAAAGGACAAAACTGGGGTTTTCCCACCTACAACTGGCAAAAAATGGCGGAAGATGGGTATGCATGGTGGAAACAAAGGTTCGATTCAATGAGTAAATATTTTGATGCTTTCCGAATCGATCACATCCTGGGCTTCTTTCGAATATGGTCTATCCCCATTAATGCAGTGGAAGGTATAATGGGACATTTTGTGCCGGATATACCCGTATACATAAGCGAATTTAGTGAACGCAATATCTGGTTTGTGCGTCAGCGTTATACCCAGCCGTTTATAACAGACGGAGTAGTGAATGAGATTTTTGGAACGCAACTGGGAGTTTCTATAAAGGAAAATTTTCTTACCCCGGATAATACCGGGCAATACCAGTTAAAAGAAGCGTTTGACACACAACGTAAGGTGGAAGCATATTTTGCCGCATTGGATGCCAGCGAAGAAAATGAGATGATAAAACAGGGATTGTATGATCTTTTGTCGAACGTTATCCTGTTTGAAAAAGAAGGAAGCGATGGTAATCAGTTTCATTTCAGATTTGGAATGGACAATACTTCTTCTTTCCGCCATCTTGAATGGCAGACGCAACAACAGCTGAAAGATTTATACATCAACTATTTCTTTCAGCGGCAGGATTGGTCGTGGAAACATGAAGCAATGAATAAACTGCCTGTTTTAAAAGCATCCACCAATATGCTGGTGTGTGGCGAAGATTTGGGAATGGTGCCTTATTCGGTGCCCGATGTTATGCGTCAGTTGGGTATACTGAGCCTGGAAATTCAGCGTATGCCAAAGGACGCTCAAAAAGAATTTTTTCACCCCAACGATGCACCTTACCTCTCGGTTGTTACACCATCAACGCATGACATGAGTACCATTCGTGGCTGGTGGGAGGAGGATAAAGATAAAACACAGCATTTTTTTAATTTTGAACTGGGCCAATGGGGCGTTGCGCCTGCCACCTGCGAGGCCTGGGTAAGCCGCGCTGTTGTGTTACAGCATTTGCATTCTCCTGCCATGTGGAGTATATTTCAGTTGCAGGATCTGCTGGGAATGGATGAAACCCTCCGGCAACCCGCACCAGATGACGAAAGGATTAATATTCCGGCAGATCCCAAACATTACTGGAGATACAGGATGCACATGACCCTGGAGCAACTGATAAAAGAAAAAGCGTTTAATCACGACCTCAGACAGGCTGTGCAGGATAGCGGGAGATAAAAAAATTCTGTTTACAGTGACGGACAATTACTGCCGGTGGACTTTTTGCCGTCATGCGAGACTGTTATAGTCAGTTCCCGAGCCGCCGTTGACGGGGTAAATATTCCACGGACAATATTTTTCTTAAAGTTTTAATGGCGATTCAACACGGGCATTATTTTTGTTTGTACAAAGCGCAGACCGTTAACAATTCAAAATTAAAACTACATACAATGAAAAAGCTACTCTTAGGGATTTTTTTACTGGCAGGCACCGCCACACTACATGCACAGGATTCCACCAAGCACAAAATGCATAAGAAAGCGGATTCCACCATGCATAAGACAGATACTATGCATCACAAGATGAAAGGAAAAATGAAAAAAGACAGCACTAAATAAATTGAGTATATCTCTTTACAGGTGTTGCATGAAAATGCAGCACCTTTTTTATGCCCCTGCAGTTTTCGGTGGTTATTTCATAGCCTGGCCAGACAACCACATCGTGGCCGCTGCTCTTGCAGGATCTGCGGTGCCGGGATGAGTATCAGTATTTATTGTTTCATCAGGCATTATCCGGCCTTCACAGATTTTACCGGTACGGTCCGCTTCCATACAAACCGTTAGCACCAGCATAGAATTGTCTGACAGGGTATATGTAGCATTGGCTGTGGTATAGCCGGCGGTTGGCTCGCCATAAAACTGTACCTGTTGTTTGCCTTTAAAGGCCAGGGCTACAATTTCTCCTGAACTAACGGTGCGGTGCCCGGTTAACACAATAATTGATTTGTTGGCAGCTTTTATTTTATAACCCTTGCTTACCCTGCAGCGTGTATATTTCCCCTGCAATGCAGCACCATCATTGTAAATAATAGGTATCTTTTCTCTGGCACTTACAAAATAGCCGCAAACACCATCACCCAGCAAGGGGCCGATACCCGCCAGCATGGGCCAGCAATTGCCTCCGGTATTCTTTCTAAGATCAATGATCCAGCCTTTTGGATCTTTTTCATCCAGGCTGGCAATTAATTGTTGCAGGCTGTCAGCAATCTGCATACAAATTAATGAATCGGTAGTGCTTACCCATGGTACGGTGAGGTAGGCAATGCCATCGTCAAGTATTTCACCTTTGATATCGCCCACCAGTTCTTTTATCATTGGTTTTTGCTGCAGGCTGGCAGTGTCATAATTGTATACAGCTGCTTTTGCGGGTGGCATAATAAAACTATGTGTTTCATTCAGCTCTTTGAAACACCAGCTGATAATATCATATACTTCACTGCAATCACCGGAACTGTTTAATTTTCTTTTTGCGCTGGTAAGCAGGTTATCCCACTCAACCGCATTTTTACGGTAATAATTTTTTTGCATGAAGACAAAGGCTTCGTCCAGCAGCCCATTGGCTTTTTTAAGACATACAGGAAGGGAAGTGTCAGTGTTTGCTGAAACCTGGCTATAGACGGCCTCTGAACCGATACCCAGGAAGACAATAGTGAATAGCAACAGTCGCATAGGCAATGTGTTTGTTATATACTATCAGACCGTGAAAGCAGTAAGATGCGGCAGTGTTAATTTTCCATATTATACCGCAAATGTCGTTTAGTTAAGACCATTCCACTCCTTTGGCGGGGCATTAAAGGGGAGGTCGAAACAAAAAAAACCTTAACTAAACGACATTGATATTATACCGTTGAAATTATGCCTGGCCAACGCAAGTGAATATGGCATCAACAATATTTATTTATGTTTTTTGAAGGTTGGCCCCGAAAAAAAATTAAATTAGTGAACTATTTCATTTTTTCAATCTTAGCGTTTATAAATTAACATATCTATTATGCAGCATTCAAGAAGAAGTTTTATTAAGCATTCGGGCCTTGCCCTGGCTGCCGCCAGTATATTACCCGGCCATATTTTTGCGACACCTGCGGCGAAAGAAACACTGGGATTGCAACTTTATTCTGTTCGGGATGATATGAAAAAAGATCCTGCCGGCACTTTGAAAAAGCTGGCTGATATGGGGTATAAAAATGTAGAACACGCCAATTATGTTGATCACAAGTTTTATGGATACGCACAAAAAGAATTCAAAAAATTACTTACAGATTTGGGATTGAAAATGCCCAGCGGCCATACCCGGATGAATGCAGAACATTGGGATGCGGCAAAGAAAGATTTTACAGACGAATGGAAAAAAACGGTTGACGATGCGGCTGGTATGGGCCAGCAATACGTTATCAGTCCATGGCTGGATGACAGCCTTCGGAAAAACTATGATGACTTGGTGCGTTACCTGGAGGTATTCAATAAATGTGGTGAATTGTGTAAAAAATCGGGGATGAAATTTGGGTACCACAACCATGATTTTGAGTTCAGCGTTAAACTGAATGATGTGACCGTTTTTGATATCATTCTTAAAAATACAGATCCGGCACTGGTAATGCAGCAGCTTGATATTGGCAATATGTATAATGCCGGCGCCAAAGCGCTTGATATAGTAAACAAATACCCCGGCCGGTTTATTTCTATGCACGTAAAAGATGAAATAAAAAGCGAAGGCCAGCGTGAACCTTACTAAAGCACTATACTTGGCAAAGGTATTTTGCCGGTAAAAGAGATCATTGATCTGGGAAGAAAATCAGGAGGCACCACTTTATTTATTATAGAGCAGGAATCTTACCAGGGGCTTGCTCCGGTTGATTGCATGAAAGAAGATTTGAAAGTGATAAATACATGGGGGTACAAATAATTCGGGTAATCTGATTCAATGTCGTTTAGTTAATGGCCGGTGGGGACACCGGCCATGGATTGTCCCTGGCGGGTGTCTTCACCCGCCGGAATCAGCATCTTAACGAAGCGACATTGTGATGTGAATTGGGATTTGGTATTTAACAATGACAAAGCCAGACGATGGCAAATAGCGTAGTAGGTTCGAATCCCTAATTACTAATTCCCAATTCCTAATTCCGGATTTTTCTTTACGCTGCCTGATACGCCCTTACCTGCTCATGAATAAACTGTAGTTTTTGTATCACACCCGCTGATATGATAAATGGATAAAAATCCTGGTGACCCATGCTGCGGTTCAGGCTATTGACTGCAAATGTTAGTGGCAGCCACATTTTTATTATTTCATCAAAGTTGCTGATGCTATAGGGGTCACGGCCAATATTGGCTGTCATATTTTGTTCATCATTGGCTTTTCGTGGATTTACGGCAATGCCAAACGAGTAAGCGGTTTCAAGGGTATCCATCATATGCAGGAAATGCGCCCAGGTTTCGGCCCAGTCTTCCCAGGCATGTGCAGTAGCGTAAGGACTAATAAAATGTTCGTTCCAGTTGGCGGGTGCACCATTGGCATAATACGTCTCCAGTGCTTTGCTGTAATCCAGTGTTTCATCCCCAAAAAAATCCCTGAACTTTTGCAGATTAGCCGCGTTATCGTTAAAAAATACTTCCCAGTAATAGTGGCCAATTTCGTGGCGAAAATGCCCCAGTAATGTCCTGTATCTTTCCCCCAGGTCAAGTTTGTGTTTTACGCGCAGCTTTTCATCTGCTTCCTCAATGTTCAGTGTAATAACGCCGTGATCATGCCCTGTCATTATTTTTACCTTGGGGTTTGTATCAGCCATAAAATCAAATGCGATCCCATTTTCTTCTTCTCCTTCCTTTGGTACCACGGGAAGGTGTAACCGCAATAATGAATAAATAAGGCGGTGTTTGGCAATTTCAATACGTTGCCAGCGCTCCAGGTTTTCTTCTTTATCAAGCGATGGTATAGTTCTGTTCAGATCACAGGCAAGACAAAATCCATTGGCATCGCCAGCCGGAATAAGCCAGTTGCAGGCAGCATGTTTAGCATTGTTGCAAAAAAGCCAGGCTTGCCTGTTGTTTTTCAGATTGGTAAAACTATTGTTGGCAGCGGGTACCAATGTTATCATGGAAAGACTGCCGGCATCAAAGCCAACGGCAGAGCTGCAATTCAGGCAAACAGTATTTTCAAAGTAAAGCAGGTTCTGGCATTTTGCGCAGGTATAGAGTTTCATTTTTTGTATAAATTTTGCTTGATTTCACCCCAGGTATTTCAATATCCATACCCAATGTCGTTTAGTTAAGGATTTTTTTAGACCTCCCCGTTAAATTCTCCTCCAAAGAGCGGAACCATAGTTGCTTTGTTCGCCAGGGATGAAACAATGGACGGCTTATTGGGCTGTCCAGGTATTGTCTGACTCATTTGCATCCATAAAAATACCTCCCTCCAGTTTCAGCGATTTTATTTTCTTTTTTGTTGCAATATTCACGGTTGTCTCTTTTTGATTGCTGCTCCAGATAGCGGGCGACTGATGAAAGGTTGCTGTGGTACCATCGGAATAATTTACCACCATGTCTGCCGGTGCCGGGTAGCCGCCGGTATTTTTTATGGTAACACTGTAGCCGCTGGCTGTTGCTGTTACCTGCTGCACGGTTAAATCAATATAGTTGCTGGTGAAAAACCAGTTGGACCAGAACCAGTTAAGGTTTTTTCCGGCGCTTGTATTGAATGAGTAAAAGAAATCCCACGGAATAGGATGTTTGCCATGCCATCGCCCAATGTATTCGTGCAGGCATTTTTTAAATAATTCGTCGCCCAGTAAGTCTTTTACTGCCAGATAGCCAAGCGAAGGTTTACCGTAGGCATTGATACCATATGACGCACCTCTTAGTATATTGGCGGGTGTAATAACCGGCATATACTGTTCAGCGGAGGGGTCATTCACCCATCCATTTACCCTGAACCGCCTGTAAAACTCTTCTGCTTTTTCCTTACCCAAATCTTCACGGCCAATAAGCAGTTCAAAGGTAGTGGCCCATCCTTCGTCCATAAAAGCATAACGTGCTTCATTAATGCCCATGTAAAAAGGAAACCAGGTATGGGCAATCTCGTGCTCTGCCACAAACCTGGCAAAATTGGTATCTGGCTGTGAGCCGTCATTTACCATCATGGGATATTCCATATCTGCATAGCCCTGGAAAATAGTTGTTTTTGGATAAGGGTAGGGCAGGCCGGGCCATTTGTGCGACAACCAGTCCAGTGAATGGCGGCCAAAAGCAACCATACTATGAAAGTCGGCAGCAGTATCATTGTAGGCTGCCTGTACACTGGCGCGGCGATGCGTGGCATCGTCTACCACAACGCTGGAGGCATCCCATGCAAAGTGGTTGCTGATGCCTACCGTTACATCGCTGATATGGGTGGCCGTCCATTGCCAGGTATTGAATGCATTATGGGCAGTTACTTTTTTTGCAGCCAAATCCTGTGCCGTTGCAATATTGAGAATAGCATCAGTTGTCATGGATGACATTAATTTTTGCGCAAATGCAGGTTGTAATACTTCGTTGGTGTTTTG
>Ga0157376_10003075_pt1 | contig 11450 bp, 11 predicted proteins | sample M45metaG_FD_121801 | JGI IMG/M metagenome (GOLD analysis project Ga0157376, IMG submission 121801) | Miscanthus rhizosphere microbial communities from Kellogg Biological Station, Michigan, USA - M4-5 metaG | ecosystem: Host-associated > Plants > Roots > Rhizosphere > Soil | place: USA: Michigan... | reverse complement strand
GAGATCCCAACCTCTCCTTTTTCAAGCAGGCCGACTCCTAACCCGATACATGGGCCGCATCCCGGCGGCAGGGGATGAGCACCTGCATTCAGCAGGATTTGCCATGTGCCTTGTTTCTCCGCCTGCTGCTGTACCCACTGGCTCGCCGCTCCCAGATAAAACTGCACACCTGGGGCAACCCTCTTTCCTCGTAATACCTGAGCCGCTGCATTGAGATCTTCCAGCCGTGAATTTACACACGATATGAGGTAGGCCTTCTGGATCACGACCCTCTTCTTCTCCATCGATGCCAACGACTGCATGACTTGCACGGTGTCAGGCCCCGAAACGTGTGGCGAAACCTGACTCAGATCCAGAACGATCTTGGCTGCATAAGTCGCCTCTGCATCAGGTTTCGGAGCGTTGTTGGCCCAATGTGCGAGATCCTCATGGGTGAACCGCTCAATGGATTGGGCCTTGAGACACTTGTGGACCCTTTCCAAGTAGTCAATCGTGACTTCGTCCACAGGAAACCACCCAACCAGGGGCCCCCACTCGGTGGTCATGTTCGCAATCGACAGGCGCGCATCCATGGTGAGAGAGGCTACGCCTGGCCCGGCAAATTCGATGGCGGCATTGAGGCATTCGTCGTGGTTGTAGAGGCCGCAGAGAGTGATAATGACGTCTTTTCCAGTGGCACCCTCAGGCAGTTGGCCCTCCAAATGTACTTGTATGGAGCGCGGGATCTGCCACCAGAATTCGCCGGTTGCCCAAACCGACGCGGCATCGGTGCGGACGATGGGCGTACCGATCGCGCCAAGCGCACCGTACATATTCGAGTGAGAATCGGAGGCAACGACAAACGAGCCTGGGACCACATAGCCCCGCTCGACCATGATCTGATGGCCGATCCCAGAACCCGCCGGATAGAAATCTATTCCATGTTCCTTTGCAAAGGCTTCAATGGAGCGATATTTCTTCTGATTCGATTCATCCTGATTCTGGATATCATGATCGAGTGCGAACACGAGTTGCTGCGGATTTTGAATCTTTTTGGCACCGATGCTGTTGAACTTGCTCATCACCGCCGAGGTGTTGTCGTGGGTCATCACCCGGTGCGGCTTGATCGAAAGAAAATCAGCAGCACGGAGTGGACGGTTCGGACCTGCGGCCAGATGGGCCTGGGCTATTTTTTCAACGACAGTCTGCGGCATAACGAGCTCCGTCGACCCTGACCTTCACGCACGCGAAACGCGGGGCCACATTGCGATCTAGTCATAGGTCGATCGATCTTTGCGATTCAATTCAAAACTCAAGTACATCATCTGGCCAATGTGGTGGTGCAAATGGGTTACGCACTGCAAGACCATCTCGAAGCGGTCCCGGGCATCAGCATTTGTAGCGCTGTAGGGCGCGGACCAATCCTCAGCCGATTGACTGCGAATTGTGCGTACCACTAGATTCACTGCTTCGTCGAACTTCTTCAGGGCCTCTTGCTTCGATGGCGGAGCGCTCTCGCTGAATTCGCGTGGGCGATCGCGAACGTAGCCGGTCCCAGCGATTTGGGTCCCGATGTAATAACTCAGGTTGCCGGTAAGGTGTAGGAGCAAATGGCCAAAGCTGTTGCCGAAAGGAAACGGCTTTGCCCAAAACTGCGATTCCGTTAACGGGGCCGCGAATTCGTGCACTGCACCTGCGAGTTTTTCGAAACGCGCCGCCAGATCTGTCGAGATGGTTTTGTTCAAGTCGGCCAAAGGACGCTCTCCATTACCTCTTCTTGATAGTTGCCTCTTTTCTCTTTGCTTGCGCCTGGACACGCCTCTTTCTTGCGACCGCCTTTAGTGTCGGCGTGCGTGTGCTTTTCTTCCCTGAATCAGCCTCCATCAGGGCCATCAATTTGCTGACGGAGCCAATGTTTTCGAGGTTCCAGATTGCATCTCTTAACTTGGATTGCGCGCCCTTGCTGAGAACACCATCTGCTAGGGCGGCAAACTTCTCTTCAATTTCAGAATCGCTCAACGGGTTTCGCGGGTCACCCTTTGGATAGTCCAGTTGTTTCGTGAAGCTTTGACCGTCTGACGTCATGATACTTACGATGACCCGCTGAAGAGCAGGAAACACTTTTTCGATTTCAGGATCGGCAACCACTTCAACCTTCTTGAGCTGCGCACGAATCGTCGGATCCATGATTCTTGACATTTCAAATTGCGAGGGCGTCACCTGCCGGTCGACGAGTGCCGCGGCAATGACGTACGGCAGGGAGTGATCTGCGGTTTCTTTCCTGTGGGGATCGTACTTGCTGGGATCGGACAGGATGTCAGCAGCACGCGCCAGAGAACGAATCTGAATCTTGGCGACTTGATCGGGATGCAGATCGTTGTTTTTTACAAGGTCAAGCACCGCCGAGATGGGCGCATGGGTAAGTGCCTCCGTCGGAAAGAACTTCATGCCGCATTGCGTGATACGCCACGAGTCCCCGAGCCCATCGGTAAGCACGTCCAGCTTCCACTCGGGTCCGAAGCAGCGCACGAGACCTTCCTTTCCGTCGATGACATGCTCTGGCCCTGTGTAGCCTTTTTCGGCAAGTAAAGCCGCAAACACACCGGCCTGTGTCGCCATCGGGTCGACGGTGTTCTTCATCATCGTGAGCTTTCCGGCGGTCACTGCACCGAGAGTGCAATGATGGCTGGCGGAGATGCCGATGGCATGCTGAATCTTCTCCCAGGAAAGGCGAAGGCCGCGACCCGCGACGAAAGGGGATACGAACGCGGTGAGCGTAGCGTGATGCCATCCTCGCTCTCGGATACTAGGGAACGCCGCTTCGCACAGCCGCATTTCAAATTCGTGACCCAGGACAAAGCCAACGATAAGCTCGCGACCATCGCTCCCGGCGCGTTCGCAGGCCGCCATAGCGGCTGGAAAGATGTCGGACGGATGGGACGGGTCCTGCTTCCAGTAAATGTCGTTATAATCCATGCATCGGATCATCAGCGCGTTGGCCAGTGATGCCGAAAGAGGATCGATGCGCCTTCCAGTCCCGATGACAGTAGCGGGACCGGAGCCGGCGATCTCGTCCAACACCTCGAGCGCAATCTTCACATCATGCTGTTGGTAGCCGCCTAGCGCACAAGCCACCGAGTCAAGAAGATAGCGCTTGGCTTGGTATATGGCATCTTTGGAAAGGTCCTCGTACTCGAGCGCAGCGGCCCAGCGGGCCATTTTCGCGGTGATCGTTTCTTTAACGGGTAAGGTTTGATTGGCGGACAAGATAACTCCTGACATCACTTGTTGAGCTTGATATTTTTCGGATACTTGAAGGGCAAGTACGCCATGAAATCGGCATGGTGAACGATGAAAGCTTCTGTACTTCTCCTGACCTGATCGCCTTCGGCGGCGTGAGCAGCGATCACATGGCACACTTCATCAGGCACGCCACATTCGAGTGCGAGCGCGACTCCCGTAAATGGGTGGCGGAGAGCTTCTCCCCGTTCGCTTTGACGAGCCTTGCCATCCGCGCCGATCTCGTATTCCAGCAATTTGCCAACGTCGGCCAGGATCGCGCCCGCGATCACCGTATCTGCATCAACGGGGAGGGCCCGTCCCATAAAGGCTTGCATCGCCTGGGCACTCTCGCGCGCGATGTGCACGACGCAGCGCTTGTGCTCCATGAATGTAATTGGGCAATTGGGAATCAGCAGCGTGAATGGAATAACGCTTAAGTCTCCAGGCTTCAGCGGACTGCGTTCCAGTGCCTTTATCCAGACCTGAGTGACCTGCTCGCGCAGATGTGAGTTCTGGATCCATTGAATCTCCGGCCAAAGCTGTTCGACGGCTTGCCGCATCACAACCCTCGCTTTGCAAAACGAATAAGGGTACCCCGGCCGGTCCGGGCGGTCGAGGGGTTACCTCACAAGGGGATGTGATCGAAGAACACGAACGAATATGGGTTCCCCACCACAACACATTTTCGACGGTTTGCGCAGCGCCCGACGGCAAAGTAGGATGAGCGCCATGACGCTGTTGATTCGCCTACTAATATTGCTTGGAATGGCAGCTAGTGCCTGGGGCCAAGGCGCGCAAGCACCAACCGATCCCTCTAAACTCGACCTGGATGCCACGGCCTTGCCGACAGCAGCCGTTCGCCATGCCTACAAGTTCCAGTTCCAGCCGCGGGGTGGTACGCCGCCCTTTCAATGGAAGTTCAGCGGCGATCTTCCAACAGGAATGCAACTCAGCGACGACGGGATCCTAAGTGGGGTGCCGGAGTCCGTTGGTGAATGGCACTTTACAATTCAAGTATCCGATAGTAGCCGCCCGGCGCAGACAGTGAGTCGGGAATCAACCCTGCATGTCATGGAACCGCTGATGCTGCAATGGAAAGATTATGCAGCCGTTAACGGTGACCGGATTGGCGGCCGTCTGGAAGTGAGCAACAGCACCGGAGATGATTTTGATTTCACTGTAGTTGTGTTGGCGGTCAACGAGATCGGGAAGGCTTTTGCTATCGGGTATCAACACTTTCCTCTCAAGAGTGGCGCGGAATCGCTAGAAATTCCTTTCGGAGAAACGCTGCCGCAAGGCAAGTACGTCGTCCATGTCGATGCAGTGGGTGAGGTCCCGGCGCGGCACGCTATCTACCGAGCGCGGCTACAGACAAAAGAAGCGTTGTCCGTTACGGTTGGCCCCTAGCGCCGAGACTAGTCGAGTGCCTTGTGAAACCGCAACACGCTTAGGGTGAGAAGAGCGATCCCCAGTGCTCCCATTGCCGCCATCTGCGGCCAGAGAATGTTGATGCCGACGCCCTTCAGGTACGTTCCGCGCAGCACAACAAGGAAATAACGCAGTGGACTCAGGTACGTAAGGTACTGCAGCCACGTGGGCATCGTTGATATCGGAAATCCGAAGCCGGAGAAGGTGATGGCAGGCATAATGAAGAAGAAAGATGTCACCATGGCCTGCTGCTGCGTCGATGAAACTGTCGAAATGAGCAATCCTACGCCCAGCATGCATAGCAGGAATAGGATGGCTCCCGCGAACAACACCAGAATGTGGCCTCGAAAGGGGACCTGAAACCACAAGGTGCCGACCGTGGCGATCAAAGACACATCGAGCAATCCGATCAGGAAAAACGGCAGCGTCTTGCCGAGGATGAATTCGCTCGGCCGGATCGGCGTGACCATGATTTGTTCGAGAGTGCCGATTTCTCGCTCGCGCACCACTGCGAAGGCGGTCAGGGTTGTCACCAGCACCAGGGTGAGGCTGCCAATTACGCCCGGCACGAAGAACCACCTGCTTTTGAGGTCCTCGTTGTACCAGGGACGTTGCTCCAATTGCACTTGAGGTAGAAACGACATCAGTTGTGGGGTGGTTCGATTGATGCGGTCCCTCTGATAGTCCCGCGCAAAGCTCGCGGCAATCTGGTTCACATAACCAACCGCAATCAACGCGGTATTCGAGTTGGTACCATCGACAATAACCTGTACCGGAACCGATTGGCCCTTCCGAAGGTCTTCCGCAAAGCCTGCGCGAATTTGGATGGCCACGGTAGCCATTCCGCGATCGATCATGTCCCCGATCTGACGCTGATCTGTTAGTTCGTGTTGCACGGCGAAATATGGGCTGGAGGCGAACCGCGACAGGAGTTCCCTGCTTTCCTGGCTGTGATCGTAATCGAGCACTACCATCGGCACATGATGAATCTCGAACGTTGCGGCGTAGCCGAAGATGAGCATCTGAATGATCGGCGGCCCGAAGAGTACAAAACGCGTCCGCTTGTCGCGGAACACCTGGATGAACTCCTTGATGACCAACTGTTTCAGGCGCGCGAACATTTCTCATCTCCTACGTGAGCCTTTTATGGAAGGCGCGCGTCGCCAGGATGGCCAGCAACACGGTGAAAACTGCCAAGGGAATCAAGTCCGAATACAAGAGCGGTGCCGGCGAACCTTTGAGAAAGATCTTCTTGAGTACGGATACGTAATAGCGCGCTGGGAGCAGCCGAGTGATGTACTGCAAAATGACCGGCATCTGTTCAATCGCGTACAAAAACCCGGAAAGCAAAAAAGCCGGAAGAAATGTAGCAATCAGCGCAATCTGGCTAGCGGCGAGCTGATTCTTTGCAATCACCGAGATGAAGAATCCCAGCGAGAGCACGACAATCATGAACATAGCGGAACTCAGAAGTAACGTCGCAAACGACCCGCGGAACGGAACGTGAAACCAGTACAGCGCGATTAAAGCGCATACGATGACATCGAACATGCCGATGGCAAAGTAAGGCAACAGTTTGCCCATCATGATTTCGAGTGGAGTCACCGGAGTCGAGATCAGCTGTTCCATAGTTCCGCGCTCCCACTCGCGCGCAATGGTGAGCGAGGTGAGAAAGGCACCGATGACCGACATGACCAGTGCAAGGACGCCTGGAATGATGAAAGCGCTGCTCTCCAGGTCTTCGTTGTACCAGGTGCGGGCCTCGACCGACAACGGAGCCACCTGTGCGGGCAGGCCTCGTCGTTGCAGCCAACTCACCTGGACATCAGAGGAATAGTCTTGTACCACGGCCTGACTGTAGTTGATGAGCACATTCGCCGTGTTATCGTCCGTGGCATCCACTAGAGCCTGAACTGAAACCGGCCGTCCGTCCCGCAAGCGTTGCGAAAAGTCCCATGGGATGACCAGACCCATTTTGGCGTGGCCATCATCAAGAGCGCGTACTAGTTCGGGATAGGAATTCACTACGCGTTCAAGCTGAAAGTATTCATTCGACTGAAAGCGCTTCAGCAAATCCTGGCTTTGTTGGCTCCCGTCGCGATCGAAAACGTAGACCGGCAGGTGTTTGAGATCAAGACTCACTCCGTAGCCGAAAAGCAGAACCAAAATCACCGGCATAAGAATCACGATGACGAGGCTGCGAGTGTCCCTTAGGATCTGGGTAATTTCTTTCGCCGCCACTGCCGCGAGCCGTGTAAAGCTCATGCGGCGCGCTCCTTCGCCGCGGTGCGCTCGCTGGTGAGTGATACGAAAACGTCTTCGAGGCTCGGATGAATCTTCTCGACTCGGACAACCTTGACATGCCTGCTCAAGAGGTACTCTTTCACCTGCACAATCGCCTTCGCTGCATGGGGCACAACCAAATGAAGAGCATTGCCGAAAACCGCGGCATCCATAATGCCCGGTGCATTCTGAAGAGCATCTACCGCGGGCCCCAATGGCTCGCACTCGACAAGCAGCAATTCGCCCTTCATGAAATTTTGCTTTAGCTCCGATGGAGTACCCAGAGCAACCATCTTGCCGCGATAGATCAATGCCAAACGATTGCAGTACTCGGCCTCTTCCATATAGTGAGTCGTGACGAAGATGGTCACGCCTTCGTGTGCCATTTGGTAGATCAAGTCCCAGAACTGACGCCGCGAGATGGGATCCACCCCCGATGTAGGTTCGTCCAGGAAAATAATGGGAGGCTTGTGCAACACGGCACAACCGAGGGCGAGACGCTGTTTCCAACCGCCCGGCAGCGTACCCGTGATCAGCCCCTCCTGCCCTTTCAGATTTGCCATCTCGAGCGCCCAATTGATTCGCTCTTGCAGTTTGTCCGCCGGGACGCTGTAAAGCCCCGCGAAGAGCCGCAAGTTCTCAATAACCTTAAGGTCGTTGTAGAGCGAAAACTTCTGCGACATGTAACCGATGTTTTGGCGGACCTGTTCTGGTTGCTTTGCGACGTCATACCCGGCGACCAGTGCTTTGCCCGAAGTGGGTGTGAGCAGCCCGCAGAGCATCCGAATGGTGGTGGACTTCCCTGCACCGTTCGGACCAAGGAACCCGAAGATTTCTCCTTTTCGGGTTTCCAGGCTGATGTGATCGACTGCCACAAAATCGCCAAAGCGCTTCACGAGATTTTCGATTACCACAGAGCGGTCGCCGTTCATTGCAAGCGGCCTCCAACTCCGCTGGTTACGGCGTCGACGAAGAGATCTTCGATGGTTGGGGTGACCTGATGAATACTGTCGAAAGACACGTTGGCCTGTCGCAACCTGGCCTCGAACTCTGTCGACCGCCGCGCGGCATCGTCGACCACCACATGCACACCGTCGCCAGTCAAAACCAGGCTGGAGATGCCTTCTGCATGCTCGAGTTGCTCGCGCACGCTTCGCGGATCGGTTGATCTGACCGAGAGCACACCCTTGCCGAGCTTTGCCTTCAGTGCGGCGGGAGTATCGCAGAACAATAGCTTGCCTTCGTTGAGCAGCGCGACCCGATGACAACGTTCTGCCTCATCGAGGTAAGCAGTCGAAGTAAGAATCGCCACCCCTTCCGCGATCAATTCATAGAGGATTCGCCAAAAATCGCGCCGCGAGACCGGATCCACACCAGTAGTAGGTTCATCCAGCAAAATCACCTTAGGACGATGGATCAGCGCGCATACGAGGCCAAGCTTTTGTTTCATGCCACCGGAAAGCTGTCCCGCCAAACGCGAGCGGAATTCGCTCATGCCCGCCGCTTGCAAAAGTTGGCCGGAACGCTCCTGGCGCTCGGCCTTTTTCACGCCGAAAAGGTCCGCGTAGAAGCGGATGTTCTCATCGACGGTCAGGTCTTCGTAGAGCCCAAACCGCTGAGGCATGTAGCTAAGGAAGTGCTTGGCCTCTTCTGGGTTGTGGACGACTTCGACGCCCGCGACAGCGGCGCCGCCATCGTCGGGAGGCATGACGCCCGCGAGCATGCGCAAGGTCGTGGTTTTACCGGCGCCGTCTGGACCAACCAGTCCGAAGATTTCGCCCTCACGCACATCGAATGAGAGATGATCGACGGCGCGGACAGACCCGAAACTCTTGGCAAGTCCTTGCGCAACGATCGCGGCTTTTTGAGCGCTCGGCAACTATTTTCTCGCTGCGGATTGCGGTGCAGGTTCTGCCTCGGATGTTTGTGGCCCAGCGGAGGGCGCAGCTGGTGCAGTTCCCGACAACTCGATGATTGCATCGGCGGGCATTCCCGGCTTCAACTCGTGATGGGCGTTGTCAACATCAATCTTGATCCGATAGACAAGCGTGACTCTCTCCTTGTAGGTCTGGACGCTCTTTGGCGTAAACTCTGCGGTCGAAGAAATGAATGAAATGCGACCGTGATATTTCTTGCCGGGATAGGTGTCAGTGGAGAGTGTCGCATCCTGTCCCCACTGAATCTTGCCAAGGTCGGTCTCGGCAATGTAGGCACGAAGCCAGACATGATCGAGGTCGGAGAGGGTCACGATCGGCGTGCCTGGTGATACGACTTCTCCCAATTCTGCCTGACGCACGCTGATTACACCTGCGTTCGGCGCCAGCAGACGCGTGTAGTCGAGATTAATGCGGGAAAGACCCAGACTCTGTCGGGCCATGGCAACATTCGCCTGCGCGATGCGGATATCTTCCTTGCGGCTGCCTTCGCGAGTCTGGTCATAATGCTCTTGCGCAGATTCATAGGCTGCCGTCGAGCGCTTTAGAGCAGTCGCTGCTAAATCACGGTCTTGCGCCGAGATCGCGTCCTTAGCGAAGAGCCGCTGCGCGCGCTCGTCATCGATCTTTTTCTGTTGAAGATCGGCTTGTGCGTCTCGAACCTCTGCCTCCGCAGCCTTGATCTCCTGGTCGCGGCTGCCCGCCAAGGTCAGCGCGAGGTTTGACTCTCGCACCCTGAGATTCGCTGCGTCGATGTCTGCCTTCTGACGATAGTCGGCATCGTCCAGTCGCGCCAACAGCGTCCCTGGCTCGACCCATTGCCCTTCCACAATCGGCAACTCAACGATGCGTCCGGTAACCTTGAAACCGACCAGGCTCTCGTGAGCTTCAATGTTGCCAGACAGCACGATCTGGTTCGCCGGCGTGGGTTTCGGTTTGAGACGCGGGTACAGGTACACCGCCACGGCAGCCACTGCGGCGATCAGGATTAATATGGGCAGACGTTTTTTCATGATCTCGACCTCGCGGACTGCTCAACACACAGTCCGACGTGCGATTACGGTTTGGCTAAGTATTGATCGATGTTTTTTTCTGTGTCGCCGGCCGCGCGCGCAAGCGCAAACTTGGCATCGACATAGCTCGCCACCGCGAGAATGTAATTCTCCTCGGCACGGGCCAACTCGTCCTGCGCCGTCACCACTTCAACATTGTTGGTCACGCCTGACTGAAATCGATCCTGCGTAAGTTCTAGTTCGCGCCGGGCGAGTTCCTGGCCCTCCTGGGCCACAGCAACCTGACTCGAGGCAGATTCAAGATTCAGCATCGCTTCACGAATTTCTTCCTCGATCCCGAGGCGCAGATCGGAAATCTGATCGTCCACACGCTGCACGCGGCTTGCGATTTCCTGCGACTCGCCTTTGCGGTCACGATCGAAAAATGTAAAGTCGAGTTGGCCCTGGATCAGGCGATGCCGCGGACATCGCCGATGCTGCGTCCAAGCCCGCCATAGTTCCCGTTGATGCTCAACTTGGGATAATAACGAGCCCGATTCGCCTGTTGCTGCTGGGTCAAGCTCTGACGCTGGCTGGCAAGCGACAAGTAATCCGGGCGCGCGAGAAGCGCCGACGGCACCAGTGTCGCGGGTTGCGATTGCGGGATCGGGTCATACTGCAATGGCTCCGCAAGCGATATCGCCGTTCCCGGATTCATACCAATGTTGCGGGCGAGAACGAGCAGGGCTTGCTGATACTGATTTTGTGCCACCAGGAGTGCTTGCTTGTCGTTTGCGAGTTGCACCTGGGAGCGCAACACGTCCACTCCTGTCGCGGTGCCGGCATCGTGTTTGTCGCGGGCAAGCTTGTACAGGGCGTCAGAAGCAGTCACGCGCGACTGCGCTGCTTCGATTCGAGCTTGCGCCGTCTGGCCGTTGAGATACAAGCCCGCAATCGACCGCACGACAAGATCGCGGGCGTCCTGATAGCTGAGCTTCTCGGACTGGATTAGGGATTTACTGGCCTTCCAGTTGCGATAGCTCTGTAGGTCAACAATGCTCTGCTCTGCGTAAACACGAAAATCGTAATTGGAAAAAGGGCCGATCACCTCGGGAATGCCGGGAAAGGATAGGCCGAAGGCACGCAGATTGCGGTTTTGAAGGTTCGCATAATTTTGCATGCGAATCCGTGGAAGTAATAAGGAATTCCGGCGCGTGGAAGTCCCTTCCGTCTCTTGTACTCGCGTATCGGCGACCAAAACACTTAAGTTCGACTGAAGTCCTTTGACAATTGCCTCGCGTAACGTCAGACGGTACGGGCTTTGGGCCTGAGCAGCACTGCCGGCGGTCAGCGCAAACACTGCGAACCAGACGGCCACCAACTTCGGCACATGCGTCTTCATCGCTTGCTCTCCGGCGAAGAGGCTGACAAGCCTTTCCAAAAATGTTGGAAGGTCTGTTCCATCGCGACTTTTAGTTTCGGTTCGCCTCGGAGGGACCACAACAACATCGCACCCAGCACCGATTGTTGAAGCAGCCGGCTCGTTTGGGCG
>Ga0157376_10003071_pt1 | contig 11459 bp, 8 predicted proteins | sample M45metaG_FD_121801 | JGI IMG/M metagenome (GOLD analysis project Ga0157376, IMG submission 121801) | Miscanthus rhizosphere microbial communities from Kellogg Biological Station, Michigan, USA - M4-5 metaG | ecosystem: Host-associated > Plants > Roots > Rhizosphere > Soil | place: USA: Michigan... | reverse complement strand
TTTCAATGCAGCAGGCGCAGCCGGAGTGCAAGGCGAAGACCATCATCCTGAGTCGCACTTGATTCCACTAGCGCTAGAAGTGGCGCTCGGGCTTCGCAAAGATATCGCTATCTTCGGCACCGACTATCCGACGCCGGATGGCACCTGCGTTCGCGACTACGTTCACGTCAGCGATTTGGCCTCGGCTCATTTGCTGGTGCTCGAATCGCTCAAAGAAAAACAACGCCTCATCTACAATCTTGGCAACGGCCGCGGTTTCAGCGTTCGCGAAGTGCTTGAAACGGTCCGCAGAGTCACCGGGCATGCGGTTCCTGCCAAAGAGTCGCCGCGCCGGCCGGGCGATCCGGCTGTACTCGTTGCCAGCTCCGAAAAAATCAGGAACGAGCTCGGCTGGACGCCGAAATACGCCGACCTGGAAAGCATCGTCCGCAGCGCCTGGGATTGGCGCAACGCCCATCCCAATGGTTACGGTAAGTAAGTTCTGATCCCCAGAAGCCGGTTGACAACTGCAAGGGCGGGTGCGAAAGTTCCCGGCGGGTTACTAGGTTCCTAAACGTAAACGATTACTATGGGCGTTTTCTATGTTTTCCGCGAGGTAGCATGCTGCGCCGCTTACGAATTCTGCAGCTCTTTCTGTTGATCTTCGCCGTACCGGCTTCCCACTCTTACGCGCAGTGGAACCCGCTAAATCCGGTTCGGTCTAGACAAAAGGGCGCCAACGGGTTAACGCTGTTTCTGGAAAGAGGCGCCCTGCGTTTTCAGGTCTGCACTGAATCCATGGTGCGAGTGCTGTATTCCGCTGAGGGCGAATTTCCCAAAGTTACCGAATACGTCGTCATTAAGTCCCAGTGGCCGGCGGTTCCTTTTGATGTCAGCGAATCGGCTGATGCCATCACGCTCACCACTACGAAATTGAAACTGGTAGTCACCAAAAAAGACAGCAACATCGTTTTCTATGAGGCTGCCGGTAAGAAACTCACGCAGGAAAATGATCGCACCCTGACTCCCGTCGAAGTAAACGGCGAAAAAACTTTTCATCTCGAACGCTTCACCAACATGTGGGACACCCAGGAAGCGCTCTATGGCCTCGGCCAGCACCAAGGCGGCGTGTTCAGTTGGCGCGGCGAATCGGTGGACATCGGCCAGGACAACACCAATATCTCCATTCCGCTTTTGCTCTCCAGTAGCGGTTACGGAATTTTCTGGAACAATCCTTCCCGCAGCCGCTTCAATAATCGCTTCGTGCATGCATTTTTCATCAGTTCTGAAGTTGCCGACCAGATGGACTACTACTTCATCTACGGTCCAGAATTCGACAGCATTATTTCCGCCTACCGCGACCTAACTGGAACCGTTCCGCTCTTCGGCAAATGGGCGTACGGTTATTGGCAGTGCAAGAATCGCTACGACTCGCAAGCGGAAATTTTATCCATCGCTAAGCGCTACCGCACCGAACATATTCCGCTCGACAACATCGTGCAAGACTGGTTCTGGTGGAACACCATGGGCGAGCCGGTGTGGAATAAAAACTACCCCGATCCCCAAGGGATGGTGGATGAACTCCACAAAGAAAATGTTCACCTGATGGTTTCGGTGTGGCCATTTTTTCGGCCAGGTTCGCCGGTGTACGACGACATGGCAAAAAAGGGTTTTTTCATCGACAAAACCAAAGTCACCGGCTTCCATCCGGCCGGCATGGCGCTCTACGACGCATTCAATCCCGAAGCGCGCAAATATTATTGGAACATGATGGACAACGCGCTGTTTAAAATCGGCGTGGATGCCTGGTGGCTGGACACCACCGAACCGGAAACTGAAGGCCGCGAAGAATCCGTCTTGCTACACAACAAAGTTGGCATCGGCAGTGGTGCGCGTTACGCCAATCTTTTTCCGCTGATGACTACCAGCGCCGTGTATCAGGGCCAGCGCGCTGCCAGTGATCAGAAGCGCGTATTCATACTGTCGCGTTCGGCTTTTGCCGGCGCACAGCGCAACGCCGCCGCGGTGTGGTCCGGTGACGTTGATCCCAACTGGGAAACCTTTCGTCGGCAAATTCCCGCTGGACTGAACTATTCGCTCTCAGGAAGTCCGTATTGGACCACCGACATCGGCGGATTCGTCGTCGCCAATCCCGGTGATCCGGCTTATCGCGAGCTCTACGCGCGCTGGTTTGAATTCGGCGCGTTCAATCCGATTTTTCGCGCACACGGAACCCGCACCACCAACCAAAACGAAATCTGGTCCTACGGCTCGGAGATACAGGCGCTGCTCATTCGTTACGACCGCCTGCGCTATCGCCTGATGCCGTACATCTATTCCGTCGCGTGGAGAACCACTCACGAAAACTACACGCCGATGCGCGCTTTGGTCATGGATTTCCGTGACGATCCCCGCGTTTTGAACATCGGCGATCAATTTCTTTTCGGGCCGTCACTGCTCGTAATTCCGGTCACCGAGCCCGGCGCCACTTCGCGCCATCTCTATCTGCCGAATGGGAATTGGCACAACCTTTGGACCGGCGAATCGATCGAAGGCGGCCGCTATGTCGACGTTCCGGCTCCGCTCGCTGAAATGCCAATCTTCGTTCGCGAAGGTGCGATCCTTCCGCTGCTTGGACTACCAGTCGAATACGCGCAGCAACAATCCGACGCTCCGATCGAGCTTCGCATCTACGCCGGTGCGGATGGAAATTTCACGCTCTATGAAGATGAGGGTGATTCCTACAACTACGAAAAAGGCGCTTACTCCACAATTCCGATTCACTGGCATGAAGCCCAACACACGCTCTACATCGGCAATCGAAGCGGAAATTACCCGGGCATGCCGGCGACGCTAATTTTTCAAGTGCGGTTCATTGAGAAAGACCAGCGCGGAGCAGGAATCGAAAAGACTGACGGAGGGCTGACGAGGTTCAAATACAGCGGTCGCGCGGGTGAAATCACGTTTCGGCAAGACCATCCAGCCATATTCAAGGAACAGTAGTCGCCCTTGGAACACCGATTCTGCAGTTGCGGTGAAGCGTAGTAACCTTTCTAGCGTTGGTCCAGGAGGATTGTGAATATGAACGGCTCAATGGAGTTTCGGTGCGCGGCATTACTGGCATTCTTGGCAATGATTGTGGTTCCTAGCAGCCTGCGTGGGGAAGGTGATAACTCCGCGAAGCACGCCACCGTGGAGAAAAGTTCTTTCGGCAAATTGTCTGATGGAACCGAAATCGAGCAGTACACGCTGACCAACGCTAAGGGCGCGGTCGCCAAAGTGATCACCTACGGCGCAACGCTCAGTGAACTTTGGATCCCCGACAAAGCGGGCAAAAATGCCGACGTGGTTCTGGGCTTCGACAATCTTGCCAGTTACGCCGGGGAACATCCCTTTTTCGGCGCTACCGTCGGCCGCTACGGCAACCGCATCGCCAAGGGCAAATTCTCCATCGACGGAAAAGAGTATTCGCTCTTTCTTAACAATGGGCCGAACTCTCTGCACGGCGGCAAAGTTGGTTTCAATCGCAAAGTCTGGAAAGCCGAGCCAGTAACAGTCACACATGGCTCAGCGGTCAAATTCACCTACGTCAGCATGGATGGCGAAGAAGGCTATCCGGGCACTCTGACCGTGCATGTCACCTACGAACTTGCCGACGACAACTCGCTAAAAATTTCCTATCACGCATCGACCGACAAACCAACAGTCGTCAATCTTACCAATCACAGCTATTTCAATCTTTCCGGCGCCGGCAGCGGCGATATCCTGAAAGAAGTCTTGCAACTGGACGCCAATCACTACACTCCGGTCGACGACACCTTGATCCCCACCGGCGAACTGAAATCCGTTGAAGGCACTCCGTTCGATTTCCGCAAGCCCGCGGCTATCGGCGCGCGCAATTCGCAAATTCCGGGAATCGCCGGCTATGACCACAATTTCGTGCTCAATGGCGCGTCGGGCAAAGTCCGCAAAATCGGCGAAGTCTCCGATCCGGTTTCCGGCCGCCAAATGGAGATCTTTACCAGCGAACCCGGTGTACAACTTTATGTAAGCCTTGGGCTCGACGGCTCGATCAAGGGTATCGGCGGTGCGTACCAGAAGTTCGGCGCGCTGTGTCTGGAAACCCAGCACTTTCCGGATTCGCCAAACCATCCCAAATTTCCCTCAACCCTGGTGCGTCCGGGTGAGGACCTTCAGACCGAAACCATCTACAAATTCTCGGCAAAGTAACCTCCCCAGTTCCGGATACTTCTTGTGAGTCATCTGGACTCTTAGAGGACGCTTGCAGCTTGCGGGCTTCCATTTTTTTCTACCGTTGTACTCGGCCTTTGTGGGACGGTTTGGACCACGCCATTGACGAGCGCTTGACAAGTAGCGAGGAATCCGTGTAAACGTATACTCCAGGAGCGTAAGCGTTTACGGTAACGTTGAAGCCTCCGGTTTCTTCGTCCCGGCCTCCCTTCTCGGACCCGATCGTGCTTTGTTTCGCTCGCAGGTTTGTTGCGCACCCCTCGGGGCTCTCCCTACCCCAGTTTTACTCGGGAAGGCCCCAGGGTGATTTTTTTGGTCGGATGAATTTGGGTGCATAGGATTTTCGATATCAGCCAAATGAACGAACCCCTTCGTCCGCAGCGTGCTCTTTCTAATCCCGCGAAATCTCCTCTAGAGGCTAACCCTATTGAACAGTTTCACCTCCGCCCGGTTGGCAATTTTTTGACTTGTAACCAGCCCTTCGTTTCGTCAATCATATCGGCGCCTCGAGAGTGGCCAGAGACAACGTTTTCTGCTGGTCTTTTACGCTTTCAATCGGGTGAATGGATTAAGCGTTCGGCGTGGACTGCTAGCAATGCGCGGTCTCAGCGTCCGCGCGTGTTCAGCATGAAGAATTCTGGAGCGGGAAGGCAACGATGACGGCAATCCTGGCAATGTTGCAGACCGAGCGGCTGGTCAAGCTTGCGCCGGTGGACCTGGCAATCGTAATTATTTATTTCGCGTTGGTCTTGTTGATCGGCTTCTATTTGAAGCGCTTCGCAAAAACCGGCGAAGACTTTTTCATGGCCGGGCGCGAAATGACTGCGTGGGTCGCGGGACTCGCGTTCGTGTCTGCCAATCTCGGTTCGCTCGAACTGCTCGGCTGGGCTGGCTCGGCATATCAATACGGAATTCTTGCCGCGCACTGGTATTGGATCGGTGCTATCCCGGCCATGCTTTTCCTCGGCCTGGTGATGATGCCGTTTTATTACATCTCGAAGACACACTCGGTACCGGGATATTTGCAACTTCGCTATGGCACCGGGGCCAGCGGATTAAGCGCCATCACTTTCGCCATCATGACCGTCCTGATGTCCGGCGTGAACATGTACGCCATGGCCGTGGTGATGAAAGTAGTACTTGGCTGGGACCTGAATTTCAGCATTTTTGTTTCGTCGGTGACCGTTGCGATTTACGTCGCCGCCGGCGGTTTGTTCTCCGCGATCTTCAACGAAGTTTTGCAATTTTTTCTGATCTGGTTTGGTGCACTGCTGGTTCCGATTCTCGGTTTGATCGAAACCGGCGGTTGGAAAGGCATGGTTGCGCGCATTCAACAGAATTTTCCGGGCCAGGATTTCACGCATATGTGGAGCAATATGGGCCACTTCCAGGACAACCCGATGGGCATGCACTGGACCGGCATCGTCTTCGGCCTCGGCATGGTGCAGGCCATGGGTTACTGGACCACGGACTTCTTGGTGGTGCAACGCGTCCTTTCGGCAAAAGATATTCGTTCGGCAAAACTGGCACCCGTGCTTGGTTCCTTCTTCAAGATGGCCGTGCCGTTGATCGTAATTCTCCCCGGCCTCCTCGGACTAGCCGTGCTGCCGATGCATCTTGTTCCTGCAAGCCAGGCGCAAGCGGGGCAATTCACTTACAACGAAGTGCTGCCGCTGATGCTGGCACGCTATTGCGGGCCAGGCTTACTCGGACTTGGCATCACCGCGTTGGTGGCGGGCTTCATGGCCGGAATGGCCGGCAACGTCAGCGCTTTCGCCACCGTTTGGACTTACGATCTGTATCGCCCATTCATCCGCAAGGACGCTCCGGATTCACACTATGTTTCGATGGGCCGTTGGTGCACCTTAATCGGCGTTTTCATCAGCATCGGCACCGCCTATCTGGTGATGGGTTTCGCCAGCATCATGGACTACGTGCAAGCGCTCTTCGGGTTTTTCATCGCGCCGCTGTTTGGGACCGTTTTGCTGGGCATGATGTGGAAGCGGGTCACTAAGGCCGCGGGATTCTGGGGACTGCTGGCCGGGACAGTTTCTTCCGTCACTATGTTCCTGTTGATGCACGGAAAATTGCCGATGTTCGGCAGGAGCAGCGAGCAATGGGTATCGCTGTTCGCACTTTCTCCGCAGGCGCAAGGTCTGGCGCAGGACATGTACCAATCGCTGTGGTCCTGCGTGACGTGCGTGGTGGTGACGCTGCTGGTCACCCTGGTGACTAAGCCGCGGCCAGACTCGGAACTGGTCGGCTTGGTTTACAGCCTGACTGAAAAAGCCAAGGAAGAAAAAGTCGGACTACTTCGGCGGCCAATTTTCTGGGGAATGGCGGCACTGGTGATTCTGGTTGTTCTTCAAATTATTTTCTGGTGATCCGATGAGCGAAAAACACGAAATCATTCCGGTGTGGTTCTTTGTGGGTGTGCTGTTTTCGATTTATGGCGCACTCATCTTTGTTAGCGGTCTGTTGGAGTGGTCGCATCCGCCGAATACCGTGCTGGCCAACCTGCACGCTCCGGTATGGTGGGGCGCGCTACTGTTAGTGCTGGGTGCTGTGTATTGCACAGCGTTCCGCCCGGGCCGATACAAAGCGTAAGAGACTTTTGCAAACGTGTCGATCGTTTGCTCCCAGCTTCGGGTGCGCCCGCCGCATATCCTTCGGAAAGTAAGGTCGAGAATTGCTCATGGCAAACGAAAAGAAAATGACAATGGGTGTAATCGTCGGGAACCGGGGATTTTTTCCGGATCACCTGGCAAAGAGCGGTCGCGAAGAGATTCTGGCGGTGCTGGCCAAATCTGGGATGAATGCGGTGGCGTTGAGTATTGAAGACAGCAAGTACGGCGCAGTGGAAACGCACGAAGAAGCCAAACGATGCGCAGAGCTTTTCCGCAAACACGAAAAAGAGATCGATGGCGTCATTGTGACCCTGCCTAACTTCGGGGACGAACGTGCCATTGCGGACACCTTGCGCCTGGCCAGGCTTGGCGTTCCGGTGCTGGTGCAGGCCACTCCAGACTCCGCTTCGAAGATGACCATTACTCACCGGCGCGACAGCTTTTGCGGAAAAATGTCGGCTTGCAACAACTTGAAGCAGTACGGCATTCCGTATTCGCTGACCAAGTTGCATACCGTAGCGCTGGATTCGCCGGAGTTTAGAGGAGATCTGGAAAGTTTCGCGGCGGTGTGCCGTGTAGTACGCGGACTGAAGAATCTGCGCATCGGCGCAATCGGCGCGCGGCCCGCGGCGTTCAATACCGTGCGTTACAGCGAAAAGTTGATGGAAGCCAGCGGCATCTCCATCGAAACGCTGGATTTGAGCGAAGTCCTCGGGCGCATTGGCAGAATGAAGGATAGCGATGATGCCGTCACGGCCAAGCTTGCAGCGATTAAAAAATATGTCAGCACAGCTGGGGTACCGGACCAGGCGCTGATCAAAATGGCCAAGCTGGGGGTGGTCACCGAGCAGTGGATGAAGCAAGCCGATGTGGCCGTCAGCGCGGTGCAGTGCTGGACATCGCTTGAAGAAAATCTGGGCATCGTGCCGTGCACCATCATGAGCATGATGAGCGACAATCTGCTTTCCAGTGCCTGCGAAGTGGACGTCTGCGGCACGCTGAGCATGCACATGCTGGCGCTGGCCAGTGGCACGCCAAGTGCCCTGCTCGACTGGAACAACAATTACGGCACCGATCCTAACAAGGCCGTCTGTTTCCACTGCAGCAATTTACCCAAACACTTTTTCCGCGAAGTGCGCATGGATTTCCAGGAAATTATTGCCGGCACCGTGGGCAAGGAAAATACTTTTGGCACGGCCGTCGGCAAGGTGAAAAGCGGGGCGATGAGCTACGCGCGCTTCTCCACCATCGATCGCCAAGGAGTGATCAGCGGCTACGTGGGCGAAGGCAAATTCACCGACGATTCGCTCGAAACTTTCGGTGGCGCCGGGGTGGTGGAAATTCCGGAAATGCAGAAGTTGCTGCGCTACATCTGCCTAAACGGCTACGAACATCACGTAGCCGCCAACTTCTCCAGCGTAGCGAGCGCAGTCCGGGAAGCCGCACAAAACTACCTGGGTTGGCAGACATACCATCATTCGGCTTGATGCCGCGCCGAATTACGGCCTGAACCAGACCCAAAAATGGGAACTATAGTTCCTAAGATTTCATCGGTGTTACTGGAATCGAAGGAAGGGTCGATGACTCTCACCGGAGAGAACCGTAAGCACGAACGGCGGCAGGCAGGTGGCGATTCCCAAAGCCGTATCAGTCACCAACCCGGTAGCCGTCGAGCCATTCGGCCCAAGAGCAGCGTAAGTTATGCACCCCTGGCGCTATTGAAGCGAGTGAAGAGCTGGGTAGAGGCGACGGTAGGTCGCATAATTTTTTTGCAGCAGCGCGGAATCGACAGGATTGGGTGCGACGCGTGAAGCTACGTGAACGACCGTATCGCAAGCTTCATCCACCGAAACAAAGTGGCGAGCGCCGACTGCGGCGAGAATCGCGGCCCCGTAGGCTGCCCCTTCTTCTGCGGCGACCAGTTCCACTTCGTGCGCGTAGACGTCGGCTTGAATCTGGCGCCACAGTGGTGAACGAGCGCCGCCTCCGCCAAGACGAATTTGGGTTACCGGAACTTTCATCTCGGCAAAAATCGAGAATGAATCTTTCAAGCTGTGCGCGACGCCTTCCAGAATGGCGCGAATGATGTGTGCGCGATGATGCGACGGCGTAATCCCGACCAACGCGCCACGCGCGCTGGGATCAAGATGCGGCGTGCGCTCGCCCATTAAGTACGGCGCCCACAATAGGCCTTGGGCTCCCGGTAAAGCGGTGGCGGCTTCCTCAGAAAGAAACTCATAGGGATCGCGCTTTCCGTCGCCGGAGGCACTAGCAGAAAGTCCAAACGTATCGCGGAACCAGCGCAGCGAAAGTCCGGCGGCTTGAGTCACGCCCATCACGTGCCAGCGTCCGGGAATCGCATGGCAAAAAGTATGGAGACGCCCGAGGGGATCAAGTGCCGGACGATCGGTAGCCGCGAAAACCACTCCCGAAGTGCCGATGGTCGCGCTCACCACACCAGCCCGAACGATACCCATGCCCACCGCACCGGCGGCTTGATCGCCAGCGCCGGCAACCACCGGCGTGCCAACTTGCAAGCCGGTTGCGGTGGCGCCTTGCTCGCTGAGTTTTCCGCAGACGTCTGGCGATTCGTACAAGGCCGGGAGAAAACTTTTCTCGATGCCGGTGCCGGAAAGCACTTCGGTCGACCAAGCTCGCTTGGCGACATCCAGCAGCAGCGTTCCGCTGGCGTCGGCTTGATCGATCGCGCGATCGCCGGTTAGCCGGAAACGAACGTAGTCTTTCGGCAGCATGATATGGCGAACCCGCGCCCACAGTTGCGGCTCGTTTTCGCGCACCCACAAGATTTTGGTCAGGGTAAAGTTGGTCAGCGGCGGATTACAGGTGAGCTGAATCAGCTTTTCCGTGGTGAATTGTTCGGAAAGTTCGCGCGATTGCTTTTCGGTCCGCTGGTCGCACCAGATCAGCGCCGGGCGAACAACTTCTCCGCCTCCATCAAGGAGCACCGCGCCATGCATCTGCCCGGAAAATCCCACGCAGGCAATTTCATCGGCACGCGCGCCGGACTCTTGTAGAGCTTTTTTTACCGCGACACCGCAGGCTCGCCACCAGTCGCGCGGATCCTGCTCCGCCCAACCGGGCTGCGGCGAAGCGAAAGGCGCATGCTCTTCGGTGCCAGACGCTACTACGCTCCCCGCCTCATCCATCAAGAGCGCACGAGTTCCCCCAGTGCCAACGTCAATTCCAAGAAAGTAGATGAGCGTTCTCCGTTCGAAGAAATTCTCAGCTTAAATCACTCAATCAAAAATGTCGGGATCGACTGACTCTCTTGCCGAAGCAGGTCCGCTCGCTGCATCTCCGACGGTAGCCTGCGCCGATGCGGATCTGGCTTTCGGTCCCACCGGATGGCGCGCCAAAAAGAAATCCAGATTGCCGCGCATCACCAGATGCGGCGCTAAGGTGACTTGCGGATTGTTGCAGCGGCCATCCACCAGATAGTCGTAAAGCACCTGAAATGCGAATCGTCCCTGGGTCCGCGGCCGCTGGTAAATCGTTGCAGCCACGCTGCCGGCACGCAGTTCGTCGACCAATTTCGGAAACAAGTCGGTGGCGATAATGGAAAGTCGGTCGAGGATTCCCGCATCGCGGGCCGCTTCGATCACCGGAATGGAAGCTTCGGTGCTGATATAGATAGCCGAAATGTCGCGGTGTGCGACAAAAAGCTTTCGGCACTTATCGTAGGCTTCAGATTCGATGTCGTGATCTTCGATCGCCTCCAGGAATTTCATTCCCGGATACAGCGAAACCAGCGCGGATTGAAAGCCGCGAATTTTTTCGGCATGTTCGTTGATGGAAAGCGCACTAAGGGTCGCTGCCACTTTTCCTTTCCCGTTGCAGAATCGGCCGAGCAGATCGGCGGCCAGCGCTCCGCTGGCCAGAGTATCAATGGAGACCACCGCCAGGCGGCCGCTGTCCGGCGCATCGGTCGAAACACACACCACCGGCACTTTTGCGCGAGACGCCCGCCGCATCCACGCCCGCAAATACTTTGGACGGCTGGGATACACGATGATTCCATGCGAGCGCGATTCTACCGCGGCATTGAACGAGTCCTCTTCGCCTCTGCCAACCAGTTGGTAATTGCGAAAGTCCAGCTCGACGTTGTCGATTCCGAGAGTTTCGGCACCTTCCTGAATGCCCCCGCGAACTTCATCCCAAAACGAGGTGGTTCCACTCAGGGTGTTGACCGACATGCGAAAGTCGGTGCGCTGCGAAAGGAAACGCGCTGCAAGATTGGGCCGGTAACCCAGCGTCTTAGAAACCTGTAATACTCGGCTGCGGGTGGCGGCACTGACGCCGGGATTGTTATGGAGTGCGCGGTGGACTGTTCCTGTGGAAATTCCCAGAGCGTCTGCGATGTCAAAAAGAGTAGCTTTTCTGCGCATGAGTCAGGGTAATCGTGAACGTTTACGACGCGTCGATTAGACGGCACGCGGAGGCGATTGTCAAATTGAATTCCCGCTGAAAACGGGGCTATTTTGCGTTTTTCTCCGAACCCTTGTGTGCCCTGCCGGTTGTTCTTTCGCGAGGCGCGTTTATGGTAAAATCTTCTATGGCTGTCAGATTGAAAGACATCGCGCG
>Ga0157376_10003069_pt1 | contig 11461 bp, 7 predicted proteins | sample M45metaG_FD_121801 | JGI IMG/M metagenome (GOLD analysis project Ga0157376, IMG submission 121801) | Miscanthus rhizosphere microbial communities from Kellogg Biological Station, Michigan, USA - M4-5 metaG | ecosystem: Host-associated > Plants > Roots > Rhizosphere > Soil | place: USA: Michigan... | reverse complement strand
GTGGCGGGCTGGGTCGGTCCTGGCGGCCGCGCCGACTACGTCTATCCCGAGATCACCGGCTACTACCTTCAGTGGCTGGCGTCCATCGCATCGCGTTACGAAGCTGACGTATCCATTTCCGAGCGCGCACGCGGAGCGGCTCGATGGATCCACGCCTGGTCGGGCGAACGGCGGGCGCCGCCGACGCGTGTCTATCTCAGCGATGCGCCGGTCGACTGGCGCAATGACGCGGTGTTCTGCTTCGACGTCGCCATGGTGCTCCGTGGCCTCGCGTCGGCAACGCGGGCGGGACTCGTCCTCCTCGACGCCGCCACCGTGAGCCGCCTGTGCGAGTGGCTCGATCGCATGATCGGCGCCGACGGCCAATTCGATGCGTGCATCGTGCACGCGGCCGGAGCGTCGCTGCCCGAACGGTGGTCGACCCGCCGAGGCGCATTCCTCGCAAAGGCTGCCGCAGGCATCATCGATGCCGCGCGATGGCTGCCCGGCGTGCCGGGTCGCGTGCACCAAGCTGCCATGCGAACGTTCACCGCAAGCATCGGCGCATGCATCGATTCACCTCACTGCGAAACCCATCCTTTTCTCTACGCGATCGAAGGCTATCTTGCCCTTCCTCAGCACCCGTCGTTTGCGCCGATGCTGCCGCAGGTGAGTCAGAGTTACGAGGACCTGATGGCCCGCGTCCAGGTCCTGGATCGCGTGCCGGAGACGAGCGACGACCGCGGGATTCGGCGGCGGGACATCGTGGCGCAGCTGGTGCGCGCGGGCGTCCTTCTCGATGCGCACGACGGCGGCACGCGAATGTCACGACTTGCACGCTTTCGCGACGCGCTGGCCGAAGCGGTCGACGCGCAGGGTGCGATGGCATTCGTGGCAGACGCGGCCGAACCGCAGTTCAACGTCTGGACGGCGATGTTCACTGCGCAGGCGCTCGAGCTCGCCGGACTCACCGGGGACGCGCTGAGGCGGCGCGCGGCGGATCCCTGCATCGTCTGACGCTTGCCCGCACCGCAGCGCCCGTGACGCTCGTGTATTGTCCAAGGTGCACAGCCATCGCATTCGCAGAGTTCGCCTGATGCACATCCCTCCCGCCTTTCCGCATCCGCAATAGCGCGCATGTGGGGCACTCGCTGGCGGCAGCGGCTTCGACTCGCGCCGCTGTACGCCGCCATCCGCGCGGCCGACGTTCTCGGGCGCGCAGGCAATGCGCGCCGGGAGGGTGATGCGCGCGGCGGCCCTATCGCCGCACCGCGGCAACCGGGAATCGCACTCGTCATTCCGGACCGCGACGCTCCGGCGATGCTGATGGACGCCCTCGCCTCCGCTTATGCGGCGCTGGCTCGGGTCGATGAGCCGCATCAGGTTGTCGTCGTTACCAACGGCGCAGCGGCCGCTGCATACGACGACGTGCGAGCAGCGTATCCCGATGTGGAGTTCGAGCACAGCGGCGAACCCCTGGGCTTCAGCGCGGCAATCGCACGCGGCCTGGCGCGCGTGCGCCACGACTGGACGTACCTGATGAACAACGACGTCACGCTCGACATCGACGCGCTGGTACACGTTGCAGCGCATCGCGGCGAGAATGTCTTTTCGGTGAGCTCGCAGATCTTCCAGCGAAGCGCCGACGGCCGGCGAGAGGAGACGGGATTCACGGACTGGTATGCCGATCGCACGGGCGTCCATGTCTTTCATGCGCCTGTGTCGGCGCATGCCGATATCGCTCCGCATCTTGCCGGAAGCGGCGGCGCGTCCCTGTTTCGTACGGCGTCACTCGTAGCGTATGTGCGCGCGAGCCGCGCCTACGACCCTTTCTATTGGGAAGACATCGAATGGGGCGTACGGGCGTGGCGGGATGGGCGCTCCGTGCTCTTCTGCCCCGCTTCCCATGCGCATCATCGACACCGCGTCACGACGACACGCTTTTACGATGCCGCGACGATCGACCGGATCGTGGCGCGCAACCGCTGTCTCTTCGATGCGCGCAATCGCGCGACGCGGTTCGGCGTGGGGTGGCTCATGAATCGGGTCTGCGATCTCGACTACCGGAGCCAGCGCGAGATGTCGGATGCCGGCACAGCGAACGGGGTTCTGCGTCATCGAACGGCGGCGGTGCGTGCCGACGCTCCGTCGCCGCCGGTACTCCTTCATCCCGACCGCGCGGCCGTGGAGCTTCCGCCGTCGTCGTTCAGCTATCGCCTGCGTCCGGCATCCGCTACGCGCGAGCGGCTGCGTCTTCTCATCGTCACGCCGTTCGCGCTGTTCCCTCCGCGCCACGGCGGCGCACGGCGAATCGCTGGTCTGCTGGCGCACCTCAAGCACGACCTGGACATCGTCCTCGTCAGCGATGAGGCCTCTCTGTACGATGCGCGGAGCTTTGCGTGGTTCGGCGGCTTGTGCGGCGTCCATCTCGTGCAGCGCATCGAATCGAGTGCCAGCGGAACCGATGCGGGACTTGGCCAGCGCCTGCGATCGCACGCGCACGCAGCGTTGCGTGGGGCGGTCGGACACGCAATAGCCGAGTTCGCGCCCGACCTCGTGCAGATCGAATACGCGGAACTGGCGCATCTGGTATCGGAGCGCACCCCCCAGTCCCGATGGGTTCTAGGCCTGCACGATGCATACGGCAGCGCAGATTTCGCATCGGCGGAGGAGGCCGGACGTTTCGACGCCGACGTGGTCGCCGCCTACGATGCGGTGACGGTGTGTTCGGAGGAGGACCTGGCGCTCCTGCGACAGCGCCGCGTCGTATGCGTGCCCAATGGCAGCAGCGTCATCCTCGGCGACTATCGGCCGTCACAGGGCCATCGCCTGCTGTTCATGGGTCCGTTCCGCTATGCGCCGAATCTTCTCGGAATCCGCACATTCCTCACCGACGTGTTTCCGCAAGTCCGCGCCGCCTTTCCGCGGGCAACGATTCTCGTGCTGGGAGGCGACGGCGCCGCGAAAATCGTTGCCGGCGACGCGGCGTTTGCGCAGGCGGGCGTCGAGGTGGCGGGCCACCGTGACGACGTCCCGGCGTTGCTCGCCGACAGCACCTTGAGCGTGAATCCGCTGACGGCCATCCGCGGCTCGTCGATCAAGGTCATCGAATCGCTTACCGCGGGCCGGGTCGTCGTCAGCACCGAAGAAGGCGCACGTGGATTTCGCGGGCAGGGACTCGCCGGATTGGTGCTGGTGGACAGCGTTGCCGCCATGACGGGCCCGATCGTCGACTTGCTGGGCGATCCGGTACGGCGCCGTCGGCTGGAGGAACCCGTGCCTTCGATACTTGCCCGTCACCAGTGGACGCACAGCGCGACGATACTGCGAGATCTCTATCGCGAACTTTCGCCGAGGCATCGGCCTGAAAGCACGGAGCCATCCCGATGAGCGCCACGGCAATCTCGGCTTACGACCGCATCGCGCATCTCTACGACGTCGACATGGCGCGCAACATGCGCTTCGACGACATCGGTTTTTACGCGCGCACCTGTGCAATGCACGGAGGGCGCGCGCTCGAGATCGGCTGCGGCAACGGACGGGTGCTGCTCGAGCTTCTGGCGCGCGGCGTGGACGCGTACGGCGTCGACGCTGCCGCGAACATGCTGGCGGAGCTTGCCGCCAAGGCCTCGCAACGCGGACTCCCGCTGCGCGCGGCCCGGATGGATGCGCGTCGCCTCGCGCTCGGGCGCGCGTTCGACGTGGTGATGTGTCCCTATTCGCTCATCACGTACATGCCGACCGAGGACGACGCGTGCACGTTTCTCGCGGAGGCCCGACGTGTGCTCGTGCCGGGTGGAATCGTCGTCGTGGACGCATTCGTGCCGCGTCCCGTCGCCTCCGGTCTCGGTTTCGTTCGCGATTACCTGCGCCCGTTTGGCGCCGGCCAGATCGTCCGATCGAAGCGCGTCACCACGGTCGACGCGCGAATCAACCGGATCGAGCGTCGTTACGAGATCGTGACTGCAGAAGGCCACGTCGCGGAGACGATCGAGACAAGCGAGGCGATTCGAACGTATGCGCCCGGGCAACTGCTCGCGCTGCTCGAAGGCGCGGGCTTCGTGCCGCGCGACCAGGTGTGGAACTATGGCGCCGGCGGCGCCGACGCACAGTTCTTTACCGTCGTCGCCACCGTCGGCTGACGGCGGAGCTTCGCCTCAGTCCTTCGGATATCCGCCTTCGGGCTTGGCGGCGGTCGTCACCGGGGGTGCAGCCGGCGCTGCGTCGGCGCGCGCCGCGGCATCGGCCGGCGCGTTCTTCGCGGGCGTGCGGCGCGGAGTGGGTGTCTTCGGGTAGCCGGCCTCGTCCAGGAGCGCCTGCCAGCGTGACTCGACATAGCCCTTGGCAACCATCTTCTCGCCGACCTGCAGCACCGGCGCGTACTTTTCGCCTGTCAATGCGAGCAGCTTGGCCGCCCCTTGCGGGTCGGAGACGTTGACCGCGGTGAACGGTATCCCGCGGCGATTGAGAAGCGTCTCGGCGTTGCGACACAGGTCGCCGCAGTCGAACGTGTAGAGCGTGACCGGATAGCGCTCGGAAGCAACCTGGGCCGCGAGCGGCAATTCGTTGGTCTCGATCACGTTTGCCGTGATTTTCTTCGGCTGCACATTCTTCGCGCTGGAAGGCGGCACCTTGTCCGAGTACACAACCTTGCCGTCGGCATCGGTGTATCGGTAGAGTTGCTTGTCCTGCGCCGCCGCTCCGGCCGCGAGGCCGATCGCGAGCACTGCCGCCAGTGCCGGCAACGCCACGTAAGTCCGATGCATCGACGCCTCCCTAGGATGACAATGTCATTCCATTATGCCGCAGAAAAGCGTCGATCTGCGGAGGACGGCCCCTAAACGCAACAAAAGACTCCATGGCTGTGCGACTTCCGCCACGGGCGAGCACCTCGTCCCGAAAGCGGCTCCCGGCACCCGGCGAAAGTACGCCTTCTTCCTCGAACAATCCGTAGGCGTCCGCCGACAGGACCTCCGCCCATTTGTAGCTGTAGTATCCAGCTGCGTAGCCGCCGTCGAAAATGTGCCCGAAACTCTCGATCGAGCGGTCATACGCCGGACGCGGGACCACGGCGATCTCCCGCCGCACCTCCTCCAGCAGCGCCTGTGGACTGGACCATGGGGTCCGCGCGACCGGATCGTACTCGGCATGCAGCCGCATGTCGAAGAGCGCGAACTCTAGCTGGCGCACCGTCCCCATTCCGCCCTGGAAATTCTTGGCGGCGAGCATGCGATCGAAAAGCGTCCGTGGCAACGGCGCGCCGGTGTCGACGTGCCGCGTCATTTGCGACAGCACGCTCCATTCCCAGCAGAAATTTTCCATGAATTGCGACGGCAGCTCCACGGCGTCCCATTCGACGCCCTGGATGCCCGACACGCCCAGGACGTCGATGCGCGTCAGCAACTGATGCAGCCCGTGGCCAAACTCGTGGAAGAGCGTGATGACCTCGTCGTGCGTGAACGTCGCGGGCTTGCCGTCCACGGGCGGCGACAAATTGCAGGTCATGTAGGCGACAGGATGCTGGATCGCTTCATTCCGGCGGCGCCGGTTGATAGCGTCGTCCATCCATGCGCCGCCCTGCTTGCCTTCCCGCGCGTACAAGTCGAAATAGAATTCGCCCGCGAGATCACCGCTCCGATCGCGGACCTGGAAAAAACGCACGCTCGGGTGCCAGACCGGCGCACTCGCTGCGCGGATGGTGACCCCATAGAGCGTCTCGACGACGTGAAAGAGTCCGGCCAGGACCTTGTCCTCGGGGAAATAGGGCTTCAGCTCCTGATCCGAGAAGGCGTAGCGCTTCGCCTTCAGTTTTTCCGATGCGTAGGCAACGTCCCAGGCTTCCAGGCGATCGAGGCCGAGGTCGGACCGGGCGAACGCCGCCAGTTCGGCGTAATCGCGCTCGGCAAAGGGCTTGGCGCGGCGTCCGAGATCGCGCAGGAAGGTCAGCACCTCGGCCGGCGACTGTGCCATCTTCGCGACGAGCGAGACGTCCGCGTAGGTCGGATAGCCGAGCAGCTCCGCGGTCTCGCGCCGCAGGAGGAGGATGCGATCGACGAGCGGCGCGTTGTCCCATTCCGGATGGTCCGCCAACGCGGACGCCCGCGTGGCGAATGCGCGATGCATCGTGCGGCGCAGCTCGCGATTTTCCGCGTACTGCAGCACGGGCATCAGGCACGGCATGCGCAGCGTGAGCTTCCAACCCGAGTTGCCGTCCGCAGCGGCGCCGGCCCTCGCCGCCGCCTTGACGTCTGCGGGAACCCCCGCGAGCTCCTCCTCCGTCGCGACCAGGATCGACCAGGCGTTCGTGGTGTCGAGCACGTGGTCATCGAACCTGGAGCCCAGGTTTGCCAGCTCTTCCTGCACGGCCTTGAAGCGCGCCTTGCGATCGTCCGGTAACTCGGCGCCGCCGAGGCGGAAATCGCGGAGCTCGTTCTCGATCAGCCGATGCTCCGCCGCTCCGAGTGCCGCAAAGGCAGGCGACGCGGCCAGCGCACGATATTTTTCGTACAGGCGAAGGTCCTGGCCCAGGTCCGTATAGAACGCCGTCACTCTCGGCAAGTTGGCGTGATACGCATCGCGCAACGCCGGCGTGTTGACGACGGCGTTCAGGTGCTGCACGGCGCTCCAGGCACGATCGAGACGATCGAGGCTGTCGGACAGAGGCACCACCAGCGTGTCCCACGTCGGGGACGTGCGGTCGGCGGTTGCGGTCTCGATCGCGGCGCGCGCCTGTGCGAGCAGCGTATCGATCGCGGGCGTCACGTCTGCCGGGGTGATGGCGTCGAAGCGGGGAAGCCCGGGAAATTCGAGCAGCGGATTGTCGATGATCGGCATGGTGTCGTTGCGTTGGAGTGAAGTGATAGCCGCGGTGGCGTGCGCTTCGGATCAGGCGCAGGACCGCGCATCCCGGCGGAGCTGCGCGTCGAGCGCATGCAGATCGTCCGGCGTGCCGACGTTGGCCCAAGCGCCGTCGTAACGCTCTCCCGAAGCGAGTCCGGATGCGATCCACGCGTTGAAAAGAGGAAGCATCCGGAGCTTGACGTTGCGCGGGCACGACGCGAACAGGCGCGCATCGTAGACGCCGATGTTGGCGAAGGTGAGGCGCGGGCCGCCGGAATTTGCCAGCATGCCGTCGGCCAGCACGAAATCGCCGTCCGCGTGATAGGGCGGATTGGGCACCATCGCGAGATGAACGCGCGGCGCCGCCCTATCGCTCGCCATGGCAGTGGCGCGAGGCAACAGCGTTGCATAGTCGAACGACGTCCAGATGTCCCCGGACACGATCACGATCGGCCCATCCGGCAGGAGCGGCAACGCCGTCGCGATGCCCCCGGCGGTTTCGAGCGGCTCGGGCTCGATCGACCACAGGAGCCTCACGCCGAAACCAGCGCCATCTCCCAACGCATCCTGCAACCGCAACGCGCCATGCGACGCGTTGATCACGATGTCGGAGAGTCCCGCGCGGGCGAGCGCTTCGATCTGCCAGACGATCAAGGGCTTGCCGCCGGCTTCGAGCAGCGGCTTGGGCGTCGTGTCCGAAAGGGGCCGCATCCGTTCGCCGCGACCCGCGGCGAGCACCATCGCGCCGATTCTCACGACGCCGCGCCGGCCGCGACCGGTGTCCGTTCGAGCCGGTCCAGAAGGCGCGCGAGCGGCGCCAGCTCGCCATAACGTGCGGCGACGGGACGCACGTAGTCGAGGAAGCGCGGCGTATCCTCGACGTACCCTGCCTTGCCGTCGCGATGACAAATCCGCGCGAAGATGCCGAGCACCTTGAGATGGCGCTGCAGGCCCATCCATTCCACGGCACGCCAGAACGAACCGAAGTCGCGATCGACAGGCAATCCCGCGTGGCGCGCACGCTCCCAGTAGCGAATCGTCCAGTCGAGCACGCGCTCCTCGGGCCAGCTCACGAACGCATCCTTGAACAGCGAAGCGACGTCGTAGGTGATCGGCCCGAACACGGCATCCTGGAAATCGAGCACGCCAGGGTTCGGCATCGAGCGCATCAGGTTCCGCGGCATGTAGTCGCGATGCACGAACACCTGCGGTTGCGCGAGATTGGTGGCGATGATGCGATCGAAGATCGTCGCAAGGGATGCGCGCTCGGTGGCCGTGAGCGTCGCGCCGAGGTGGCGCCCGATGTACCACTCAGGGAAGAGCTCGAGCTCGCGGCGGAGCAACGCGTCGTCGTACGGCGGCAGCACGTCGGGGCGCGTCGCGAGCTGCCAGGACACCAGCGCGTCGAGCGCATCGGCAAACAGCGCATCCGCATTCGCGGCGGGTTCTGCGAGCGCCTGCAGATAGGTCGTGGTGCCGAGATCGGACAGCAGCAGGTAGCCGCGCTCCAGGTCCTCCGCATGCACCACAGGTGCGTGCACACCGGCGTCCGCGAGCAGCGACGCCACGCGCACGAACGGCCTGCAGTCCTCCCGCGGTGGCGGCGCGTCCATCACGATCAGCGTGCGTGCGCCCTGCGCCAGCACGTGGTCGCGCCTGAGCGTGGCTCGAAAATAGCGACGGAAACTCGCGTCCGCCGAAGCCGGCGCCAAGGCGAAGTCGTCGTCTCCGAGCGTTGTCGCGACCCATTCGGAAAGCTCGGTGGCGCGGCGGTCGACGGGTGAGGCCTTACTCATGACGGATTCTGCGAAGATGGGGTTGCGCGGACTTGTGCGCTGCCGCGACGGGGTATGCGAAGCGTTGTCGCGCGCGCGAAAAATTCCGACGGCCCGATACGGACCCGAATCGTGCAGTCCGGCGTTGGCGGAAATCTCCGAGCCCTGTCGCGCACGTCCGCATTGTTGGAAGGTTCGCGCGGAGGGCCCGCGTTACGCGTGTGCAGGAGGCAAGCTAGAATGCGCGGATTCTAGCAGACCCACGTTGCAGACCTCTCTCCGATGAAGTGGATCGCCGGCTCGCTGGCCGGCCTCGTTGCCGTGCTCGGCACACTCTCGTTCGCTGCGGATGCGTGCGCTGCCGAACTTATGCTCAAGCCGGCGCGCGAGCTTGCCCCGCCCGCCGTCCGAACGGAGACGTTGAACACCCTCCGCCCGTCGCCATCGGCAGGAAGTCCGGCGCGGCCGCCGCCGGCTGCCGAACCCCCTCGTGGCGTCCTGTTTCTTCGTGCCGATCGCTTCGAAGGCGACCAGGACCAGATCGTCGCCGAAGGCTCGGTCGAATTGCGATCCCGCTACGAAACGGTGCTCGCGGATTGGCTCACGTACGACGTCGCGGCGGACGAAATCTGGGCCAAGGGCAACGTAACCATCCGGCGCGGCTACGATTGGATCACCGGTCCGGAGCTCCGCTTCACGCGCGAGACGGAGCGAGGCTTTTTCACGGACCCGCGATTTTTCATTGCGGAGGCAAGCGGCAGCGGCTCGGCGGCGCAGATCCGATTCGCGGGGCCCGATCGCTACGAGGTGACCGACGCGACGTACACCACCTGCATCGCGCCGAATCACGATTGGTATCTCAAGAGCGAGCAGCTGGAAGTCGATTCGCTGCGCAAGGTCGCGACGGCCCACAATGCCACGGTCAACTTCATGGGCGCGAATGTGATCTACGCGCCGTGGCTCGAGTTTCCGCTCTCGAACGAGCGCAAGTCCGGTTTCCTGACGCCCATCTTCGGCTCGTCCGGCCTGCGCGGCTTCGAGGTGCTGGCGCCGTACTACCTTAACCTCGCGCCGAACTACGATGCGACCATCGCGCCGCGTCTCATGACCAAGCGCGGACTGCAGCTCATCGGCCAGTTCCGCTACCTCTTCGGCGAAGGCGACCCGCCATGGGGGCAGGCGACCGGCGAGGTGAACGCCGAAATCCTGCCCGACGATCGCGTCACGCACGACTCGCGTTATCTCCTCGCGTGGAAGCACAACGAGCAGTTCACGCCCTGGCTCGCGGCCTTCGTCAATCTCAACAAGGTCTCGGACGATACCTATATCGCGGACCTCGCCGATCGCGTGGCGGTCACGTCGCAGAAAACGCTGCCCCGCGACGTGGGCATGCTCGCCACGAACGGACCCTGGTCGCTGCTGGCGCGTGCGCAGAGCTTCCAGACGCTGCAGGATCCCAACCAGCCGGTGGTCATCCCGCCTTACAACCGGCTGCCGCAGGTGCTCGGCACGCTGCAGGAAACCCAGGCGCTCGGACTGTGGTGGAGCGGCTTCACCGAGTACGCCAATTTCACGCAGGGCGCGCTCACCGTGAACGGCACCCGCTTCGTCGTGCATCCGACCGTGGCGTGGACGCGCAGCGGTCCGTCTTGGTTCGTGACGGCCCGGGCGGGCGTTCAGTATCGCCAGTACGACCTCGACACCACGACCGATCTGCTCACCGAGAAGCGGCCTTCGGTGACGGTTCCGATCACCAGCCTGGATGGGGGCCTGATATTCGAGCGCGAGGACAGGATCTTCAACACGGATATCGTGCAGTCTCTCGAGCCCCGCGCGTTCTACGTCTACATCCCGTTCCGGAAGCAGGATCAGACGCCGATCTTCGACACCGCGCTCGACGATTTCAATTTCACCCAGCTCTTTTCCGAGAACCGCTACCTCGGCAGCGATCGCGTGGGCGATGCAAACGAGCTCACGTTGGCGCTGACCTCGCGATTCATCGACCCCGGCACCGGCGCTGAGCGATTGCGTCTCGCGGTCGGGCAACGATTCTATTTCTCCGACCAGCGCGTCACGCTGAACGAGAACCCACGGTCGGCATCGACTTCCGATTTCCTGTTGGGAGCCGAGGGGCGCCTCAACGAGGCCTGGTCGCTCGCGAGCCTTTTGCAATACAACTTCGACTCGTCCGAGGTCGAGCGTTTCAGCGCGGGCCTGCGCTACACGCCTTCTCCGGGACGGGTGCTGTCCGCGACCTACCGCTACACCCGTCAGCTGGTCGATCCGGTCGGCGGCTTCGAGGAGATCAACCAGGTCGACCTGGCCGGACAATGGCCCGTGTCCTCGCACGTGACGCTGCTCGGGCGATGGAACTACTCGCTGGTCGACCGCAAGACGCTGGAGGGGGTCGCGGGCATCGAGTACAATGGCGATTGCTGGGTGCTCCGGGTGGTCGGCCAGCGCCTGACGACGACCACACAACAAACGTCGACGTCCGTCTACGTTCAAATCGAACTCAACGGGCTCGCGCGTGTCGGAACCAGTCCGCTGGAGCTGCTCCGGCGCAGCGTTCCGGGCTACGTGCCCGCCAATGATCCGGCGCTGCGCGTACGCGACCGCAGCCTGGACCCGGTGCCCGGCTATTGAGCCGCATGGATCCGACGAGGCAGGTGATGACACTTACGCATTTCGCGCGCGCGCTCGGCGTGGCACTGGCCGCATGCGCGGCCCTTGCAATGGCGCAATCGCTTACCCAGCGATCGGCCCAGATCGTTCCGCTCGACCGCGTCATCGCAGTCGTCAACGACGAGGCGCTGACCCAATGGGACGTGAAGGAACAGAAGCGTGCAGTGCTGGAGCAGCTCAAG
>Ga0157376_10003066_pt1 | contig 11463 bp, 12 predicted proteins | sample M45metaG_FD_121801 | JGI IMG/M metagenome (GOLD analysis project Ga0157376, IMG submission 121801) | Miscanthus rhizosphere microbial communities from Kellogg Biological Station, Michigan, USA - M4-5 metaG | ecosystem: Host-associated > Plants > Roots > Rhizosphere > Soil | place: USA: Michigan... | reverse complement strand
CGGGGTGGGCGTCGATGGCGTTATCATCGAGCGCGGCGGAGTGGGCGACGTGGACGTGGGAGTCAATGAGGCCAGGAATGAGGAAGCGGCCGGTGCCGTCGATTATGCGGGCATGCAGGCCGGCGGTGAGATTGGAGGAGATTTCGTCGATGCGGCAGTTGCGGATGACTACATCGGCGTGGGGGAGGGGAGCGGCGCGTTCGGGGGAGATCAGAGTGACGTTTTCGATGATGGTAGCGTTGTCGGCGATGCGTGCTGGTGAGGCGGTTGGGTTTTCGGTGGATTGAGATTTGGCGATCGTCGGGAAAGAGCATAGAAATAGGGCGGCTATATATGCGGTGCGTTGGAGGGAGCGAGTCATTGCGGTGATGTGGGAGAGTACGCGGAGTCGGGGAGGAAAGTTCGGTTTCGGTGCGAAAGTTAAGAAACGAGAAAGGGTTCAAAACCGCACTTTCTTCGCTCAGGGTTTGCAAGTACAACTTGTTTGCCTAAGGTTCCATCGAAAGGCAAAGGCGCGGATCAGAACGGTCACGAGGGCTGGGCGCTGGAGCGCAGTCCCCAGAGTACAGTGAGAGAGGCGGCGATGATGGCGATGCCGACGCTCATGAATCCAGCCGTGATCAGGGACTCTTGCCAGGCGGGAGCGGTGCGGCCGGCGGCGGTGACGGGAGAAAGCGCGGCGGTACCGAAGATGGCGGCTAGCGTGGTGACGAACCAGTTGACGTAAGTGCCGTAGAGAGCGATCCAGTAGGCGAAGATTTTCGTGCGCGGCGAGAGATGGACGTGATTCCACACCGCGCCCAGCGCCAGCAGGAATGTTCCGTTCATGACGCCTTCAAGATGCGCGGCGAGTCCCATGCGGACATTTGCGAAATGAGTTTCGGCGAATCCGGTGAAGAGTCCGAGGATGAAAAGAAACATGCCGTGCCACATCAGCCGACGATTGGCGGCGTTCATGGGGTCTGCTCCTTTGCGGTTGGCGGGCGGACGATAAGTGCGAGTTCCAGGCGTTTTATCATCAAATAATCGGCCTCGCAATAGCGAGACGGCCACTTTGAAGGAAAAAACGCACGGGCTCCGCTGGGGCGGGGCAGACGCGATTGGCTACGCTACGGCGGAGTGTTCTAGCTTGGCGTTGGCGGACTGCGTAGTGCTGGTGATTGCGCTGGTGGTGAGCGAGGCTTCGAGCGAGGCTATGGGGACGGGTCGGGTGAACAAGGTTTCGAGGAGGGTTGCGGTGGCGGCCTGGAGTTGGCGTGCGTCGGTGGTGGATGCGGGCAGAGCGATGGATTGGGCGGCGAAGAAGTGGTCGGAGTAGCGGATGCGCAGAGCGATGGAGGATGCTTGGCGACGGGAGTTGTGGAGAGCGAGTGAGAGGCGTTCGCAAAGGTAGTTAGTGATGGCGGAAAGATGGTCGGAGTTGGTGGAGGTAGGCTCGATAGCGGCTTCGCGGGAGAGGATGGAGGTGAGCGGTTGTGCAGGCCTGGCGGAGCGGGAGGATTCCAGGAGGGAGGAGATGGCGTCGTAGCCGGAGAGAGATTTGAGTTGGGACCACAAGCCGGTCGGGAGCGAGGAGTGGGGCTTTGTGGATTGATGTGACGAGAAATGCGCGGAAGCGAGTTGATCGTCCTGGGCGCGGGAGTTGAGCCACAGCTGGCGCGCAAGTGGCGGAGTGAAGGCGAATTCGAGAGCAGCGACGGGGACACGCCGGAGTTCGGCAATGGTGTTGATGCCGCGTTGACGGAGAGCGGTGGGATCGATGCCTATGACGGCGCAGAGAGCGTCCAGACCGGGAAGGGCGGGGAGGCTAGCGAGGAATGCGGTTTCGAAGCCTGGAATGATGATGCGAAGGCCGCGAGGGCGTTCGAGGCGAGCGGCGATGGCGGCAGCTATGCGGGAATGGGCGGCGCCGATAGTGACGCTCAAACCGGTACGTTTGAGAATTTCGAGTTGGATGCGGCGGAGAGTACCGGGGAAATCGCGGCTGATTCGAGGTGAGCCGAAGAAATTAAGAGTGAAGCCGTGGTGGGAGTCGGGGTCAACGGCGGAAGTGAACGATTCTAGGATGCTGAGGAGGCGTTCGGCTGCTTCGGCATAGCGATCGAAGCGTGGAGGGAGAATGATTGCGCTGGGACAAAGCGTGCGAGCTTGGGCGACTGCCATACCTGGGGTGATGCCGCGGAGTTGGGCCTCGTAGCTGGCGGCAAGGATGCTGCTGCGGCACACGAAGACAGGTTTGTTGCGGAGGCGCGGGCGGAGCGATTCTTCGACGGCGGCGAAGAAGGCATCAATGTGGACATGGGCGATGTGGTGTGTGGGCGGCGCGACGCTGAGTTTGGTGGTGGGATTTGCCGGGGTGGGAGTTGAAGAGCCGGAAAAAGCGCCGGTCTTAGCGACAAGGCGCTCGGGGCAGGTCGGTGATAACGCGCGGGGAGAAGAGGATGCGGATTCGGCACTCGGTGCGATTGTCCCGGTCATACGGCCTCCACAGAAGAGCTAAGTTCTAACAGGCAGCTGCCGGCTCGTGAGAGCCGAGAAGGCAATGGAGCCGGAGCCGCCTGTTTCCCGTTTCCTCTACCGTGGGGAAGTATAGCGAAGAAAAAGCGAAAGTCAATAGTTGTATTCCGATTTCTATCCACTCACCTCAATTAATCTAACCGTTCGATAGAAAACACCGGCTTCTCCACGCCAGCACCAGAATCCCACGTAAAGGTGATGGCTCTCCGTAACACATAATTCATCAAGATTTTACCGGGCGGGAGGTGATGATCTGGCTGCTGCCGCTCGGACTGATTACGGCGGTGCTGGCGTTGCAGGTGGCCGAAGCGTGGGGGATAAGATTATGAGTCTCTGCCGGATCTAGCAATCGCAATTATTTTGTTTAGCAATCTGCTGTTGCGGGGCGGGACGATTCGAGCGCGTTCGCTTCCAGCATTAGAAGCAGAATGGGCCGAGCCGTTGGATGCTTGGGGCAACTTGAGTGAGCACAAAATGGAATCCGGATTGACAAACAAGGGCTTGCGGGTCAAGTTGGAGCCGCTGTGAGCACTACACATTTTTGCGTTTTTGATTGTAGTATTTGGCGGGTTGCGGTCGTTGACCGCGCCCGCGAATACGTCGTGGGCGGCACACTTGGGCTGGCTGAAGCTGCAGTCGCCATTGGCGTGGCTGGGATCACTGCCTGCGGTGATCGTGTTTACACTGTTAGCGTAGGCGGAGCTGATTTCAGACAAATTGCCTAAGACGCCCAGCCGCACGGCGCCGCCGGGCCGAGGATTGTACTAGGAAGGTCGTGCGCGGCTGCAGTGTATTTCGCGGGCTCAAATCAAGGAGTTGGGCCGGGTGCGTTGGTAACGAGCGATTGGTGGAGTGGTGGCGGCCGACTGGTCAAGGCACTGCGTACGCCGGATTAGCGGGTGGCAGTGGCGGAAGGCGTGGCGGCGATGGCTGGATCGTTTTGGGTGGTTTCGCGATTCTGACTGGAAACCAGATCCTTTCTGGAATCGGGCAAATCGCAGACACCAGCCACGGGAATTTTCTTTGAGGCGAACGATGTCGGAAACATCATCGACGAATTTTGATGCCGTCGTCATTGGCGCGGGGCAGGCGGGTACACCTTTGTCCCAGGCGCTGGCAAACGCGGGTATGCGGACAGCGCTGGTGGAACGCGAACATGTTGGCGGAACTTGCGTGAATGAGGGGTGCACGCCAACGAAGACGATGGTGGCGAGTGCTCGAGTGGCGCATCTGGTGAGGCGTGGCGCGGACTACGGTGTACGAACCGGCGAGATCAGCATGGACCTCAAGAAAGTGCGCGAGAGAAAGCGTGCGATTGTGAATAGCTTTCGAAATGGCAGCCAATCGCGAATCGAAAAGACCAAAAATCTAGAATTGATTTTTGGCGAAGCAGAGTTTACCGGCGCCAGGACGATTCGGGTGGGCAAGAAAAACGGAGCGGAAGTTTCACTTTCGGTGGACAGGATATTCATTAACGCGGGGTGTCGACCAGCGGTTCCGCGTCTGGAGGGGTTGAGCGAGGTTTCCTATTTGAATAGCACCAGCATCATGGAACTGGAGGCGGTGCCAGAGCATCTGCTGGTTTTGGGCGGAGGGTACATCGGGCTGGAATTTGGGCAGATGTTTCGACGGTTCGGCAGCAGCGTGACGATTGTGCAGTCTGGGCCGCAGCTGCTCGGGCGCGAGGATGAAGATGTTGCGACGGCGGTACTGGAGATTTTGCGGGAAGATGGCATCGATGTGCTTCTGCACGGCAGGGCGACGCGGGTGGCAAAGGTTTCGAATGGGATTGAGTTGACGGTAGAGAAAGAAGGAGGAATACAGAAGATTTCCGGAACGCACTTGCTGGCAGCTGCGGGCCGTGTGCCGAATACGGATCGGCTAAAGGCAAGAGCTGCGGGAATGACCCTGGACAAACAAGGGTTTATCGAGGTTAACGATCGACTGGAGACAAATGTGGCGGGCGTTTTTGCGCTGGGCGACATTAAAGGTGGGCCGGCTTTTACGCACATTTCCTACGACGACTTTCGAATCATTCGAAGCAATGTGATTGAAAAGGGGCAGGCTAGTAGTTCGGACCGATTGGTGCCGTACACGGTGTTTATTGATCCGCAGCTCGGCCGGGTGGGGATGACCGAAGCCGAGGCCCGGGCGGCGGGCAAAAAAATCCGCGTGGCGAAGATGCCGATGAACTACGTGGCACGAGCACTGGAACTGGACGAATCACGCGGATTCATGAAAGTGATTGTGGATGCGGAGAGTTCGCAGATGCTGGGCGCGGCGATTCTGGGGATTGAAGGTGGTGAAGTGATGTCGCAAATCCAGTTGGCGATGATGGGCAAGCTACCGTATACGGTTTTGAAGGACGCGGTTTTTGCTCATCCTACTTTGGCGGAATCGTTGAACAATCTATTTGCGCATTTCGAGAACGAATAGTCCTGGCTAAAAAACGCGGCCGAGCTGGAAATACCATTTGTGATGGCCCGAATCGCCGAAGCTGCCGCCTACTACCAAGGGACCAAATGCGGTTTCGGCGAGGACGCCAGCGCTAACGTCATTCGGAAATCCCGACTGCAACGGAAAACCATACATTTTGGCGAATTCATAGGTGCCGATGGCATAGATTTTTTTGCCGAGGAACGGTGGCAGCGTGAAGAGGTCGTGTAGATACCCGACCCGGAAGAGATAGTATTGATTTCCGTAGAGTTCATTGGTGCCGTAGGCGGCGAGGCGCAGCGGCCCGCCAAGAAAGAATTGTGGGATGGGGCCGGTATCTCGAGTGCCGAAGGTGGTGCCACCTTGCGCGGTGATGAAAATGGAAGCGGGAGTCGTAATCGGCTGGAAGTATTGAAGCTGGGCTTCCATGGTTGGGAAGCCTTCGGGAGCGCCGGGGCTGGTGTCATACCAACGAAAAGTAGTTTCGGCGGTGTAGCCACGGCGGGGAACGACGGGGTCATCACCGTGGTCCAATAGGAAATGCAGTTTGGTGTTGCCGGTGCGGCCGGCGATATTCGGAAACTGCGCCTGGCCGAGGCGAACGCGGCTATCCAGGTAGCCTACTTCGTAGCCGACGCGCAGTTCGCCAAAGCGGTTGAAGCCGTAACCGATATCCAAACCGATATCGGAAAATTTCTGCCCGTAAATCACCAGAGGATCGGAATATTGAAAAATCTTGAACTGACTGTAGCTGGCAGAGGCGTGTGGAGCGACAAACCATTTGCTGATGGTGGTGAGTGGTCTGTAGAGCTCACTGGAGATTCCGTAGGTATTTCCGAAGCGAACGTCGGTGCGCCATTCAGAGCGGTACCCAGCGACATCCATAAATGTCAGCCGAGCAGCTTGGGTGAAGGTGACGTCGGCGGTTTCCGAGCCGTCCACTTCAGATGAGAATTGCAAAGTGGGAGGGGCATAAGATTTCTCGTGCAGGGTGACCAGCAAACCGGTGCGTGAGCCTTCCTGAATTTCCCGGTAGCCGATGGAGTCGAATTTTCCGATGCCGGTAAGGCGGGTGAGCAGGGGATCGAGAGTCTTGGTGTCGAGCGGCTTCCCAACGAGCGGCTGAAGGAAATCCTCGAAATGCTTTGCCGCATCCGGATCGGTTCCTTCAACGCGGACGAATTGAGGAACGGCCACGGAGTTGAGAAGGCGCGCATCTCGCGCCCGAAGATGGCTGTTCCAGTCCTGGTCGTTTAGCGCGAAAGGCTGCAGCACGCGTTCTTTGTCCTGAGTAGCCTGACGACCCTTGTCAATAATGATTTTTGATTTGGCGTAGTCCAACGAATTGTATTCGTGTAAATCCACTGTCACGACGAGGTCCGCGGCTGAGAGTCCGCGAATTTCATTTTCACGAACGATGACGTCGATCGATCGGCCAAGAACGCTGAAGAAGGACTGAATTTCGTCCGGCGTACTGGGCGCAACTTCCAGATGGACGGCGATGACCACTTCGGCTCCCATGGCGCGGGCGACGTCAGAGGGAAGATTGCCGACCAGTCCACCGTCGACCAAAACCTGGTCGCCGATGCGCACGGGTTTGAACAACCCTGGTATGGACATGGTGGCGCGCATGGCTTGCGGTAGGCTGCCGTCGCGGAAGACCACTTCTTTGCCGCTGACCAGGTCGGTTGCGACGCAGCGATAGGGGATTGGCAAGTCGTCGAAGGATTTCACGTTGGAGTAGGGAAGCGTTTCTCGATCGATGAGCAAACCGATCTGATGCCCGGCGTTTAATCCGGCGGGAAGCGACAGACCTCTCTTGAGTCCTAATTGCAAGAAGGTAGGGTAATCGCGTGCGTCTTCTTTGCGGCGAAAGGAAAGGTCTTCGTAGGGGGTTTTACCGCCGATGATGACGTCCCATTTCTGCTGTTCGACGATTTCCTGAAGTTGTTTAGGCGAGTGTCCGGTTGCGTACAGGCCGCCCACCAGCCCGCCCATACTGGTTCCCGCAATGTAATCGATGGGAATGTGATGGTCTTCAAACCACTGAAGAACGCCAATATGCGCGAGACCGAGCGCACCGCCACCTTCCAGCGCGACGCCGATCTTCGGGCGAGGGCGGTTGGCTTGCGGGACATCGACGCCTGAAGCAGCCTGTCCCGCAGCGGGGGAATGCGCTTGCGCCAGCAAATCAACGGGCAAGACGGAGAGCAGAAGCAGCATCGAAAGACTGCGCAATATGCGCGTCATCGGGCCTCCTCGGACCATGCGGCGCGGGCGGAACGACGATTCATTCTACTGGCAAAGAGCGAGCGCACCAATTTTCATTCATTGAGAAATTGTTCTCTCCTCAGCAGAGATTTCGCCGGGTTGGACTTCACAACGGAAAATCGCGAGCGGGCAGAGAAGAGGTAAACTACATACGTGGATGTTGCTGTACCGGTGAGTTAGTGCCGGCTGCCGCTTAGTGGAAGGAGGCTCGATTCCGATGGGCTCCCAAAAACAATTGGATACACTTCATCACGCTGCGCTGCGGGTGAAGGATGTGAAAGAAGTGGTGGAGTGGTACACCCAACGCTTCCGCTGTGAGGTGGAATATCAGGATGCGACTTGGGCGATGCTAGCGTTTGAGAATGTGCGGCTGGCATTCGTGCTTGCCGAACAGCATCCGCCGCACATTGCGATCCTGGGCGATCCCGCGAGCTTCGGGGAGCCGAAGCGACATCGCGATGGAACCTCTTCGGTCTACGTGAAAGATCCCAATGGCAACAATGTAGAAATTATTTCTCTGGCGCCGGAAACTGCGCCGACCTCCTAAGAGCCGCCTACGGCAGCTTTGCACCGTCTTTGATTGTTTTCTTGTCCCTGGCGATGCTCAGCAATGCGGGATAAAATTGCACGAAAGAGTGCTCTACCGCGGCGTTCTGATCGTGACATTTCCAGCAGTCATTCTTACCCGGCGAAATGGCCTCGCTGGATTTTTGCCCGTTGTCGAATGTGTAGTAGGCCCATTTATCAGGAAACTTTGACGCGTCTTTTACTTCCACGTCCAAGCCCATGGGTTCGGTCTGAAAATGGCCGCGTTGGTTGATCGAGCCTTTCGATTGCGAGCCGTAAACCTCCAGCACGAACATAGTCTTGTCCGGCCAATTGCCGTGTTGCAGGAAATAATCGTAGTCGGCGGGCGGGACAAACACATTGGTGAACATCAGGTGGTCCGGATCGTCGGAAGCTTTTTGCGAATAGCTCATACCATAGCCGGACGACAAGAACACCCACTTACGATAGGTCTCAGGACGAACCAATTTGCCGTCTGAGGTGAACTCCGGCCCAACGGCCGAAAGAGGCGAACGAGCGGCAGCAGCGTGCGGAGATTTCTCAATGGCGAAAATGGCCAATCCCGCTAGAATTGTTGCCAGATAAATGGACCTGGGCATCAGTTCCTCCCTCAAAGAATCTTTGAGCCATAGTGTGCCGTTTTGCCGAAACGGCGTATAGAACAAAACAAACATGGCGGACGAGGCTATCTGACCGAGTGTTGGGAGTGGAAAAAGGCGCGGAAGTGGCCTGGCGTCTGGCCGGTGCAGGTTTTGAAAACGCGTCCGAAGTGGCTCTGGTCGGCAAAGCCCGCAGCGCTTGCGATAAATGCCAGATCGGTCCATCCGTCGGCCAGCGAGCGGCAAGCAAACTGAATTCGCAAATGATTCATGAATTCGGCCATGGTGCAGCGGTGCCGCTTCCGAAAGACCCGCGACAGGTGAATTGGGTGAACACCAACCTTTAAGGCAATTTCTTCCAGGGTTAGCGATTCGCGGTAAGACGCGCACAACAGGTCGACGGCACGTTTCAGCCAGGCCGGGCAACTTTTCTCGCCAGCGATTGACGATCCGCTCACGCGCTCCAGCATATCGCCACAAAGTTCTCCGAGTTGCAACGCGTCTAGAGTTCCGGCAGCGAAGGAACGATAGAGACGGAGTCCGAGCCAGGTCGCTTCGGAGGCGCAGAGGTCCGGAGTAAAACGCGGAGCGGTCAAGTAAGGACGCGTGCGCTGCAAGTAGGAGTCACGGAGCTCCACACAAAACATTCTCGAGCCACACATTCCCACTTCATCGGAATGGGTCAGCGAAGGAGGATGGAAGCCCATGGTGAACGGTTCATAATCTGCAGCGCGATTCGTACAGCGTTCGGAGTAACTGCCAGCCAGCAGCAAACCAAAATAGGCTGACTCGTGGGTATGGCGTGGAAGCTTGCGACCGCGGGTATGAGCCACCTCAGTGAGTACTACCCCGCCCAGCTCGACGCGACGGTTGGTCTGACCGTAAAATTTTCCGGTTTGCAGGGATTCGCTCATCATTCGAAACGAAAGAGGAACTGTAACGCGTTAGACGCGGCGCCTAGGAAATCGTTTCAGTGGATTCGGCATGGGCAGCTTCGCCGAACACCGCGTTGACTTCTTGTTCCGGCTTGCTCAGACGATTTGCCAGTCCAATGCCGACCAGCACCAGTGCGCCGCCCACGATCTGATAAATCGAAAGTGCTTCACCAAGGAGCAATGCAGCCAGTACCGCCGTCAATGGACCTTGTGAGAGAAGACTCACCGAAGTAACCGTGGCGGGGAGATGGCCCAGCGCATATGTCAGCGCCAGGTATCCGCCGAGCTGGGAGACGAGTCCCAGTCCCAGCAGCGCTAGAAATGTGCGGCGATCTGTTACGGCGAGGGGGACTCGCAGGATCAAGGTAAACAAGAACATGAAAATGGTGCTGGAAAGAATGGCCAGCCGAAGAAATTCCAGGGTGCCGGTGTGCGCGCGGATCTGCTCGGTGGCGAGCAAGTACACTGCGAAGCACGCTGCGGCCGCAAGAGCCATCACATCTCCGAGGCCAAACTTGGCGTGCCTCGAAAGGTCCGCGCCCATAATCACCGCCGATCCGGCGACGGCAAGTGCCAAACCGGTCCAAAACGAAGCGGCGGGACGTCGCCGGAAAACCAGCCAGGTCAATAGGCCGACCACGATTGGCGTGTTGTTGCCGAGCAACGTGGCGTTCGCGGCGTTCGTTTGCAGAATTGAAGTGTTATAGAAAGCCAGATCCAGTGCGAAGAAAAATCCACCGATCGCAGTGATTGCGTAGCTGCGTGCGCTCAATTTTTGGCGATATCCCGGCAACAGCCAAGTGGGAAGTAGTACGATCGCTGGAATCAGCAACCGGTAGAGGGCCGATGCCGGACCGGGAATGGAAGTCCAGCGGACGAAAATGGCCGACCACGCGATGCAGAGAATGCCTACAAGGAGCGCGGCATAAGCCCACTTTTTAGAGTGCGCTGCACTGTTCATAGAATTCGTCGAAGCCTGGACAAACGAGAATTAATTTACGCAAATGAGTATGACACACGCGGTAGTACGGACTTTCAGAAGCGATGGGCGCAAAGTGTGTCGCGGCTCATCCAAATTGGGGCGCCACTAGCGGCGGAACAATAAATCCGAATCTTCGGGATGCCGTTGAAAGTAGAAAGCGGTATATGGGCAGCGCGGTTCTACCAGCAAGTTTTCCGCCCGCGCAAATTGCAGCGCCGCCTTGGTCATGCGCGCGGCGAGCCCTTGGCGTTCTCTGCTTTGTGGCACTTCGGTGTGGTAGATCAAGAGCTTACCGGGAAAACGGCGGTAGTTGAGAACGCCGCGCTCTTGGCCAATCCGAATCTCAAAATATTCTTCGGCAGCGTTATGCATGACTTCGAGCGAATCCAGCTGTGGGTTATCGGTCATGATTTTTGTGAGAAATCGTCTAGTGCCAATTTCTTGGCGCGCGGCGAGACTACTCTTTTTTCTGGCTAGGCAGCGTTTGCGAAAACAGACGCGCCAATTCCGCGTGTTCCATCACTACGGATGGGTCTCGCTGGATCGCGGCAAAATACTGCTTCTGGAAAGCGTCACCGCTTTCGGTCGGAGTGAACATTTTTCGCGCCAGATCGAGAGCGGTGTCCGCGTCGCCCGGAGCGACAGGCGAATTTCCCGTGAGAGTTTCGTCGATGCGAACCACGAACTCAGAAATGTTATGCAGCCAGCTGAATTGCTGGTCGTCCACAACCAGCCGAAACAGTTCGCCAACGTTGACCACTCCGTGCTCGCGTTCGTAGTCGCGCCGCTCCATATCCAACAACGACTTGTGGAGGCGCAGCAGCGCTCCTCGCAGCGCCACGAGTTTTTCGCGGGCTCCGGCATCATCGCCTTCGCGATGCAGCGCGTTTGGTGAGCCAGTGGTCACTTATTTATGGTAACGCTGTTCGCCAACCGGCAACGCGACAGGGAGCCGGTTTCCTGCGGGCGGAAGCGGACAGGTGGCGTAGGGAGTGTAGGCGCAGGGCGGATTTTCCAAATGATTGAAATCGAGCACCAACTCTCCTTCGCGGTCCACACCGTGATCTGGCAGAGGCGTGTAGAGAAAACGGCAGGCCGGATAAGTCGTGTCCGCGCTGGTGGGATCCTTCAGGATAAAGAATAACTTGCTGCTTTG
>Ga0157376_10003061_pt1 | contig 11465 bp, 9 predicted proteins | sample M45metaG_FD_121801 | JGI IMG/M metagenome (GOLD analysis project Ga0157376, IMG submission 121801) | Miscanthus rhizosphere microbial communities from Kellogg Biological Station, Michigan, USA - M4-5 metaG | ecosystem: Host-associated > Plants > Roots > Rhizosphere > Soil | place: USA: Michigan... | reverse complement strand
TAATATTAAAATACCGGTTGTTAAAAAGGAAGGTATCGCCGCCGCGCCCGGAAAACCCACCGTCTATTGTTGCCGGACGACCCACACCTGGATCGAGAAAGCCGCATCCTTATCCGGATTGGGCACCGACTCCATTCGCTGGATACCCGCCGGCCCCGGAAACCGGATGGATATCGCTGAACTCGAACAGACGATAAAAAACGACCTTGCCTGTCATTGCCTTCCGGTGATGGTGATCGGCACCGCCGGCGACGTCAGTACGGGCGCCGTGGACGATCTCAATGGCATCGCCACGGCCTGCAAGCGCTACGATTGCTGGTTTCATGTCGACGGGGCTTACGGAGTACCTGCGGTATTAGTTCCCCAATACCGGCATCTCTTTGACGGAATGAATGAAGCCGACTCCGTCGCCGTCGATCCGCATAAATGGCTCTATGCACCGCTCGAGGCGGGCTGTACGCTGGTAAAGGATCCCAACCACCTGATCCAAACCTATAGTTCTCATCCGGTGTATTATAACTTCGACAGCCTGGAAGGCCCCGAAACCCGCAACTTTTATGAATATGGTTTTCAGAATTCCCGGGGTTTCCGAGCGTTGAAAGTATGGATGTTGCTTCAACAGGCCGGAACCGAAGGTTACCGGGACATGATCAGTACCGACATCCATCTCGCCGGCCGGCTATTCCAGCTGGCTTCACAACACCCCGAACTGGAAGCCGTCAGTCACAACCTGAGCATTACGACGCTCAGATATTGCCCCGAGGGGTATCCTGAGGATGGGCTCAATACGCTAAATGAGCATTTGTTGAATGAGCTGCAACGCCGTGGCGAAGTATTTCTGTCCAATGCGATCGTCGATGGTAAATATTGCCTCCGCGCCTGTATCGTCAATTTCCGGACGGCCGAAAAAGACATCGAAGAGATCATTCAGATCGTCGTCCGCACCGGGCGGGCGATCGTCGGCAGAGATCGGGGTTAGACCGACGCTGTCAGTCCCCGACCTGAAAAGTCACTGCTCCTTTTCCATCGATGTTGGCCGTGGCGCTGACACCGACGTCCGTCAGCGGGATCGAGATGCTATAATTGAGGATCATTTCCCCCAGGTAAATTTCGAGGTGTGGACAGAATATCACGCCATATTGGGATAACTCCGGGCGATATTTTAGCCAGAAATCCTTTTTTGTTATTGTTCGCTCAAGGATCTTCTTTGCGTTCCTGTGCAGCGTTATGTGGGTGACGAAATCGTGTGTGATAAAGCTATCCAGCTTGTAACTGTTCACGTAGGATTTCGGGACAACGATTGCGCTGTCGAACGTGCAGATGTGGTCGACATGAAGTTTATATCGGGCGTCCGCCACCTCGAAAGAGGAGTCGATTGTGCAATGGGTCGTGTAGCCGGCTATATACTGGTCATAGTTCTCCTTTAAGGTTGGCGCCAATGAGTCTGCCTCTGCCCGAGGGACTGTGTCGGGCCGGTGTAACGGAGCCGGGTGAACTGTCGAATCCTTTACCCTTGAATCGACGGCCTTTTGCTTAACAGGCTCAGGACCGGAACAACCTGCAAAAAAGGCCAGGGCCGATATCAGCAATCCGGGCAGGAATAAAATTGTACTTTTCATCGGTATTTCGATCTGGACCTAATGATAAAAAAGAAAGCGTAAATTAGCAAATCAACGTCGATCTATATATAGCCGATATATGAACGCAGAACCGCAAACCGTACTAGACTATCGTGGCGATCATAGCATCTTCCTTGTCTATAATTTCAAGAAGGACCAGGAGGTTGGCGCCGTTTTTCAACGCCTTTGCGCATTGGTCATCAATCTCAATAATTCAGGTGAGACCCGGTTCCCGGACTCCGGAGCCACCTGCGTCATGGGCATCGGTTATGATGCCTGGCTGCGGCTTGGCCTTCCGGAACCGCTGCCAAAGGAATTGCAGAATTTCACGCCTATTGTCGGGGGGAAGCATTCGGCGGTGGCTACACGAGGCGATCTGCATTTTCATATCAAGGGTAGCTCGAGTAGCATTTGCTATGATATGGCGGCAACGCTGGCTCAAATCCTGGACCCCATAGCCCTTAGCGTCGAGGAAGTTCATGGCTTCCGGTATTGGGACGGGCGATCTATTTTGGGATTTGTCGACGGTACAGAAAACCCAAAAGGGGAGAAACGTGCCTTTTTTGGTTTGATCGGGGATGACGACCCTGCCTATAGAGGAGGAAGTTATCTCTTCGTTCAAAAATACATCCATGATCTGAAAGCGTTCAGATCGCTGCCTGTCGAAGAACAGGAAAAGGTGTTTGGCAGGTCCAGGGAGAATGACATCGAAATGACCGACGAACAAAAGCCTTCCAATTCCCATACCGCGCTGACGAATGTCGGTGATGATCTCAAGATCATCCGGGACAACCTTCCCTTTGGGAATATGTCGACCAATGAAATGGGTACTTATTTCATTGCCTATATGAGTACCTTCAGCACGGTAAAAAAGATGCTGGATAACATGTTTATCGGGGTACCGGAAGGGAACTACGACCGATTGCTGGATTTCAGCACGCCAAAAACGGGGACCCTCTTCTTTGTTCCTTCGGCGTCATTTTTGAAGAATGTCGCATCGGGGGATCCGGCACTGGCCGTCGTTCCTTCCGTCGCGGATGTAAGCGGGTCTGCTCCGGCAGCCGGATCACGGTCATCCTCAGGGGACGGGTCATTATTAATAGGATCACTAAAAAAATAAGCAGGATATGAACAATCTTTATCGGGAGCTGGCTCCCATCTCAGAGGCCGCCTGGGCGGAAATCGAAGAGGAGGCGCGGCGCACGCTCAAGCGGCATCTGGCGGCACGGCGGGTAGTGGATGTAGAAGGTCCAAAAGGAGTCGACTTTTCTGCGGTCGGTACAGGGCACACCCAGGCCATCCCGGCGCCGGGTGAAGGCATCCAGGCGCTGCGGCGTGAGGTGAAACCGCTGGTGGAGCTTCGGGTATCATTCGAACTCTCGCGTCAGGCGATTGACGATGTTGAAAGGGGCGCGACGGATTCGGATTGGTCGGCGGTGAAGGACGCGGCACGCAAGATCGCGTTTGCCGAGGACAACTCGGTCTTTGAAGGATACGATGCAGCCGGGATCCAGGGTATCAGAAAGGGGAACAGCAATCCGGTATTGACGCTCCCCACCAGTGTGCGGGGTTACCCGGATATCGTTGCGCAAGCCGTGAGCCAGCTGCGGCTCGAGGGATGCAACGGCCCTTATACCCTGGTGCTCGGGTCCGAGGCTTACACGGCGGTCAGTGGCGGGAGCGATGAAGGATACCCGGTTCTTTCACATCTCCAGCGGCAGATCGATGGGGAGATCATCTGGGCTCCGGCGATCAAGGGCGGATTTGTGATGACGACGCGCGGCGGTGACTTTGAATTGGATCTCGGTCAGGATTTAAGCATCGGTTATCTGAGTCACTCGGAAAACAGTGTCAGGCTCTACCTGCAGGAAAGTTTCACGTTCCGGCTTTTGACGACGGAGGCTGCGGTAGCACTTGCGCCGGCACAGAAGTAGGTCACACAGCGTGCGATAAAAAACCTTCCATATATGAGCGTACAGGATCAGATCAAAAAATACATTGCCAGTCAACCTGAACCAAAACGCAGTGAGATGCAAGAGTTGCACGCGCGTATTGCTGCATTGCTGCCTGGGTGTAAGTTATGGTTCGAGGATGGTAATGACAGCGAAGGTAAGATCGTCAGCAATCCTAATATTGGATACGGATCGTATACCATAAAATATGCCAATGGAAAAACGAGGGAGTTTTTTCAAATTGGGATAAGTGCGAATACAACGGGAATCTCGGCCTATGTCCTTGGTATCAAGGATAAGAAATACCTGGCGCAGGCGTATGGGAAAAAACTAGGCAAAGCGAGTGTTACCGGGTATTGTATTAAGTTCAAGACGCTGAAAGATATAAATATGGATGTCCTCGATGAGGCCATTCGATATGGGGTTGCGGAAACGAGTGAAAAATAATCGCCGTCATTTGTGATGCCTGTTGTCGGACCTGGTGAAAAAGTTCAGGAACAACACGATGAAGAACAGGAATATGATCGAATGAAGGATGACCACGTATTTTCCCGCAGTGGTCGTCGGAAAGATGTCGCCGAAGCCGATCGTGGAGGATGTCATGAAGCTGAAATAGACGAAATCGAGCCGGTTATGGGCCTTTCCCAGCAGCAGGTTCAGTCCGCCGTAAATGACGGCAAAATCAAAGGTAATCTCGATATAATTCAGGAAGAGAAGCAAGATCGACCGTTTGGATGAACGGGGTTCGTCGAAGATCTCGGAGGCAAAGAAGAGAGTTGCAATATAAAAGATCGTTTCCGACAACAAATAGCCGGTTATAGCCTGGATAAAGGTATTTCTATACCATCCCGAAAACAAGGAAAGGAGCGGGAAGATCAGTTTCAGGAGCACATAGAATTCGATGGCCAACTTCTTATACGTCGAGCCATGGCGGCCGAAGCGATTCCGGATATAAATGCCGGGATAAAGGAACTGCTGCACGATCAAAAAAAGCCGGAGGATCTTCTCGAGCCCTATGTCATTGTGCGTTTCATTGTTCCAGACCTTGTACAGATTCAGGCGTTGGCGCCGGATAACCGAATATGCGGACCGGATATTGTCTTCCGGGCGGCCGAAAAACAGTTTCCGAAGAAAAGAGGTTTTGGTGTCGGGTTGGCTCATAGTTTTGGGAGCGTTAGGCAAAAATCACATATCTTCCTGTATGCACAAAATCATCTCCCTTCTTTTTGCATTCATTTTTGCGTCTGTTACCCTGTTTGCGCAGGATAGCCTCGTCATCCGGGATCTTAAATGGGATAAGAGTTCGCCCGCGGGTTCGACCGAGTTAAGGCGGCCTTAGCGGTCGCTTCGACGCATGAGCTCTGTGACATAGTCTGCATCGATCGATGTGAAATCGGCAATTACCTCTACCGTTTGACTGATCAATTCGCTGACCGAATGAGTAGTAGAAACACCGATCACCAGCATTCCAGCGGCTTTTGCAGCGGAAATTCCGGAGAAGGAGTCCTCAAATACCAGGCAGCGGGTCGCGCTGATCCCCAGGCGTTCTGCGGTCATCCTATATACTTCCGGATCGGGTTTCGGCAAGTGTACGTGGGCTGCGTCGGAAATGATCTGGAAATGATCGGCCAAACCTGCAAGTCGCAGGACAAGGTCTACGTTTTTACGAGGTGCGGAAGTCGCGATTGCTATTGGAATTTTGTGTTCAGATAGGGAAGTGACAAATTCGGTGATACCCGGAACCAGCCTGCTTTCTTTTTCATACAGTTCGGCGACCAGGGTACTGACTTCTTCTCCATATTCCGTGATAACCGACTCATCGAGCGGCCTTTCAAAAACCATCCGCAACGTGTCTTTGGTGGTTCTGCCGAAAACAAATCGATTTAGCTGGTCATCGGTAAGGATGATGTCGTGCCTGCCGAAGAACGTATTCCACGCTTTGATGATAACGGGGTTGCTGTCAATGATCACGCCGTCCATATCAAAGATGACGGCGAAGCGGAGGGAGGGGGACGTCATGGTCTCTTACTTTAGTTTCGTTGTAACCTCTACTCCTTTGGTGAGTGTTTGATAGACCACACAATATCTTTCAGTAAGTTTTTTGAGCGCTGCTTTTTGCTCTTCGTCTGCATCTGTATCCAGGTCGAATTCCAGGCGGATCTCTTTAAACCCAACAGGAACCTCTTTACTTACACCTAAAGTTCCTTTGAAATCGAGATCGCCCTCTGCTTTCACCGTTCCGCTTTTAATATTCATCTCAATAGCCGTTGCCACTGCTTGCAGGGTAACGCCCGCGCAAGCTACTAGTGCTTCCAGCAGCATGTCGCCGGAGCATGCAAGCATATACGTCCCTCCCGTAGCGGGATGCAGCCCGGCTTCCACTATGGACTTGCCCGTTTGCACTTTGCAGGAAATTCCTTCGCCAACCTTTCCTTCTGCTTTTAGCGTGACAATAGCCGACTCGGGAATATCGCGGTACTTATCTTTGAGCGGAGCTTGCAGGTTTTTTAATTCTTTGGCGTTCATGATTATGGGTTTATAAGACAATCCGGCAACCGGCTTTTCCAGAAAGATACGTAAATAACGCTCCAGGTCCGCAGATAATTCCACTGGTAAAGTCGTCATTAAGCCTCGGTTTTTCCTGTGCCTGGCCTTTTGAGAGTGGAGCGGCAAAGGTATTAATGATGAGACATATAGATAATTGCAGATTAGGAGAGCATAGCCGGAATCGAACCGGCGTTCACGGTTTTGCAGACCGCGCCCAAAGCCAACATTGGGTATATGCTCGGCTGGCGGAGAGTAATGGAATCGAACCATTGCCGCTTTTACACGGAACATCTTAGCAGAATGCCGCAACAAACCAACATTTGCCTACTCTCCATGTGGGGGCAATAGGACTCGAACCTACTGAGCCGATGGTACCTGATTTGCAGTCAGGCCTGCTTCCACTTACAGAATATGCCCCCAGTTCCTATCCTTTGCAATAGGTACAAACAAAAAACCCGCTCGATGCTAAGACCAAGCGGGTTGAAATGCATTTATATATCACATCATACAATAGCCCGCAGGATCCCTTTATTACAGGAATTATACGCACTACAATATGACATCTTTTGTTTCATGATGACGCAAAGCTACACATTTTTTCTATTGAACAAAATCATTGTTGAAAATCCAGCTCGCGAGCTAGCTCCTCAATAGCGGCTATATAGGAACGGCGTTCATAGCTAACGGCTATGCTGTTATAGGCGATCTTACGGCTGATGAATATGTTTACGCTGATTAACCGACGCGTACATAAATGGGTACTTTGTCCTCGGCGTTCCTTTTTTGATGTCTCAGGTACATCCAGACGGCTAACAAGTGCATGCGTTGCATTCTTTTGTGTCCAATTGATATGAGATTTAATACAACGCGCTGAAAATGAGAAGCAGCTAAAATAAAAAAGCGTTCCGAAGAACGCTTATCGTGATCCCGCTGGGACTCGAACCCAGGACCCATACATTAAAAGTGTATTGCTCTACCAACTGAGCTACGGAATCTTACCCGGAACACAGATACTGTGTTTTTGGGAGTGCAAAAATAGGGTAAAATAGGATCGTAGCAAAAAAAACAACGGATATTTTTCCACGGGAAGGCGTGGTTATCAACATTTTCGCATGAGGGCGGAGTAGTGCATTCCTTTGGGGAGGAATGAGGCGGGGTAGAAGAGGGGCCCGGCAAGGGTTGGAGCGGGGGCGAGAAGGGAGCGCCGCCAGGCGGGGGTATGCGGAGGGTTGGGCGGGGCGAAGCGAGAAACAGTAGGCACAGCGCGGAGGCGGCTGCGAAAGAAAAAGGGGGAACGACGACGACCGTCGCCATTCCCCCACCTCTGATGGATGCATCAACAAACCGCCGGAATCTGCTCGGGGTAAAAACCCGCGCGCGTGCGGGCGGTGCACCGGGAAATGCTAAAAACCCGGGTTATTGGGAAGGAGGTTGGGATTTACATCCGTCTCCTGCTTCGGCACAGGGAATAAGAGTTGACTGTTGGAGAAAGTGGCGCCCCAGACGGTCTTGTGACCGACGAAGTCGTCCCAGTTGCCGGTGACGTCATTACGCACCTTGCGCGTCCGAATCATGTCGAACCACATCTTGTTCTCAAAGGCCAGCTCCCAGTACCGCTGCTGCCATACTTCATGTTCGAAATCGGCCTGGGAGAGCGTACCGATCGGCGCCAGATTGGCCCGGGCCCGGATAGCGTTGACATATTTGATGGCGTCGGAATTGGGGCCGCTGCCAGCCCGGTTGGAAGCCTCGGCATACAACAGGTACACATCGGCCAGCCGGTAGATGGTATAGTTGAGATCGGATTTGGCCGTGCTGCGAACCGCCGTGGAGTCAAACCATTTGTAGATGTAATGATGCTTGAACGTGACGGTGCTCGTGCCGCCGATGTTCAGGTAACTGGAGTAATAGAATTGCCGCTCCGCCGTCCGCAGGTCGCCCGCGGGATAGGAGTTGAAGAACTGGTCAGTAGGGAAGACAGATCCATATTCGTCGGAGTATTTGGAAATACCCGAGTAGTTGGGGATCGTGAGCGCCGTCAAAGGATTATTCACGTTGGCGGATGCCGAGAACTGCGTCTGCAGGATGAATTCCCCCCTGTTCTTGTTGGCGGGTTTGTTCATGTCGGTGTAGTTGGTAAAGAGCGTAAAGCCGCCGTTATCGATAACCGCCTTGCTGCGCTGCGCCGACAAGGCATAATAATTCGCCCCGCCATTGATGGGCTGGCCCGCATAAGTGAGATAGACATCTGCCAGGATGGATTCCACCGCGCCCCTGGAGACCAGGCCGGTATTGTCCTGCCAGGGCAGGGTAGAGGCCTCGGCTGCGAGCAGATCAGGGATGATGATACTGTCGTAGATATTCTTGGCGGGAGAACGTTTCACCTTCAACGTGCCCACATCGGTCGGCACTTTCGTCACATTGGGCACGTCGCCATACATCCGCACCAGATAGAAATAATACAGGGCGCGAAGCGTGCGGGCCTCGGCAACCATATTGCTCTTGGCGCTGTCGGTCAGCCCGGCGGCAACGATGGTCGGAATGGTCTGGATCGCGAGATTGCAGTCCCCGATGCCCAGATACATCCGCTGCCACCAGGTGTCGAAATAGAACGAGGTGGTGTTATAAGTCAGGGTCTGATAGTTGACGAAGCCGGTCTGACCCAGATCGCTATTGGACTTGCCGGTCATGAATTCCATCAGGTTCCAGGTATTGCCGCCATAGGAAGCATTCTGGCCGGCGATGAGCCCCCCCAGCTGCGCATAGGCAGCATTGGCCATGGCCCGGGCTACTTTGGTGCTGGCGAAGTCACTGGTGGGCTGAAGAAAATTGGTTGGATGTTCTTCCAGGAACTTTTTACAGGAAGCGCCCAGGAGAACCAGTAAGCCGATGGATATTAATTTAAGACGTTGCATCAGAGTGAAGTTTTTGTGTTACCAAATTAGAAGCCTACGACTGCGCCAAAATTCCAAACCCGTGGGCGGGGATAGGCGAAGAAGTCGAGGTTTTGAGAGAAACCGCTGTTACTGCCATAACCGGAGAAGAAGGTATCCACCTCGGGATCATAGCCAGTATACTTGGTATGGACAAACAGATTCTGTACGCTGATATAAAAGCGGAGCCTGGTAAGCTTCATGTTGTGCACCGTCGATTCGGGAACGGTGTAACCCAACACGAAGTTCTGACCGCGGATGAAGGATCCATCCTCCACCCACCAGGTATCGAAATGAGAGTCCTGTGCGAACTTGTAGCTGCGCACCTGCGAGATCATCGTATTCTGATGACTCGGTGTCCAGCCGTCGAGCACGGTCGCCAGGCTGTTGGCAATGGTCTGCCGGTCTTCGGTGGAGTGCTTGAAGGTAGCAGCCGTGTTCACGCCCTGCACAAACCGGATATCGAACGTGAAATCGAAAGCACGGTACTTGAACGTACTGCTGAAAGTACCGGTCCATTTGGGATAGGCGCGGCCGATAATGCTGTAATAGGGAGTACCATCCTTGTTATAGATATATTTCCGATCGCCGACATGCAACCCGTGCGATGCGGCATCAGCTGCCTCGCTGCTGCCATAGGTACCGATGCGGTGCATGCCATAGAAAGAACCAACGGGTTCACCGACGCGAAGAACGTTGGTCTGACCGAGGAAGTTCGGACCAGGGAAGATATCCGCATTTCCGTCGTTGAGCTTGATGATCTTGTTCTTGACGGTGGCAAAGATGAAGTTGGTCGTCCAGGTAAAGTCCCTGGTTTTTACGTTTACGGTATTGAGATTGACCTCAACACCGGTGTTGCGCATACTGCCGACATTCCGGTAGACATTGGCGTTGTTCATCCCTGCCGACCAGGGAATGGGCGCCTGAAGGAGCAGGTCCTTCGTCGTGCGGCTGTAGAAGTCGATGTTTGCCTGGATCCTCGATCCGAACAGGCCGAATTCCAAACCCGCATCCACCTGCTGGGACTTTTCCCATTTCAGGTTGGGATTGCCGATATAATACGGCAAGAGGGTAGACTGCTGCGCGTTGTTGAGGATCGTTGTGTTGGGCTGGATCTGCGGGATGGACTGGTACTGACCGATCTCCTGGTTACCAGAGTAGCCGTAGCTGCCGCGGATCTTCATATAACTGATGGTCCGGCTGTCCTTCATAAAGTCCTCATCCGAAATACGCCAGGCTGCACCGATGGAAGGGAAGAACGCGTATTTGTTGTTCTTACCGAATTTGGAAGAGCCGTCATAACGGCCCGTCGCGGTGAGCAGGTATTTGCCGTCAAAGTCATAGTTGACGCGGGCGAAGTACGAGTTCATGCTCCAGGTATAGTCCGAAGAAGCGGCATTCTGGCGGACCGAACCCGCGGCCAGATAATCCCACTGGAAGAAGTCGGTGATGAAGTTCTGGGTCTCCGCAGTAACGGATTCCGACTTGAATTTCAGCCAGGAAGCACCGAGCACCGCGTTGATGTGCTGATGGTCGCCGATCTGCTTATTGTAGGTGAGATAGTTCTCGTTCTGCCAATAGTTGTTGGTGACGCCAGTGATGATGGCATCCCCGCCCTGGTCCTGTGAAAGGTGGGCCAGATCGGTCGACGAATAGAAGTTATTCTTTTGTTGATTCATCCAGACGCCGAAATCGCTCTTGAAATCGAGGTCCTTGGTGAGATGGATAGTGAAATATGCGTCACCCAGGGCCTGAAGGGTATTGTTGAGGGTGTAGCGATCCGTGGCTGTATGCACCGGGTTCGGCGCACCTTCGAGTCCGGCGATATCGTTATTGCCAGCCCATGTACCGTCGGGATACTTTACGGGTACCAGCGCGACTTCCTCGGAGACGGCCCGCGGCACATTGAGGGCGCCGTTAGCATCCGAGACCATGCGCTGCACGCTCTTGATCACGGACAGGTTGCCGCCGAACTTCAACCAGTTGTTGACGTCGGTCTCGAGGGTGAATTTGCCGGAATAGCGTTTGTACCAGGACTGGACCATGATACCGTGCTGATCGAGATAGCCCAGGCTGGCGCTGAAGAGCGATTTGTCGCTTCCACCCTGGATGTTGACAAAATTATCATAGGAATAAGCCGGCTTATAGGTCTCTTTTTCCCAATTAGTATTATACAACGGCTTATTGTTATTATCGAACAGCTTTGGCAGCGAAGCGTGATTCAACGCGATCGGCGGCGCCCAGGTGCCACCCAGCGGGTCGAAATTCGTGGCATTGGCGAAAGCCTGATTGTAAACCTGGATGAACTGATCGGAATTGAGGGTCTTCACATGGCGATATAACTCGGAGCGGTTCACATTGCCATCATAGGTGACCCGCGTATTGCCTCTCATCCCATGTTTCGTAGTGACCAT
>Ga0157376_10003060_pt1 | contig 11465 bp, 7 predicted proteins | sample M45metaG_FD_121801 | JGI IMG/M metagenome (GOLD analysis project Ga0157376, IMG submission 121801) | Miscanthus rhizosphere microbial communities from Kellogg Biological Station, Michigan, USA - M4-5 metaG | ecosystem: Host-associated > Plants > Roots > Rhizosphere > Soil | place: USA: Michigan... | reverse complement strand
GGGTTCACGTTGATCGAGCTCATGATCGTGGTGGCGATCATCGGGATTCTGTCAGCGGTCGCGATTCCAGCTTTCATCGAATACATGAAGCGGGGCAAGACGACAGAAGCGAACCTGAACCTGAACAAGATCGGTAAGGCGTCGAAGCGAATCAAGGGTGAGATCGGGACGTATGCGGTGGAGACCGCGGCGATGCTTCCGCACGCCTCGGGCAGTTGTTGTGGCGATTCGGGTGGCACCAGCAGCGTCAACAACAAGTGCACTCCGACGCCGAATGCATTCACGAGCGACGCCGGTTGGGCCCACCTCGAGTTTTCAGTCGATGAGCCAAGCTTGTACAATTACTCGTACGTCCCGGCGGGTGGCACCGGGTTCACGGCGTACGCCGTTGGCGATACCGACTGCGACAACGTCCAAGCCACGTTCACGATGATCGGGATCACGACATCGACGGGTAACGCCGGCGTGTCGATCATTCCACCGCCTGCACGCGTTTACTAAGAACCATTTTCGAGGGAGGACTGCTGATGAAGAAGAAGGCATTTCGCGGATTCACGTTGATCGAGCTCATGATCGTGGTCGCGATCATCGGCATCTTGGCGGCCGTCGCCATCCCGGCGTTCCTCGAGTACATGAAGCGCGGCAAGACGACCGAAGCGTCGTTGAACCTGAACAAGATCGGCAAAGCGGCGAAGCGCGTGAAGGGCGAGATCGGAACGTATCCGGTCGAGTCGTCGACCGCGCTCACCCCAGCGGCGACCGGAACGTGCTGCGGTGACAGTGGTGGTACCGCGCAGGTCAACAACAAGTGCACGCCGAACCCGAACGCGTTCACGACCGCAGGCGGCGGGTTCGCGCACCTCGAGTTCTCGGTCGACGAGCCGTCGATCTACTCGTATGCGTACGTCCCCGACACGAGTGGTCAGTACTTCAGCGCGTACGCCGTCGGCGATGCGGACTGCGATACGAAGCTCGCGACGTTCACGATGCAAGGCACGACGACCGCCGCGGGTAACCCGGCGCTCAACATCATCAACCCGGCCTCGGGCGTTTACTAAGGTAGAGCCGGCGGGCGTAAGATGTCCTTCGTTTGGGACGCTCGCCGAGACAGTTAGCGCTCGCCGGTCTGGCTGTCGTCGTTGTCGCGAGTGTGGTCGCGTTCGTCCCGGCCGTCACCGGCGGGTGGATCTACGATGACCACCCGCTGATCCGGAACAACAACTACGTCCACTCGTTTGCGGAGTGGCCGCGGTGGTTCGTGACCGACTTCTGGAACGTGAGCGCCGAGATGCTCAAGTTCGGCGGTCGGATCCTGTACTGGCGACCGGGCGTGAGCGCGACGTACGCGCTCGACTGGAAGCTCGGCGGTGGCTCGCCCGTGATGTTCCACATCACGAACCTGGTGCTCCAGGCGGTCGCGAGCGGCCTCGTGTTCGTCACGCTGCGGCGCTGGCTCGGCGGGCTGCTCCCGGCGTTCGCGGGTGCGCTGCTATTCGTCGTCCACCCGACGAAGGTCGAGAGCGTCGCGTGGATCGCGGGCCGGACCGACGTGATCTGCCTGCTCGCGATCCTCGTCGCGAGCACCGGCATCGCGCGCAGGCTGGCGGACCGCCCCGGCGGGCTCGCGCTCGAGGTCGCCGGTACGATCGTCGCGTACCTGTGCAAGGAGCAGGCGATCGTCCTGCCCTGCTTCGCGGCGGTCGAGGTCTGGGTCGCCGCGGGCCGGCCGGCGCTCGATCGCACGGTGCTGATCCAGATCGTGCGCGGCGCGGTGCCGCAGACCGCGCTCGCGATCGTCTACCTCGTGATCCGCGCGCTCGTCCTGCCGATCGCCCCGGCGACCGGCACGATTCCGGTCGCCGTGATGGACCACGTCCGGCTCGTGCTCGAGACGTTCGGCCGGTTCCTCGCTCTCGCGGTCGCGCCGCACGAGCTGTCGATCCAGCAGGGCCTGGTCCACGCGATCCACCACCACATGGTGTATTCGCTCGGCTACGTGATCCTCGGTGCGGTCTCGACGATCGCGCTGATCGCGGCCGCGTGGTTGTTGCGCCGGCGCGCGCCGCTGATCTCGGTCGGCATCGCGTTCTATTTTGCGACGCTGTTCCCGACCTCGAACGTCAAGTTCACCGGCATGGCGACCCTGCTCTCCGAGCGGTTCTTGTACCTGCCGCTGCTCGGGCTCGTGATCGCGTGCGTCGGCGTGCTGGAGCTCGCGGAGCAGCGGTTCGGTCGCAAGATCTACGCGGTCGCGATCGCGGCGGCCATCGCGCTGACCGCGATCTCGATGGAGCGCTCGCGCGACTACGTCGACGAGGATGCATTCTGGGCGCGCGAGCTCGCGCTCCACCCCGACAGCCTCGAGGCGCGGACCCAGGCGTTCGACTTCTACTCGCGCGGCAGCCGCTACTACGAGGCGCTGGCGGTGTGGCAGTACGACCAGCCCTACGACACGACGGTCCGGATCCGCATGCAGATCGCGAGCAACGTGATCAGCGTGATCTCGCGGCTCGTCCCCGATCACGACGCGAAGCACCTGACCGAGATCGATCAGTTCTGCGCGCATCTGCTCGCGAAGCAGCCGGCGTCGTTCGATCTCCTCGGCGTCCACTACGACTTCGATGCGAGTCAGCTCGGCGAGACCGAGGCGTTCGAGAATGCGCGACCGACTCTGCTCGACCTCCGCGCGGACCTCCAGAGCCGGCTCGGCCACGATACGGACGCGGTCGAGCTCTCGGCCCAGGCGCTCGCGCTGTGCCCGAGTTGCTCGACGATGATCGGCAACTACGCGCTCCAGCTCGCGCGTGCGAGCCGCTACGACGAGGCGCTGACCGCGATCGAGGCCGCCGGCCAGCTCCCCGTCGAGCAGCGCGCCGACGAGCTGGCGCGGATCGAAGCCGCGCGCGACCTCTTCCAGCGCGGCCAGACGCTGCAAGGTGCCGCGGCGCTCCAGGCGCGCGCCTCGGAGCTCGCGAAGCTCGAGCTGTGGGGCCGCGCGTTCGACGTGCTGGCCCCGTACGAGGCCGACATCGCACAGGCGCCGAAGTTCGCGCTCGGCTTCGCGGAGCTCGCGTTCCGCGCGGGCGAGCCTGCGGTCGCGCGCCGCGTCCTCGCGCCGAGCAAGTCGCCCGCGGAGATCGACGCGCTGATCACCGAGTGGACGGCGAAGATGGGCTGGACTCGCTAGCCTCTTCCGCGGTGAGCAGCCGGAACTCGCGATCGCCGGTCCGATTGAACAGCTCGGTATCGAGCCTCATGAAGTACAGCGGCTTCGGGCCGAGGAAGCGCAGCGCGTCCTCGAGCGCGTGCTGGTCGTGCGGTGCGATCAGCTCGATCGTCGCACCGCGGGCGCTCGTCAGCGTGTACGGATGGCCAAAGGCCCAACCCGGCGCTCGCCGCTGCAAGCTGCCCGGCACGACCACGATCGAAGGCCCGAGATCCGAGGCCTCGATCAGCTCCCACGGCTTCAGGATCTGCGTGCTCAGCTCGGTGATGTGGATCGCGCGCATCGGCGCGATCGCCGTGGTCGCGACGACGATGCCGCCGAGCACGAGCCAGCTGACGGCGCGCGGGACGCCGGCACCGAGCTTCGCTCCGCGATCGCGCAGCGCCGACACGCCGCGCACGGCGAGCGGGATCAGGACCGGCATCAACGCGTAGTAGTAGGTCGGCCCGACGTCCCACGTGCCGGGGAACGGGACCAGCAGGTAGAACACGATGTAGCTGCCGAGCGCGAGGCGCAGCATCTCGTCGCCGCGCGTCGCGTTGCGACGGAGTGCGCCGGCGATCACGAGCGCGAGGCTGCCGGGCCACGCCAGCGCCCACAGATCGAGACGGGCGAGGATGCCGGCGAGATTTCCGACGGCGTGCGCGGGCGTGTGGATGTGCGGCGCGCCCGGCATCGCGTGGCCGTAGAAGCCGAGGTTGAACGCAGGCATCGCCGGCGACGTGTACGGCATGTCGAACGGGCTGCCCATCACGAGATAGTCGTGCATCGGCAACAGCCACGCGACCGCGACGAACCCGGCGATGCACCACACGAGGCGCGCGGGCTCGCGACGGGATTCCCACAGCAAGCGGACCGCGAACGGGAACGAGAACGCGACGGCCTCGTACGGACGCGTGATGAACGCGAGCCCGATCGCGAGCCCGGCGAGGCCCGTCCACCGCGCGCGGCCCGTACGCTCGGCGCGGGCGAGCGCGGCCATGAACACCGCGAGGCAGGTCACCGACGTGCCGAACGCGAGCACGGTGCCGTGGATCGCCCACACGAACGGCGACAGGCTCGTCAGGAGCGCGGCGAGCGCCGCGTGCTTCGGCCCGAACATGTCGCGGCTGAACGACCACACCGCGACGACGAGCACGCCGGAGAGCACCGCCGGCAACACGTGCTCGGCGTGGATCAAGGTCGGCAGCGCGAGCACGAGGCTCTGGCCCGGCGGGTAACCGCTCGTCCACATCGGCGTCCGCAGGATCAGCGCGTTGCCGAGCGCTTCCGGCGGGGTCGGCAACCCGACGTGACCATGCGCGAACAGCTTGGCCTGCCAGAGATAGGCATATTCATCGTCGAGGATCGCCGCGCCGCGGACCAACGCGAACGCGACGAACACCGAGATCGCCATCGCGATCGCGACCGCGAGCACCACGACCGTCCGCTCCGCGTCGGCGCGCTGCCACCAGCGCTCGAACGGATCCCACTCGTAGCGCCGCGTGAGGTAGACGACCGCGACGATGATCGAAGGGAGCAAGAACACGATCGCGGCGCCCGCCATCAGCGTGTCGTAGGGCGTCAGCCAGCGCGTGCCGCTGATCGCGAGGTCGCTCACCCAGTGCGGGCGCGTCTCGTAGGCGAACGGCCAATCTGCAAACCACCCGGCGACGCTCGCGGTGGCCCAGAAGCACGCGTACAGCGCCAACGAGATCGCGGGTAGCCGCCAGGAACGCTGCATCGCCATCGCTCATCGGATCGTCGCATATCCGACGCGTGATAGCGTGGTCGTGGCGATGAAGCGTCGCGTCGCGGGTCTCGCGGTCGGGCTGGCGATCCTCGTCGCCGCGTTCACGGGTCTGCGCATGCCCGATCGCTGGTCGGTGACACTCCAGGCCGTGTCGATCTTCGACGGGATCCACCGGCGGTTCCTCGTCGGGACGGTGCTGAAGCCGTTCACGCTCGTGTTCGGCTACGACTACCGGCTGTTCGCGGTGTTCAGCTTCGCGGTGCTCGGCGCGCTGCTGTGGATCATCGTCCGCGCGACGGTGCGCAGCGAGTCGTGGTCGAAGCAGCTCGTCGTGATCGCGTGGTTCCTGCTTCCAACCGGAGGCTTTCTGTTCGACGAGATCGGCTTCCTCGAGCAGGTCGTGTACCTCCTGCTGGCGGGCGCGGTGTGGCAAGCCGGGCGCGGCAGGTTGCGCGTTGCCGCCGCGGTGCTCGCGCTCACGCCGTGCGTCCACGAGCTCGCGATCCTCTCGGCGGTTCCGCTCGCCGGTGCGATCTGGCTGCGCACGATGCCGCCGCGCAAGGTCGCGCTCCTGCTCGCACCCGCGATCGCGATCGCGGCAGGGCTGCTGCTCGTGCCACACACACCGCAGGCGACGATCGATCACCTCCAGGCGATGTGGGATCGCGACGGCTTCGCATATCGCGCCGATGCCCTGCAGTTGTTCGTGCGCAGCCAGGCCGAGAGTTGGGAGCTCTACAGCTTCGCGGCGGCATTCCGGCTGACGCTGCCAACGATCGCGGTGTTGCTCGTCGCCACCGGGCTGCTCGCGCAGCGCCGCGACCACGCCGCATACGCCGGTGCGCTCGGTGCGGTGATCGCGCCGCTGTTGTTGATCTACGGCGGATGGGACGTCAATCGCTGGCAGTTCTTCGCGATCGCCAACTTCACGGTGCTCGTATGGATCGTGATCGAGCGTGAGCTCGCACCGCGCGCGGTAGCGATCCTCGTCGTCGTCGCGCTGCTGCTGACCCGGATGCCGATGGGCTTCATCGATGCCAAGCCGCGCGACCTCGATGCGCGCGGCGTCGCCGGCTTCGTCGACGAGCTCACGAGCGGAACGTTCTTCGAAGTGCCGACGCTGTGATCAACCGCTGCGCCGGCGGATCGCCGCAAGGAGCGCACGCGCCCGATCCCCGACTGCAGGATCCGCGACGATCGATTCGAGAAGCGTGCGTGCATCTCCGAGCTTTCCCGCATCGAAACGCGAGAGCGCCAGGTTGAACCGATTAACGGCAACGTCGGGCTCGAGCAGATACGCACGCTCGAAGGCTCGGCCGGCCTCATCGCCCCGCCCCGCGAGCCGGGCGACCTTGCCGCGGATCCGATGCCCATTCGCGTAACTCGGTGAGGCGGTCGTCGCATATCGAGCCCAGCGCAACGCCTCGTCGAGATCACGATCCTCCGCGAGCAGGTTTGCGAGATTCGCCATCGCGCGCGGCTCGCCGTGCGATGCAGCTTCCCGCATCAACGCCTCCCCTTGCGCCCGATTTCCATCGGCAAGCTCGAGCAACGCCGCGTGCAGTACGATTCGCGGCAAACGAGAATGCGCGAGCGCCTCTGCGATCACCGCGCGCTGGAGATCTGGCCGCGAGTCTTCGCCGAGAGCTTCGAGGTACATGGCCCACGCGGAGCCATCTTGCGGATTGGAAGCAATAGCGCGTTGCCACAGCTCTTCGTTCGTCGCCCATGACGCCTGCGCGACGACGGTGCGCATTCCGAACGCCACCACCACGCACGAGATCGCAAACAGTCGCAGGCGGGGCCGCTGGATCGCGGAAAGACCGACCGCGATCAGGAGGGCGAATCCGAGCGTGGGAATGAGCAGGTACCGATCTGCGACGAACACCATCTGGAGCGGGAGCAGTAAGTGGCCGACCGGCAACCAACCAAACAACCAGACGACCGCTCCGGCACGCACCGCTGGAGATCCGCGCACGACCGCTGCACCGAGCGCCGCAAAGCCTAGCGCACCGATCACGAGATCACCGATGCTGGGGCCAAACGTCGCGATCGGATACGAGACCGCATTCGCGAGCGTTCCGGCGGCCAGGCGCATGTAGAAGCCGTGAACACCGACGACCGACGCGAACCGTGATGCCGGCAGCACCGCGTTGTCGCTACCGACGATCGACCACTGCAGGGCGAGCACTACGACCGGTATGTACGACAACCCCGTAGCAACCGCGATCGCTCCGATCCCGACGACACTTCGCTTCCACGACACACGCCGCTCTGGCAGCGCGAGCTCGAGCGGGCCGAGCGCGGCCACCGCGAACGCGGCGATCGCCTTACTCCACACCGCAAACACGCCGCCGGTCACGGCAAGCACGAGCCACCACGCGGACCGGCCGGCGCGATACCGCGCGTAGCCGAATGCGCACGTTCCCGACCAGAACATCCCGAGCAAGCCCTTGCGCTCGGCCAGCCACGCAACCGATTCCGCATGGCTGGGATGGATCGCCCACAGCAGCAGCGCGAGCCCGGCGATCGGCCGGGAGATCCCGAGCTCGGTCAGCGCCGCAAACCAGATCGCGATCGCGGCGAGATAGATCAGCAGGCTGGTCAGATGAAACCCACCGTAGTGCTCGCCCCAGATCGCGAAATCGGTCATCACCGAGAGGTCGCGGATCGGCAGGTACTCGGGCGACAGCTGGAAGCGCTGCGGCGAATCGAGGTCGGTGAACACCGTCACGACGCCCGCCCAGGACGGGTGATGAAGGAGCGTGTTGTCCCGGTACAGCCAAGGATCGTCGTAGTTGACGGTCCCCCGGCACAGCGTCGGGGCGTAGAGCGCAACAACGGCGACAAACGCCAGCACCAGGTACAGGAGCCCCGGATCACGCTTGCCGCGCTCGATCGCGCGCTGGATCAGCGTTCCCACGCCGCAGTGAGCGTAGCATGCCGTGCCATACTGCCCGCGTGGGCGCGATCCTAGTCGTCGACGACGAACAGTCGATGCGCGACTTCTTGGCCATCTACCTTCGCCGCGCCGGGCATCAGGTCAAGACGGTCTCGGACGCGGTGGCAGCCCTCGCACTCCTGGGAGAGGTTCCATTCGATCTGGTTATCACCGACCTCCGCATGCCGGGCGAGCGCGACGGCCTCGGCATCCTCCGCGCGATCAAGACGGGCGAAGTGACCCGCGGCGGCGCGCCGATCGACTCCGAGGTGATCGTGATGACCGCTTATGCCTCTACCGACACCGCGCTGTCGGCGATGAAGCAAGGCGCGTACGACTACCTGACCAAGCCGTTCAAGCTCGACGAGATCGAGGTCGTGATCGCGCGTGCGCTCGAGAAGCGCGCGCTGCTCGCCGAGAACCTCACGCTGCGCGATCGCGTCGCCGGCCGCGCGCGGCTCGCCGCGATGGTCGGCAGGAGCCGCGGGATGCAGCAGGTGTTCGAGCTGATCGGGAAGATCCACTCGACGAAGACGTCGGTGCTGATCACCGGCGAGAGCGGCACCGGCAAGGAGCTCGTCGCACGCGCGCTCCACACCGAAGGCTCACGCGGCTCGCAGCCGTTCGTGGCGGTCAACTGCGGCGCGATTCCCGAGGCGCTGATGGAGTCCGAGCTGTTCGGCCACAAGCGCGGTGCGTTCACCGGCGCGATCGCCGACAAGCGCGGCCTGTTCCAGGAGGCCGACGGCGGCACGCTGTTCCTCGACGAGATCGGCGAGCTCTCGCTCGGTCTGCAAGTGAAGCTGCTGCGCGCGTTGCAGGAGCGCAAGATCAAGCCGGTCGGCGAGACCGAGGAGAGCGAGGTCGACGTCCGCGTGATCGCGGCGACGAACCGCGACCTCGAGGCGGACGTCGCGAGCGGTAGCTTCCGCGCGGACCTCTACTACCGGCTGAACGTGATCGAGCTCCGGATCCCGCCGCTGCGCCACCGCCGCGAGGACATCCCGCTGCTCGCGGAGCATTTCCTGCGCCGGTTCACGGCGGAGCAGCGCCGGGTCGCGTCGCTGACACCGGACGCGATGCGCAAGCTCGAGTCCCTCGACTTCCCGGGCAACGTGCGCGAGCTCGAGAACGTGATCGAGCGCGCCGTCGCGCTGACCTCCGGCCCGACGATCGGCGCCGCCGACGTTCCGGATCCGAAGGTGAGCTCGAAGCCGGCGATCCCGACGCCGACCGACCTGCCGGCCGACGGGATCGATCTCGATCGGATCCTCGGCGACTTCGAACGCGCCTGGGTCATGCGCGCGCTCGACCAATCCGGTGGCGTGCGCAAGAAGGCCGCGGCACTCCTCGGCGTCAGCTTCCGCTCGCTGCGCTATCGCCTCCAGAAGCTCGGCATCGACAAGGCCGACGACGACGATGAGGGGAAGGCATGAAGTCCGAACGCCTGATGCCGGTGGTCGCGCTCGGCATCGCGGCGGTCGCGCTCGTCGGTGCGCGGTTCGCGCGCGAGGCGGCGGGTGCGACGCAGGACAGCGCCGGCGAACCGTACGCGCCGTCCCCGACCAGCGCACCGCTCGTCTCGCTCGGGTTTCGCGAGGTCGCCGCGGATCTCTTGTGGATCCGGCTGACCGGCTACTTCGGCGGTCCCGATGCGACGGCGCCTGGTGTCGCCGCACTCGTCGACGCGATCGTCGCGCTCGATCCGAACTATCACCGCCCGTACGAGTACGGCGCACGCGCGATCACGATCGCGCCGCACGGCGTGACCCAGGCGGCGTACCTCCACGCGATCGCCGTGCTCGAGAAGGGCATGACGATCTATCCCGACGACTGGAAGCTGCCGTACCTCGCCGGCCAGATCTACACGCAGGATCTCGTGACGACCGACCCGGCGCAGCAGCGCGCGTGGGACGAGCGCGGCACGCTGCTCACCGAGTCCGCGATCCGCAAGCCGGGCGCACCGACCGAGGCCGCGACCTGGGTCGCCTTCATGCGGACCAAGCTCGGCCAGCGCGATCGCGCGATCAAGGACCTCCGCGAGCTGCTGCTGGTCACGCGCGACGATTCGTCTCGCAAGGACCTGCTCGACAAGCTCGCGAAGCTCGCCGATAGCGACTCCGACGAGATCGCGGCCGAGGTCTACGAGCAGCGCCAGATGTTCGACAAGAAGTGGCAGCACGATCGACCGACGATTCCGCCGACGATGTACATCCTGCTCGGCCCGCGCACGGTGCCCGGCTTCGACCTGACGGACCTCGCGACCGGTGGTCGAGACCTGGTCACGACGGCGCCGCCCGAGAAGCTAGAACCGCTCGACTAAGGCGCTGGGTTGATCTTCGCCGAGAAGTCTTTGATGTTGATCACATCGCGCCGCTTCGCGTCGCGCAGAGGCTCGCCGAAATATCGGCTCGCTCTGGATACTCGCTAAGGCGCCGGGTTGATCTTCGCCGAGAAGTCTTTGATGACTTTGTTCGGCGCGTCGGCCTTGATGTCGACCGTGAACGTCTCTTTGAGCGAGAACTCGTTGTTGACGAGCGTGATCTTGTGCTTGCCGGCGGGCAGCTTGATGTCCTTCGCCGGCGTGTGCTGACCGGTCGAGCTACCGTCGATGAAGATCTCGCACGGCGGCTTCGAACCGAGCAGCAGCGTGCCTTCGCCACCGCCGCCGCCCGAGGCGACCTTGTCGCCACCACCGGCGGGCTTCTCGCCGCCGCCGGTCTTGTCGCCACCGCCAGCGGGCTTCTCGCCGCCGCCGGTCTTGTCACCGCCGCCGGTCTTCTCGCCGGGGAGCGGGTTCGTCGCGACCTTGTCGCCGCCACCGCCCGCCGGGTGCGTGACCGCCCCGGTGTTGCCACCACCCGCGGGATGTGTGACCGCACCACCACCGTTGTTCGGATGCGTGACCGGGTTTGTGACGACGGGGTTCGTCACCGGATGCGCCGCGACGGCCGAGCCGGCACCCGAGCCCGCGTCGGCGACCGTCGCCGCGCCGGCCTTCTCGAGGTTGACGACGATCTTCTCGTCGAGCGAGCCGGTGAACACGATCGGCTTGTTGATCGAGACGTAGCCGTCCTTCTCGAACAGGACCTGATACGTCTTGCGCGGATCGAGCGGCGCCTTCTGCGGGCTCGCGCCGAGCAGCTGGCGGTTGCCGTCGATGATCAGCGAGACCTTCGCGCCGGGCGGCGTCGACTCGAAGTCGCCGCTGATGCCCTCGATCGGCTTGAGCGTGATCTCGACCTTCGGCGCCTTGCCGGACTCGACGCTGATCGGCTCGTTCTGGCTCATGAAGCCAGGCGGTGCATCGATCGAGACCTGGTGCTGGCCCGGCGAGATGCCGCGGATCCGCGAAGGCAGCTTGTCGGTGCGCGACTCGCCGTCGAGCCGCCACGTGGTGACGCCACCGGGCACGACGTAGAGATCGAAGCCGGTATTCTGATCGCCCGCGACCACGGCGACATCGCTGCCGGGATTCGCGGCCGGCTGGACCTTCTTCTTGTCGCCGCCGGTCATCGTGATGACGACGATCACCGCGATCACGGCGACCGCCGCGCCGCCGACGG
>Ga0157376_10003057_pt1 | contig 11466 bp, 11 predicted proteins | sample M45metaG_FD_121801 | JGI IMG/M metagenome (GOLD analysis project Ga0157376, IMG submission 121801) | Miscanthus rhizosphere microbial communities from Kellogg Biological Station, Michigan, USA - M4-5 metaG | ecosystem: Host-associated > Plants > Roots > Rhizosphere > Soil | place: USA: Michigan... | reverse complement strand
GGCCCTCTCGCACACGTATGGGAAGCCGCAGGCCGGCAGGCGCTTACCGCTTCGATTACCCGACCTTTCAGGAGACCTCATGACTCAGTTTTTGCGCAAGACCTTGACCGCCGCGGCGATCATTGCGGCGATCGTTGCCGGTAGTCCGGTGTTCGCACAGGACAAGCCCGCCGCGATGCCGGCCCATCCAGGCGCCGCCGCTCCGGCAGCCGCCCCGGGCGCGGCCGCCAAGCCGACCGGACCCGCCGTCGACATGAAAGCTGTCGACGCGAAGTTCAAGACCGAAAAGGAAAAGTACGGCTACATGGTCGGCATGGATGTCGCCCGCAGCATCGGCCAGATCAAGGACGAAGTCGACACAGCCGCCGTGATCCAGGCGCTGCAGGCTTCGCTCAAGGGTGAAAAGACGACGTTGACCGACGCCGAAGCCGTTGCCGTGCGCCAGGAGTTCATGCAGAAGCTCCAGGGCAAGCAGGTCGCCAAGATGAAAGACGAAGCCGACAAGAACCAGAAGGAAGGCGACGCGTTCCTGGCCAAGAACAAGGATAAGCCGGGCGTGAAAGTCACCGCGTCGGGCCTGCAGTACGAAGTCGTCAAGCAAGGCACCGGTCCGAAGCCGAAGGCGACCGACGTCGTCAAGGTCGACTACACCGGCACCAAGATCGACGGCACCAAGTTCGACAGTTCGGTCGATCGCGGCCAGCCGGCCACCTTCCCGCTGAACCAGGTTGTCCCGGGTTGGACCGAAGGCCTGCAGCTGATGCCGGTCGGTTCGGAATACAAGTTCTACATCCCGGGCAAGCTCGCTTACGGCGAGCGCGGTCCCGCGCAGATCGGCCCGAATGCGACCCTGGTCTTCAGTGTCAAGCTGATCAGCATCGAGCCGCCGTCCGCCGACGCCAAGGCCGACGCTCCGAAGATCGTGCCGCCGGCCGAGAAGCATTGATCGGTTAGCATCATCGGTAAGCGCAAAAGGCGCGGATTCCGCGCCTTTTGTCTATTACGACATGCCAAAAAAGTAGCCGTCATTCCCGCGAAAGCGGGGCTCTCAACAGCGGAGCTGGTCATCCATTTGCTCTCGGATCGAGCGATTAGGATCAAGATGGATTCCCGCTTCCGCGGGAATGACGACAGTAAGGGCCGGCTTGAAGGGGCTCGACGTGGCCTTGCCCCGCTCGGGCCACTACAATGCGCGTTCCGCGCGCTGGCGCGGCATATACCGGCAATAACCTGATATGCACATCACGATTTTCGGCACGGGCTATGTCGGCCTGGTCACCGGTGCCTGTCTCGCCGAGGTAGGCAACGACGTTGTCTGCCTCGATGTCGATGCGGCGAAGATCGCGCGACTGGAAGCCGGCGAGATTCCGATCTTCGAACCCGGCCTCGAAGAAGTCGTCGCGGAGAACCGCGCGACTGGGCGCCTGCGTTTCACGACGGATGCGGTCGCCGCAATCGCCCACGCGCAGATGCTGTTCATTGCCGTCGGAACGCCGCCGGACGAGGATGGCAGCGCCGACCTGTCGCACGTCCTCGACGTCGCCCGCACGATCGGCAAGAACATCCGCGACTATTCGGTCGTCGTGAACAAGTCCACCGTTCCGGTCGGCACCGCCGCGATGGTGCAGCAGGCAATCGCAGCGGAGCTGGCCGAGCGCAAGGCCGATATTGCCTTCGACGTCGTCTCGAATCCGGAATTCCTCAAGGAGGGCGACGCGGTCAAGGACTGCATGCGGCCGGATCGCATCGTGATCGGCTCGGGCAGCGCGCGCGCGATCGAACAGCTCAAGACGCTCTACGCCCCTTTCAATCGCAATCACGAACGGCTAGTGCTGATGGATGTGCGCTCGGCCGAGCTGACCAAATATGCGGCCAACGCGATGCTGGCGACGAAGATCAGTTTCATGAACGAGATGGCGAACATCGCCGAGCGCGTCGGTGCCGATATCGAACTCGTGCGCCACGGCATCGGTTCGGATCCGCGCATCGGTTATTCGTTCATCTATCCGGGTGCGGGATACGGCGGATCGTGTTTTCCGAAGGATGTGCGCGCGCTCGAATACACGGCGCGCCAGCACGGCTACGAGGCCCGGCTGCTGACCGCGGTCGAAGCGGTCAACGACGAACAGAAGGGCAAGTTGTTCGAACTGATCCACGGGCACTTCGGCGGCGCGTTGCGTGGCAAGACATTTGCCATCTGGGGACTTGCATTCAAGCCAAATACCGACGACATGCGCGAAGCATCGAGCCGGCGCCTGCTACAGCAGCTATGGGACGCTGGCGCGAGCGTTCGCGCGTACGACCCCGAGGCGCGCGCCGAGGCCCAGCGCATCTACGGCGCTCGCGCGGATCTGGTCCTGTGCGATGACGCACAGACTGCTTTGCAGGGAGCTGATGCACTGGTGGTCGTCACCGAATGGAAGGCGTTCTGGAGCGCCGACCTGGCGCGGATCCGTGGTTCGCTGCGCACGCCGGTGATCTTTGACGGCCGAAACATCTATGAGCCGGCGGCGGCGGAAGCGGCCGGCATTGCCTACTATGGCATCGGTCGCGGCCGCAGCGTGCAGCGTACGCCGCATTGAACCGCTGGAGGATTCGATGACATTTGCGTTGACCCTCGATCAGACAAGGATTGCGGTCGTTGGTCTGGGCTATGTCGGCCTGCCGCTCGCGGCTGCCCTCGGCCGTGAATTTCCGACGCTCGGATTCGACATCGACACCGAGCGTGTGGCGCAGCTGGAGTCCGGTCACGACGCCACCGGCGAAATCGACTCGGCGGAACTCGCGGCCGCAACGGGTCTGCGCTACAGCGCCGATCCGGCGTCGCTGCGTGACGCGAATGTCTACATCATCGCCGTGCCCACGCCGGTCACGCCGCACAAATGGCCCGACCTGAGCCCGCTTGTCCGGGCCAGCGAAGCCGTTGGTCGCGTGATGCCGCCCGGCTCGCTGGTGATCTACGAGTCGACCGTGTACCCCGGGGCCACCGAGGAAGTGTGCGTGCCTGCGCTTCAAAACGCCTCGGGGCTCAAGTTGAACGACGACCTCTTTTGCGGCTACAGCCCCGAGCGCGTCAATCCCGGCGACAAGAAGCACCGGCTGGCCGACATCGTCAAGGTCACGGCCGGCTCGACCCCGGAAGTTGCCGATTTCGTCGACAAGCTTTATTCGCGCATCATTCGCGCCGGCACGTATCGGGCACCGAACATCCGCGTGGCCGAGGCCGCCAAGGCGATCGAGAACACCCAGCGCGACGTCAACATCGCGCTCGTCAACGAGCTGTCGCTGATCTTCACGCGCCTGGGTATCGACACCGAAGAGGTCTTGAAGGCGGCTGGGACAAAGTGGAATTTTCTCAATTTTCGTCCCGGTCTGGTCGGCGGCCACTGCATCGGCGTGGATCCGTACTATCTGATCCACAAGGCCAGTGAGGTGCGTGTCCACCCCGAACTGATCAGCGCGGCACGCCGCATCAACGAAGGCATGAGCGCGCACATCACAGCGCAAGTGCTGCGCCTGATGGCGCTCAAGCAGATCAGCGTCGTTGGCAGCCGTATCCTGATACTCGGCGCGACATTCAAGGAAAACTGCCCGGACCTGCGCAATACGCGTGTGCGCGAGATCGTCGACGAGCTGTCCGCCTGCCATGCGGCGGTCGATGTCCACGATGCGTGGGCAGACGCTGACGAGTGCGAGCGCCAGTGCGGATTTCGCCCGGTGACCGAACCGCGGCCGCGCGCCTACGATGCGATCGTCATTGCGGTCGGCCACAGCCAGTACCACGAGTGGGGGGTCGCCGGCATTCGCGCATTCGCCAAGCCGAACGCCGTCCTCTATGATGTGAAATACGTGTTGCCGGCGGATGCCGTCGATGGCCGGCTGTGAAGCGATGACGACTGCGCTGGAACAACGTCTCACCGAGCTCGAAGTACGCATGGCATTCCTCGACCACACGGTGCAGTCGCTCGACGCCACCGTCGCAGAGCAGGATCGCCTGCTCGCCCAGTTGCGCGGCGAGTTCGCCCGCCTGCGCGAGGAACTCGGTGGAATCAAATTGTCGCTGCACGACGATGCGCGCGACGAGCCGCCACCTCCGCACTATTGAACGTCGTCATGTCGGATTCGCTGCGCGACCAGTTGCTGAAAAGTGGACTTGTGCAAAAGCTCAAGTCGGAGGCCAAGCCCGCGCCAAAACCGGCGCAGGCTTCGAACAAGGCATTCGCGAAACGCCCCTCCGGGCCGCCACCCAGACCGCAGCAGGGCGCCAGGCCACAGCAAGTGCCGAAGCCGCAGCAGGCAGCGCACCCCGCCGGCGTGGACGAGGCCGACCTTGCGCGGGCCTACGCGTTGCGCGCGCGCCAGGAGCGCGAAGAACGCGAACGCCAGCAGCGCGAGGCCGAACGCGCCGCACGCGAAAAGAAGGAACGCAAGCAGAAGCTCGCGACGCTGCTCGACGGCAAGGCATTGAACTCGACCGACGCCGACCTGCCGCGGCACTTCCCGCATGGCAACAAGATCCGCCGCATCTATTGCACCGCGGACCAGCTCGCACGTCTCAATCGTGGCGAACTCGCCGTGGTCCAGCTTTCCGGCCGCTATCTGCTCGTCGAGCAGGCAATCGCCCTGGAGGCAAAGGCAATCCAGGAAGACGCGCTTGTGCTGTTGTGCGATCCGAATGCGCCCTCCGAGGATGACGTCCCCGCCGACCTGGTCTGGTGAGAAGCGCACGGAAAGTGTGACCACTGCATACGTGGCGTGCACGTCGGTGGACGTATTATCGACGCGCCTGCCTCGGAAAAGGATGCCGCCTTGTCGATTCGCCCGCCTGTAGTCCTGCCCCTTTTCTTGTTGATTCTGGGGCCGCTTGCCGCCGTCGCGGCGCCGCTGCCGCATTTCACGCAGCCCAACGCGATCTGGAACCGAGATGTGAGCGGCGCAGCGCTGCGACAGAATTCGGCAGACATGATGACGCACCTCGAGGATCTGGCGACCGCGATCCGCGGCAGTGACTGTTTCGCGCCGGGTTCCGGTTCGGGCTGCTGGGGAGACGGTCGAATCTTCGATTTCCAACTCGACATTTCGTTTTACGTGTTGCACGCCGTGCAGACGACGACGACTCGAGCGATAGTCGAGAATTCCGGCTACTACACGCCCGACTGCGAGGCTGCGGGATTCCTGTTTCCCGTTCCAGTTGGCGGAGGTATCGAAGGTACGGGACCACCGCCTTCCTATACCTGCAAGACGAACAGCAATGACTGCCATCTGCTCGTGGTCAACGACGACGCACACATCCTCTACGAGGCCTACAACGTCAGCAAAGCCGACGCGACAGGCGTGCACGCCTTGTGTGGCCTGAGTTGGGATCTCGACAAGGTTTATCCCCGTTACGGACGCGGCGAACACTGCACGAGCGCGGATGCGGCCGGCTTTCCGATGGCGCCGTTGATGTTGAACGCCGACGAAGTGTGGGCGGCCGCGCAATCGAACGGCGACATCGGCCATGCGATCCGCTTCATCCTCGGCAACAACCGCATGGCCGCGTCCCTCTACGTGCATCCGGCTTCACACGGCACGAAAGCCACGACCGACGCCGACCCGAACGCGGTGCCTTACGGATCGCAACTGCGCCTGAAGTCCACATTCGACGTCGACGGCTTCAGCAGCAGTCCTGCAGTGCGCGCGATCCTGCGCTCACTGCAGAAATACGGGATGTTTCTGTCGGACGGCGGCGGCGTTCCGGTGAGTGCAGAGTCCGACTACTACACAACCCACAAGTGGGACGATGCCGACGTCAATGTCGATTCACACTCGCTATTCGGCATCCGGCCGACCGACTTCGAAGTAATCGAAGCCGGCGACCCGATGACGGTGACTTACGACTGTGTGCGCACGCCGGACGATTTCATTTTTATCGACGGCTACGATTTCTGAGCAGAAGCATCTTTCAACTGCTTGATCCGCAAATCCGCGGGTGACTTTGCCAGCCAGCCTTGGCTGCCGCCGATCTGATCGTGCACTGACCTCTCGCTTCTCCGGAACGCGCTTGATCGCGACCGCGGCTTTTGCCCTTTGCTCGAGCGGCCTTCTTCAGTATCACCACCGCTGACAGAAAGTCTTCGCTCCCGATGTCGTTTCGCCATACCGATTGCCGTATGCATCTTTGACCGTCTGAATAAGGTGTGCCGGTGCGAAACATCCTGCGAGACGCGAAGGCACAGGCCCGGGGCTACTTCCGAGGCGCAATACCGTGGAGTTTGTCGGCCATGTGCGCATTTGCGGGAGCTTGTCTCGCGCAATCGGCAGGCGGTGACTTCGCGCTGACTGCGTACTCGATCGCAGGCGGAGGTGGCCAATCGACGAGCCAGGAATTCTCCGCAGAGGTCACCGTTGCCCAACCGCTCGCGGCTGGCGGGATGAGCGGAGGCGTATACGACGTCTTGGCCGGTTTCCAGCAGGACGACGGCGTTGACGATGCTTTGTTCAGCGACGGATTCGAGTGATCGCGCAGGCCGCTGCCAATCTTCCGCAGGAGAACACGATGAAAGAATACGCGATTCGCTTCATGCTGATCTTGCTCTTGTCGTGCGCGAACCATGCATTCGCCCAGACCACGGCGTTCACATTCCAGGGCAGGCTGAAAGCAGCGAATGTTGCGGCCGATGGCTCCTACGACATGCAGTTCAAGCTCTTTGATTCCGTGACGGTCGGCGCTGGCGTGCAACAGGGCATCACCGGGGTAGTGGATCCGGTCGCGGTTTCCGCTGGCACCTTCAGCGTGACGCTCGATTTCGGCGCCGCGGTGTTCGACGGCGCACCGCGCTTTCTGGAAATCGGCGTGCGACCGTCAGGGAGCGCCGACCCTTACACGGTGCTCGGACCACGCAATCCGATCACGTCCGTCCCATACGCGGTTCAAGCGCTGAACGCGCAACAGCTGGGCGGGCTTCCGGCCAGCGCGTTCATATCCACCGGCAGCGTCGGCAATGCCTTCGTCAAGAACGGCACGACGCCGCAGACCGCCACGAATTTCAATATCGACGGAAAAGGCCAGATTGGGGGCAGCCTTGGCATCGGTACAACGCCTGTCGCCGGCGTCAGCCTCGACGTCGCGGGGAGCGCCCGCGTGACGCCAAATGGGGGTACTGTTTCCCTCACTGCCCCGAACGGAGAGGTCGGCATTGTCGAAACATTTGGAACCGGCAGAGCCGATCTGCGATTCGATGGCAAGAGCATCAAGCTCCTGGCAGGGCCGGCTGGCGGACCGCCAGCACTCACGCAAGGACTTGTGGTCAACACCAACGGCCAGGTGCTGATTGGAACCGATGACATCGGCAGCAACGTCAAGATGTTTGTAACGGGCGGCAGCGATCAATATGGAATCCTGGTGCAAGAGGATCACCCATTGGTTGCAGGAATAGGCGCCAATGTCTTCAACGGGAATGCGCCCGCGGTCGATGGGGAAAACTGGACTACAGGCGATGGAGTTTATGGCCTCAGCAATACTGGTGTCGGCGTTCGCGGAGCCAGCACGTACGGTTTTGGAGTCTATTCGAGTGGTTATCTCGGAATAACGAAACTCGGCACGGCGGGCAATACCGCGCTCTGCCTCAACGCCAGTTTGCAGGTTGCAACCTGTTCCTCAAGCCTGCGCTACAAGAAGTCCGTGCAGGCATTTGACGATGGACTCGCCGTAGTGGATCAGTTGCAGCCGATTGCGTTTACCTGGAAGACCGATGACCTGCGTGACGTCGGATTCGGCGCCGAGGACGTGGCAAAGATCAACCCGTTGTTCATCACGCATAACAGCGAGGGTGAAATTGAGGGAGTGAGATACGATCGCCTGAGCGTCGTTTTCGTCAATGCGTTCAAGCAACAGCAGGCGCAGATCCGCTCGCAGGTCGCGCAGATCCAGTCTCAGTCCGCCGAGATCGATCTGCAGAAGACCCGGATCGAATCACTGCAATCACAGTTTGAACGTCAGCAGAAGCAACTGGAGCAGTTGCAGCGGGCGATCGGTGTCGAGAGGGTGGTGGCCAACAGCGCCGACTAGCAGAAAGGGCTTGTGCCGCGCGCGGAGGTTGCGCCGCAGGCGGCTGTGTCATCCCCGCTTGATGGCAGTCTGCGATGCCTGACACCGCTCAATGAATGATCGGGTCCCCAAAGCCATCTGTGAAAAGGTCGTCGCATTGATTGGTGGAGTAAGGGATTGCCCACCAAGGCGGGTAATACGACAGAGAATTCCACGTTGGGTCAATGGTTGGTTGCGGCGTGGTGTCCAACAAGTTGGGGCAAAGGGACGCACCAGTAAGCGTTTCAGGAGCAGATGGCACAGCACCGGAAAGCTGGTTTGCACCTACATAGAACCACTGCAAGATTTTTTGCCCGGCCAGCGAAGGTATTGAACCCGTCAACTGGTTCGAGTTTGCAAAAAAATACACCAGAAAGACCAGACCATCCAGTGGTGGAATGGGGCCAGTGAGCTGATTGTGCTCGACGTAGAACGACTGGAGATGGGTCAAGCTGCTCAGTGACGGAATAGTGCCGGTCAACTGGTTAAAGCTAAGTCCAACGAACTCCAGATTAGGTGATCCATCAAGCGCAGGTATGGGACCTGTCAAATGGTTGGAAAAGACGCTGAATCCCCGCAGGTTAGTCAGGCCTTCAAGCGAAGGAATTTCGCCGGTCAGTTGGTTGGAGTCTGCCCCAAACCCCCTCAGGTTCAGTCCTGCCAACGTTGGAATGGAGCCGGTCAGTTGGTTGTTTCCGACGGAGAAGACCTGCAAGTTTGTCAATCCAGCCAATGCTGGGATGGTGCCGGTCAACTGATTGTCGTTAGCCCAGAATGTCACGAGGTAGTTCATTCCAGCTAGCGAGGGGATGGAACCGGTCAACTGGTTGTACCCGACATTGAAGGTCTGCAAGTTCGTCAAACCCAACAGCGAAGGAATAGAGCCGCTCAAATTATTGGCAGTTAGGAAGACGTCCGTGACGTGGCTCGTATTGTCATCGGGGTTCGTATCTTGATCGCAAGTGATACCCAACCATCCGCAGGCATCACCAGAGAGCCAGCCAGAACTATTTGTCCAATTCGCACCATTTGTTGAGTTGTAGAAACTTGCCAAGGAGTCATATTCGCCGCCCTCGTGGAGGCCCGCTTCAGCACGAGGAGTAAACGTGGCCGATAGCGTCGCCGCGCATAGCAAGAGCAAATGGCTACGCAGCCGCCAAGCTCGCTTCCCATCGGTCCATCGGGACCGAATTGATATCTGGCACAAAGTATCAGTAATCATGGCAACCATAGTGAGCAGAGCCATCAGAAGGCACGCCGTCATGGACGAAAGCTATGGTAAGCGAACTGGACTCGAATAGGAGCGTGGCTCTGGCCCGAACGCCATTGATGATCGCCGTCGTATCCATGGCATCCGATCCTGCTCGGGGATTGCATATACCGATCAGAAAGACGGCTGGCATTGTTCAGCGCGCTGTCGTTTGGAGATATTTTTGTGGCCACAACAGACGGCCTAAAGCGGTTCGCCGGTGTCGAGTTTGGTGTGCGTGTGAGCACAAGGTTCTAGTTCAAGCTGTCGTTCGGCGAATGTCGCCGAACGTTCACCTTCGTACTTAACGAATGTTGTTTGGATCAGTTATCCATAAAGTATCCGCCGTTCACCGGAATGTTCGCCCCGGTGATGAAGCCGGAATCGTCGGCAGCGAGGAAGTCGACGACGCGGGCGATCTCGGACGGCTCGCCGAGTCGCCCGACGGGAATACTCGCGATGATCTGGTTGCGCACCGGCTCGGCGATCGCGGCAACCAGCGCCGTGCGGCAATAACCGGGCGACACGCTGTTGACGGTGACGCCCTTGCGCGCGACTTCGCGGGCCAGCGCCATCGTGAAACCGTGCATACCGGCTTTTGCTGCGGAATAGTTGGTCTGGCCGAACTGGCCGGTCTGGCCGTTGACCGACGAGATGTTGACGATGCGGCCGAAGCCGCGCTCGCTCATGCCTTCGACGACATGGCGGCACATGTTGAACACGCCATCGAGATTGATGCGCAGCACGTCGACCCATTGTTGCGGGCTCATCTTGCGCAAGGTCGTATCGCGCGTGATGCCGGCTGCGTTCACCAGGATCGCCACCGGGCCGTATTTGGCCTCGACGGCCTGGACAGCGGCGGCGCAGGCTTCGAAGTCGCCGACGTTGATTGGTTCGAAGAAGATCTGGTCGGCGAATTCGGCCGTCTCGCGGCGGAACTCTTCCACGCGGTCTTCGCGGCTGGCCAGGTCGCACGCGACAACAGTGCGGCCGGAGCGGGCCAGATGCTTGCAGATTTCAGTTCCGAGACCGCCGATGCCACCGGTCACGAGCGCGATGCGCTTGTTCATTGTTCGAACCTCTCTCGCAAATTCGTGCAGCGCCGAGTATGACGCAGTGCAACAATCGCGCGATCTTAGAGAGACGTTAAGGCGCTGTCAACGCGCCGCGTGGTCAGGACTTGTTGGGGCCGGGACCCTTGTTAGGCGGCGGGGCGCCCTTGGCGGCAGAACCGGCCGCGGCGTTCAGGAACCCTTCCTGGACCGACTTCCACAGATCCATGTTGCGCTCGGTCATATCGTTGAGCATGGACCAGGGCGTCTGGCCGAGGATGTTGTTGAGCTGGCTGCGAAATTTCTGCTGCTGATCGAGGAAGATCTGCAGGCTTTTCTCGAGGTAACTGCCCATGAAGCCCTGCATCGAGTCGCCGTAGAAACGGATGACCTGCGATAGCAGTTGCGTCGTAAACATCGGTGAACCGGTTTCCTCATGCTCCGAGATGATCTGCAGGAGCACCGACCGGGTCAGGTCGTCACCCGTCTTGGCATCGCGCACTTCGAAGTCTTCGCCGTCGAGGACAAGCTGACGCACCTCTTCGAGCGTGATATAGCTCGAAATCTCAGTGTCATAGAGGCGGCGGTTCGGGTATTTCTTGATGATTCGGGCTTGTGCCATGCGACAAAGTTAGCAGATTGTGCGGCGGCGCACCAGCGGATTTGCTGCGCAGCAAGGTAATGCGGCCGTGTTTGTTGGCCTGCACAAAAAAGCCCGGTACTGATCCGGGCTTTTCGTCCTGGGCGCCATGAAGAATGGATCGATGACCAGCGCCAGGTCAGCCGGCCAAGTATGAGAACCCACTCACCAACCCATGTACTGGCCGCCGTTGATCGACAGATTGGCCCCCGTTATCCAGGCCGCTTCTTGATGGACCAAGAAGGCGACGGCGTAAGCAATCTCGTCGGGCTCGCCGAGCCTGCCGACCGGAATCTGTGCTGCGATCTTGTTGCGCACATCCTCGGGCACCGCCATGACCATTTCGGTGGCGACGTAGCCGGGCGACACGGTATTGACGGTAATGCCGAACTTGGCGCTTTCCTGGGCCAGCGAGATCGTGAAGCCGTGCATGCCGGCCTTCGACGCGGCGTAGTTG
>Ga0157376_10003056_pt1 | contig 11467 bp, 6 predicted proteins | sample M45metaG_FD_121801 | JGI IMG/M metagenome (GOLD analysis project Ga0157376, IMG submission 121801) | Miscanthus rhizosphere microbial communities from Kellogg Biological Station, Michigan, USA - M4-5 metaG | ecosystem: Host-associated > Plants > Roots > Rhizosphere > Soil | place: USA: Michigan... | reverse complement strand
GGTGGCACTCAGCTCGTCGCGTACTACACGGCAGACGTCGCGTATGAAGAGGCCCTGGAGCGCGAACTGGCCGCCGCGCAAACCGCGGCCTGGCGCGACGTCTACGACAGCCGCTACGCACAGGATGCACAAAGCGACGCCGACGCGGCGGTGTGGACCAACAGCGCTACAGGCGAGCCGTACAGCGAAGCCGACATTCGCGAGTGGGCGGACGCGACCGTGAGCCGTATTGCCGCGCTGGCGCCGCGGCGCGTGCTGGAGATCGGCTGCGGCTCGGGCTTGCTGCTCACGCGAATCGCACCTCGCACCGACCGCTATGTCGGCACCGACATCTCCGGTCAGGCGCTCGAACTGCTGCGCGAACAGGCGCGCACGCAGCCGCAGGTCGATCTGCGGCATCTGCCGGCCCATGGCATCGATGCGCTCGCGCCCGAGACCTTCGACCTGGTGATCCTGAACTCGGTCGTGCAATATTTCCCCGGCGCGAACTACTTGCAGGAGGTGCTGGACCAGGCGCTGGCGCTGCTCGCCCCCGGCGGGCATCTCTTCATCGGCGACGTGCGTAACCTCAAGCTGGTGCCGGCGTTCCACACATGGGTGATCGGCCACCAGCAGCCGGATTTGCGCGGCGACGCGCTGGAGCGCGAGATCGATCGGCTTTGCCGCAGCGAAACCGAGCTTTGCCTGGCCCCGGAATTTTTCACCGGGCTGGCCGGCAAGCACGCATTGGCGTCCGTCCAGGTTCTGCCGCGGCGCGGCGACGCGGTCACCGAGATGAACCTGTTCCGGTTCGATGCGATCCTGCGTCAAGAAACCGGCTGCATCGCGGACGCCCGCATCGTCGACGAGGTGCAGTCCTCCTGCGAAGAAGGCGGCGGATCGCGAGCGCACTCCAACCGGCCGCTGGCCCGCCAGATGCGAACTCTGGTGGAGCAACGCCTGCGCGAGCACACGTCGAGCCAGTTGCCCGACTACATGGTGCCCGCCTTCTTCGTGCCGCTGGAGCGATTGCCGCTGACCACCAACGGCAAGCTCGATCGCGCGGCGCTGCCGAAGCCCGAGCTGTCCTGCACCAGCGTCGCCGCGGCACCGCTGGACGATGTCGAAGCGAAGATCGCGGCGCTGATGGCGCAAGTGCTCGGCCTGAATGAATGGCCGGGCCGCGATGCGAGCTTCTTCGCGCTGGGCGGCCACTCGCTCGCGGCGGTGCGATTGGCAAGCCGCATGCGCGAGTCCTTCGGCGTCGATGTGAACCTGAAGGCGATCTTCGAAGGCCCGACCGCGGCGGCCCTCGCGGCCCAGGTCGCGCAAGGCGGCCAGAGCAACCTGCCGCGCCTCCTCGCGCACGAGTACGCGGCAGGCGGCCGCGTCCCGCTCTCGGCGGCACAGGAAGCACTGTGGTTCCTCGACCGGCTGCAAGGCGCATCGGCGGTCTACAACATGCCTTACGCATTCCGGCTGCAAGGTGCCGTCGACATCGAGGCCCTGGGCACTGCCTTTCGCGCGATTGTGGAACGCCATCTCGTGCTGCGCACGGTGTACGCGCAGGACGCCGGCGCGCCGTTTGGCACGGTGCTGCCGCCTTCGTGTTTCGAGCTGGACGTGATCTCCACATCGCAGCCGCCCGACGATCTGGTGCGCGAAGCGGCACGACAGCCTTTCGACCTGGCGCGCGACCCGATGCTGCGGGCGACGCTCTTTGCGACGGACGCGCTCACGCACGTCTTGGTCATCGTCGTTCATCACATCGCGGCCGATGGCTTGTCGATGGACGTGCTCGCGCGCGAGCTGGAAACTGGCTACGCCGCGGCATGTGCCGGCACCCAGCCAGCGCTGCCGCCCTTGCCCGCGCAATATGCCGACTACGCGTATTGGCAGCGCCAATGGCCCGGCCCGCAGGAACTGAAGCGCCAATCAGACTGGTGGCGCCAACATCTGCAGGGCGCACCGATGCTGTTGAATCTGCCGGGCGACCAGCCGCGGCCCGCGGTCGCGCGTCACCGCGGCCGCCTGTTCGAGTTCCGCATCGACGCCGGACAGCGCCAGCGCGTCGACAGCGTCGCGGCGGAACTGGCGGCGACCCCATTCGCCGTTCTTCTCGCTGCTTACGCTTCCTTGCTTTGCCGGCTCGCCGCGCAAGCTGAAGTGGTCGTCGGCACACCGGTCGCCGGCCGGCGCCTGGCGCAGGTGGAAGACCTGGTGGGCCTCTTCGTCAACGTATTGCCCTTGCGCATCGAGGCGGGCTCGGCGCACACGGGCGCCGACCTGATTCGCGCCACCGCCGAAACGGTGCGCGGTGCGCTCTCGCATGCCGACGTGCCGTTCGACCGGCTGGTGCAACAGCTGGGCGTGGAACGCTCGCTGAACCACATGCCGGTCTTCCAGGCGATGTTCACCTATTCCGCGCGCGAACCCGCACTGGTATTGCCGGACGTGAAGAGCGAAGCCGTCTGCGTCGATGCAGGCACGAGCCGCTTCGACCTGACGCTGCAGCTCGCCCCCCACGCCGATGGCGGCTATGCGGCGATGTTCGAGTTCGACTGCGATCTGTTCGAGGGATCCACGATCGAACGCTGGGCCGGGCATTACCTCTCGCTGCTGCAAGCCCTGACGCTGGAACCGCGCGACAGGGTCACCGACCTGCCGCTGCTCGGCGCGGCCGACGAACATCGCATCGTCGTCGATTGGAATGCGGCACGGCAACTGGCCGCGCCTTGTCCCGATTTCATCGAATCGTTCGAGCAACAAGTGCATTGCCGGCCCCAGGCAATCGCGGTGCGAGCCGACAACGCACACGTCACCTACGGCGAGCTGGACGATCGCGCAGCTCGTCTCGCCGGCGTCTTGCGCACGCTGGACGCGGGCCCCGATACCGTGATCGGCCTGCACCTCGAGCGCGGCATCGACCTCATCGCCGCCATGATCGCGGTGCTGAAAGCCGGCGCCGCTTTCATGCCATTGGACGCCGCCTTGCCGCAAGAGCGTCTCGCGCATATGTTGACCACCAGCGGGGCGAAGCTGGTGCTCAGCGCCGGTTCGTTGCTGCGCGCCGTCACGGCCGCCGTACCGGACGTCGCCGTGGTGGACGTTGACGCACCGCTGCCGGAGGTGGCCAGCGCCGCGCCGGTCCGGCATGACCCGGAGTCGCTCGCCTACCTGATCTACACCTCGGGCTCGACAGGCCAGCCGAAAGGCGTCCAATTGAGCCGCACCAACATGGCGGTCTTCCTGCAGGCGTATTCGCGCGAATTCGGGATCGGCCCCGCGGACACCGGCGTCAGCGCGGCCAGCATCTCGTTCGACATGTTCCTGTCCGAAGTCCTGCCGTTGCTGCGCGCAGGTGGGAGTGTCGTCATGGCGAACCGGGGGCGGCTGCTCGAGGCCGGCTACTACGAAGACCTGCTGGCCACACACTGCGTCACCGCATTAGTGAGCACGCCCGCATTCGTTGCGAACCTGCTCGATGGCGGCTGGACGCCACCGCGCTCGCTGCGCATGATGCTCGGCGGCGAAGCGGTGCAGCAATCGCTGGTCGCGCGTTTGAGCGCGGCGACTGCCGTGTGGAACGGCTACGGTCCCACCGAGGCGACCATGGCCCAATGCGCCGCGCGCCTCCGCTCGGCAGACGACACGCGCCCCCCGATCGGTGCGCCGTTCGCCGGCAACGCCATGTACGTGCTCGACGGGCGGTTGAACCCCGTCCCGATCGGCGTGCCGGGCGAGCTGTACATCGCGGGCGCACAACTCGCCCGCGGTTACGCCGCACGGGCGGACCTGACAGCGGAGCGCTTCATGCCCGATCCGTTTGCCTCGGGACACAGGATGTACCGCACGGGCGATCTCGTGCGTTGGCGCGCCGACGGCCAACTCGAACATCTCGGGCGTGCGGACCACCAGGTCAAGATCCGCGGCTTTCGCATCGAGCCCGGCGAGATCGAAACCGTCTTGTCGAGCCACGCCGAAGTCGCGGCCGCCGCGGTGGTTGCGCGCGAGATCAAGGCTGGGGACCTGCAGCTCGTTGCCTACCTGGTCGGCCGCGAAGGAACCATGCCGGCCCCGCACGCGCTCAAGGCCCATATCGCGCGCAGCCTGCCCGATTACATGATCCCCGCAGCTTTCGTCGCGATGGATCGCCTGCCGCTCACGCGCAACGGCAAGCTCGATACCGCCGCGCTGCCCTTGCCGCAGTGGCAACATGCCGGCGCCGAGGCTGCACCCGCGCTGGACGCTGTCGAGCGGCGTGTGGCGAAGCTGATGGCTGAAGTCCTGGGGCTCGACGACATCGTGCACGCGCAGTAGAGCTTCTTCGCGATGGGCGGCCACTCGCTTTCCGCGGTGCGCCTCGTGGCGCGCTTGCGCGACGCATTCGGTGTCGAGATCCGGCTGAAATCGTTCTTCGAGACGCCCACCGTCGCGGGCCTGGCCGGGCATCTGCGCGACGCGGAGCTCGTGGCACCGCAAAGCCCCTTCGTATGCCTGGGCGCGGCATCGTCCGACGCTCCGCCGCTTTTCCTCGTACACGGCGCCGATGGCAACGCCGTCAATTTTCGCGAGCTGGGACGCCGCCTCGCCCCGCATGCGACCTTGTACGGGATCGACACGGTCCACATCTGGCGCCCGCTCCAGGCCAATGATCCGCTCGGCGTCGAGCAGTTGGCGCGCATCTACGCCGATCGCATCCTCTCCGACTTCCCCGACCTCGCGGAGATCCGCCTGGGTGGCTGGTCGTTCGGCGGCCTCGTCGCGCTCGAGATGGCGCGTTACCTGAAGGCTAAAGGCCGCCGTGTGGTGGCCGCATTCGCGATCGACTCGGCATTGCACGAAGCCGCGGCGGACTTGCTGGCTGCGATGGATACCGATGCCGGGCGCCATCGCATCGCAGTCGAACAACTTCGGGGTGCCGGCCACGACGCCGAGACGATCCAGGCGCTCGCGGACGACGAGCCCGCCGACGGTTTCGTGGAGCGCCTCTCGCGCACGCTGGAATCGCATGTGCGCGCGCTGGGCGCCTATCGCCCTCGCCCATGGGGCGGCGATTTCACCTTGCTGCTGGCAGAGCGCGGCACCGCACTCGATCAGCGGTCGCTGGCGGGCTGGCGCGCAGCGCTGGGCACTGAGCTGGAAGAGCGCACCATCGAGGGCACGCATTGGTCGATCCTGCGCGACCCTTGCGTGGAATCGCTGGCGTTCGAGATCACAGGCCTGCTCGTGCGGGCGGAGGCAGCGCTCGCCTGAAACGGCTCAATCCCATTCAGCGGGCACCAGCAGATGCCAGGCGCAAATGGCATCGGTGCCGGCGACCGCAGCGGTGCAACTCGCGTCGATCTGTTTTTCATGAACGACCCATGCGGAATCTTCCGGCCGCACGTGCCGTGGGTCGCCGAGAAAGCCGGAGCCGGCCGCCTTGAGCAGCGCCTCTTTGCGCACCCAGCAGCGCCGGAAAGCGTCTTGGCGCGCCTGGCCCTGCAGGCGGTTCACGGCTTCGGCTTCGTCGCGGTGCAACACCAGCGGACCCAGGCGATCCACGTCGGCCGCTTCGAAGCGATCTTCGATGTCGCAGCCGACGTCGCGCGAGCGCGACAGCGCGACGAGCGAATAGTCCCGCGCGTGCGACACGTTGAATTGGATGGCATCGGCGCCTTCAACGTAGGGCTTGCCTTGCGGCGTGCTGGCGATCCGCAACGAGTCGGGCTGTACGTGCATCAATTGACCGAGCACCCGACGTACCAATGCACGGACCGCGGCACTGCGCGCGGGACCCGGGGACGATGAGGCGGCTGCCGGGAAATGCACCAGCAAGGCGAGTGAAGTGCCGGGATCCAGTGCGAGCGCCGCCGGCGGAAGTGGAGGAAGGATCGAAGCCACCTGAAAATGCGATGGCGGATGCTAGCAGCGCAAACCCGGCGTCTCATCACAATGGAGGACGCGCAGCGCGCATTCGGCTTTGCAAAGGCAGGTGTTCTGTTTACACTCGCCTAACACTGTGTTGCAGTTCTTACCGCGCACAACTTTTCGTCAACTTTTCGAGGAGTCGCTTCCATGGGCATGTTTATGAAGGAGCACGACGTCTACGTCGGCAGCTTGCAGGAAATGTTGAACCTGCGATTCGCGCCGACGTCGGGCTCGGCCGAGCAGCACGGCGGATTGAACGAGATGGTGGCGCTTCAGAAGGAGTTCGAGATTTTCCGGGCAGGCCGCAGCTTCGACACCAGCATCGCCGCGCTGAATCTTTCCGGGATGCACAACCCGGAAACCAAGAGCCGCTTCCATCGCTACCTGAACAGCCTGCGCAAGGTCAAGTCGAACGTCGGCGCCAAGAGCGGCGACGCCGCCATGGTCGACGCCATCATCGCCAACCTCGCCGCCAAGAAGCCGCTGCCCGTGTATTTCGAGTTGCACGACTTGAACGCTTCCAAGGACGGCAACCGCGTCCTGATCACGGCCAAGGGACGGCCCCTCTTCTACATGAAGCAGGATTACATGATCATCTCGCTTCCCCTGGCGCTGGATGATTCCAAGCCCAAGGCAAAACCCAAGGCCAAGTGACGTGCCGCTCGATGCCGTGTTTGCGGACATCGAGCGCTACTACACGACGAAGGTCACGCGGCACGGCCCCACGCCCCTGGGCGTGGACTGGGCGTCCGCGCCAACGCAGGAGCTGCGTTTCGTGCAGCTGCTGAAAGTCTGCGACTTCAGCCGTTCGGTGTCCTTGAACGACATCGGTTGCGGCTACGGCGCCTTGCTCGGCTTCCTCGACCAGCGGGCGCCGGGCAAGGTCGACTATCTCGGCGTCGATCTGTCGCCTCTTATGATTGCCGAGGCCCGGCGCATGTGGACCGGCCATGCGCGGTGCGCTTTCGCGATCGGCAAGACGCCCCCGCGCGTGGCCGACTATTGCGTTGCAAGCGGCATCTTCAACGTGAAGTTGTCGCAGCCCACCGACCGGTGGGCGAGCCTTGTCCGAGCCGTTCTGCACGACATGCACGCAAGCAGCCGGCTGGGTTTCGCCGTCAACTTTCTGACTCCGCTCGATACAGGCGTGGCCGGAGCGCCGCAGCTCTATCGGCCGGCACCGGACGTGTGGCGGGATTATTGCGAGCGCACGTTCGGCGCCAGTGTCGAAGTGCTGGCGAGCTACGGCATGCGCGAATACACGCTGCTCGTGCGGCCGCATTGAATCTTCAGGTCGCCGCGAGCCATTGTTGCTCGCGCTCCAACAACGGCTCCAGCACCCTCGCCCCGCTCTGGGAAATCAGGGCCCGGGCTTGCCCGAATGCTGCTTGCGCTTCGGCCGCGCTTGCCGGCTTGCGCGCAAGCACGGCGCCGTGGACGATCAATGCGCGCGCATGCGCGAAGCGATTGCTGCGTTCGCGAGAAACTTCCAGGGCCGCCGCGGCATCGGCCAGCGCCTGCTCCAGATCGCCCGCGCGATAACGACATTCGGCCAGTATCGCGAGGATCTCGGCCTCGGACTCAACGGCTACGCGACTGCTGCGTATCAACTCGATCGCCCTTGCACAGCTGTTCGCAGCCTCTTCGAAATCCTGCGCCGCCACTTCGGCGATCGCGCATGTCCAGAAGTCGAAAACCCGCGAATACGCGCTGCCGCTTTCGCGGGCGATCCTGCTGACCCTGGCGGCGTGCCCGCGGGCCATGTCGACGTCCGCGGCGCTCCAGGCCAGCTCTGTGTGCAAGTGATGCACCATCTGGCGTATCACCGGGTCGTGCCTCGCCTCGATGGAGTCGGCCAGCGCCTGCAGACACTGGCTGGCCTCCTGGAACCGGCTCATGCGTACCAACACGCGAACGCGAATCCCCAGCACCCATTGCTTGATGTCGAACCCGAAGAATTCGCGGTCGAGCTTGTCGATGCTGCCGACACCCTGCAGCGCGACATCGTTGGCGGCGAGCGCGGGTCCCAGCAAGCCCGCCCAGGAATACGCATGACTGAGCGCGGCATGCATGGTGGCGCTGCGTCCCGCATCGGTGCGCTCCCCGGCCAGCGCCAAGGCCTTCTGAATGTTCTGCACGTAGTCGTCGGCGGCGCCTCCATTGCCTTGCAGCAGGCGACCCTCCGCCAGCAGGAGCAACTGGATCAGGCGACCGTCGATCTCGGTGGCGAGGTCGATCGTTTCGCGGACGATCTGCTGGACCTCCTGCGGGCTCAAGCCTTCGCGCCAGCCCAGATAAACGAATCCGCTTCCGATGCGCACGCGCAACCTGTCGATGTCCGGCGAACGCGGCTGGTCCATCAGCAGCCCCCGCGCCTTACGCCAGTGACGCATCGCTTGCGTCGAGTTGGTGGCGCCGAGCCACTGCGCGGCACGCGCCTCGTGGACGGCCGCATTGGTCGGCTGTCCGGCCGCTTCATAGTGGTGAGCAATGAGCGCTGCGAATTCATCGGGCTGGTCGCGATAGTGCTGCTCCATGGCGACAGCCACAGCGGCGTGGAGCTCGGCCCGGCGCGTCTTGAGCTGCGTGCCGTACGCAACTTCCTGGATCAAGGGATGGCGGAATGCGAAGCGCCGGCCGCCCGCGATCTCGCGCAGCAGTTGCAGCAGGTCCGCCTCGCAAAGGTTTTCCAGGCTGTTCTCGATCTGGCTCGCGACGTACACCGCGACTTGCCGCAACACGCCGAGCGGAATTTCCTTGCCGATCACCGCGCAGATATGCAGCAGCGTCTTCTGCGTACTTCCGAGCCTGTCGATGCGCTCGGCGATCACCGCTTGCACGGTGGGCGGCAGCGCCTGTGCGATCGACTCGGCGCTCGGGCCTTTTTCGCCGGGCTGCACCGACAGCATGCCGCTTTCCGCGAGAGAATGAACGAGCTCCTCGGCGAAAAAGGGATTGCCTGCAGCGCGCTCCACGATGAGCGTGAGCGCGTCTTCCATACCGGGCCGTGCCCCGAGCAGCTCACGCACCAGTTCTTCGGTGTCTTCGGCGCTCAGCTGCGCCAGGTTCATCTGCTGGAAGTGCGGCAGTTTGGTCCAAGGCGCCCGATAGGCGGGCCGGTAATTCAGCAGCAGCAGCGTCCGGGCGCGCGCCACGGTGTCGACCAGCGCCGAGAGAAACTCTTCACTCGCTTCGTCCAGCCAGTGCAGGTCCTCGAACAGAATCACAGACGTGTTCGCGCCGTTGTGCTTGGCGAGGTCGGCGACCAGACCGAGCAGACGCGTCCGGCGCGCTTTGGGCGGCATCGACAGTTGCGCGCCAGGCTCGGCGACGCCGAGGAATTCGCTGAGGAGCGTAAGATCGTCGCCGGCGACCGGCCCGAGCTCCGCCAGCTTCACGGCGATGCGCTTGCGCGCCGTCGCCGGGTCGTCGGCGGCCGTGATGCCGAAGAAACAGCTTCGCAGAAGGGCCAGGACAGGCTGCAAAGGCATCGAGTGCCCATAGAGCTGCGTGCGGACCTCGTGCACCGGCACGCCCTGGTCCCGGCACCATTGCGCGAATTCATGGCTCAGGCGGCTCTTGCCGCTGCCCGGTGCGCCGGCCACGCCGATGGCGGCGCCCAAGCCGGTTTCGGCGCGGCGCAAGGCGTCTTGCAGCGTCACCAGTTCGCGCTTGCGGCCGCGGAACGAAGACGTGGCGCCCCGGTGGAAATGAATGTCGGCGAACTCGCTGCGCATACCCAGCAGCGCGTGGATTTCAACAGGCTCGGCAATGCCCTTCAGGCTGTGCACGCCCATGGCGCGCACTTCGCACGCCGGCCGCACGAGCGCCAGGCACGCGGACGTGAGGCAAATGCCGCCGGGCTCGGCCAATCCGACCACGCGGCTGGCCAAGTGGATCGCGCGTCCGTGCACGCCGCCGCCGATCGCCGCATCGGCAGCTTGCGGATCCGAAGCGACCTGGCCGGCATGCAGGCCGACCCGGATCGTGAGGCCTTGCGGATGGTCCTTGAAGGATTCCTGCATCGCGAGCGCGGCCTCGCAGGCTAGGCTGGCATGCCCTTCCAGTGCGCGCGGCACGCCGAACACCGCCATCACGCCGTCGCCGAGCGTACGGATCACGGTGCCGCCGAAACTCTCGATGGATTGGCACATCTGGGCCACGGCCGGCCGCAGATGGTCCATCGCCTGTTCAGGGTCCAGCCCCGCGATGTGCTCGGTCGAACTGACGATGTCGGCAAAGAGGATGGTGGCCAGCTTGAGCTCGCCCCAGCTCGCGGCGGGACTCTGGGCCACAACGGGTGCGGCGGGCCGGTTCAGTGCCGCGCCGCAGCCGCCGCAAAATCGCGCCCCGGCGCCGCATTCGTAGCCGCACTCGCCACAGCGCTGCATCAGCCGCCCGCCGCAGTTCTCGCAGAACCGGTTGGCGTCGGCGTTGACGGTGTTGCAGGCCTGGCAATGCATGGCTCAGTGGATTCGACAGGGGATCATGCCGTCACGTTCACCGCTTTCCAGGCCGCGCGGACAGCTTGGTGCGGCTTGGAATCCTTGCCGTGCACCTCGGCCGCCGCATCGGCCGTCGCGCGGGCGGCGTCCACGTAGGTGGATCGCGCCTGAAGTTTCTGGTAGCCCTTGAGCCAGACCAGCCCCAAGCTCTCCCAGGAACGGCCGCCCAGCTCGGTCGCGGCCAGGTAGAAAGCGTGGTTGCCAACGCCCGAGGCGGTGTGGGGCTCCTGCGAGGGCTTGAACCGCTTGTAGTCCTTGATCTGGTCGTCTTCGGGCCAGGTCAGCTTCGGGTTGCCGGGATCCTTCAAGGAGCGAACGGCGTGTCCCGCGTGCTCGGCCAGGATGTCTTCACCCAGCAGCCAGTCCGCTTGGTGCACGTCCTGGCCGGCGTGCCATTGCTTGATCATGCTCGCGCAGATGTCGGAAAACGATTCGTTAAGCGCACCGGCCTCGCCTTCGAGCTGCGGCGGCTGGTCGGCTGCCAGGACGACGCCCAAGCCGCCCTTGATCAGATGCTGGCTGAGCGCGTGCGACAGCTCGTGGCCGATGATGCCCAGGGAGCCGGCGATGTTGTGCGTATGCCGGCCGTCGCCGTCGCCCACGACCATCTGCTCGCCGGTCCACATGGCGTTGGCGAAGCCGAAGCCGTAGTGCACCGACGCGTCGATCCGCATGCCGGCGCCGTCCGCGGAATCGCGGCCGAACACCTCGGAGAAAAACGCCAGCGCGATACCGAGATTGTCGTAAGCCTGGTTGGCGGCGGGATTGTCGTGCACCGGTTTGCCGTCTTCGTGGCGCAGCAACGCGCCGGGCAGCCGGGTCTGGCCCTGCGCGTCGAAAACCTGGCGGTGCAATGGCTTGGTGCCGCGTTCGGGGCGAGCCGTGCCTTTCGCGCTGGTGGCAGCACGCGCGCCGCGCAATTGCGCGGAGTGGTCGATCTGGTCCAGCAGCATCTGCTTGTGGGCACCTTCCGACTTGTCCGCCAGATGCCGCAGCAGGTTCTTCGGGACCGCGAAACACACGCAGCCGTACTTGCCCTTCATAACCATCCTCCGACGGCGCACTGCGCC
>Ga0157376_10003054_pt1 | contig 11467 bp, 11 predicted proteins | sample M45metaG_FD_121801 | JGI IMG/M metagenome (GOLD analysis project Ga0157376, IMG submission 121801) | Miscanthus rhizosphere microbial communities from Kellogg Biological Station, Michigan, USA - M4-5 metaG | ecosystem: Host-associated > Plants > Roots > Rhizosphere > Soil | place: USA: Michigan... | reverse complement strand
GCGCCGCATGTGTGGCGTCGTGTATCAATCGTTTATGAACGAACATTTGTAAGCTGCGAAACCTCTCAAGAATAAAAAGAGAGAACAAGAGAATGGCTGTTTCCAGGTTGTTTGTCATCATCAGCTTCGCGTTTGCCAGTGTCTTACTACTAGGTATTTGGCAGGGAATCTACTGGGCCCGGTGGTTCAGTCATTCCCGAGGCTAACAAGGAATGAAGCGGCTCGGCTTGAAGTTTTTATTCGGGACTCTCTTGGCTGTAGTCGGAGTGTTCGCGCGCGACACCAGCGATGCAAAAGACGTCAAGGAGCGCCGCAAGCGCTGATCACATAGCTCGAAGAAGTATTTTCATCACGCCTGGTTTTTGCGCAAATTGAATTGCGACGGCAGCTTCATTCAATGGGAATATGCGGGTGATAAGTGGGCGCGGATCGACTTCGCCCGTTTGCAACAGCGCGATGGCTTTGTCGAACGGACCGCAACGCGAACCGATCACGCTGATCTCTTTTACAACGATGGGCCACGTCTCGACAGGCGCTGTTCCGTGGAAGGTTGATTTCAACACGAGTGTGCCGCGCGGTTCGGTCATGTGCTGCGCCAGCGCCAATCCGCTCGGCGACCCGGTCGCCTCTACCAGCAAGCCAAACGATTCCTTTACCCGATGCAAGTCTGAAACGTCGCCACGCGCGCGCCTAGTTTCGATTTTTGCGGCTCGGGCTAATCTTAATTTTTCAGGATGCTTGCCGTACAACACCACGCGTGGTAGCGCCGAGCGCAGCACTCGAGCAATCAGCTGAGCAAGTTTTCCGTCACCCAAGACGGCCGCTTCGCGAAATTGTTTTACGGGCACCTGATCCAGGATTTCGCAGGCTGCGGCTAGCGGCTCGACAAACACCGCCTGCTCATCGATGATTGAGTCAGGAATTGCGCGAAGATTTTCGAGCGGCAGAGTCAGGTATTCGGCGAACGCACCATCGTGGTTGACGATGCCCAGAACTTTTCGGTTTTCGCAGTGGCGATTTAGCCCGCGTTTGCAGAACCGGCAGACTGGCCGGAACCCCAGAGCTTGGCAGGAAATATTGATTTCGCCTGCCACCCGCTGCTTGAGCCAGCGGCTTCGAACCGGCGCGGAAACTCCGGTTACTTCAACCACTTCACCAACAAATTCGTGTCCGGGAGTGCCGCGAAAATTGTGGTAGCCGTGCAGAATTTCCACGTCGGTATTGCAGATCCCCGCCAGCCGAACACGCACTAGGGCCCAACCGCGACGCAACTTCGGCAATCCTCTCGTCGATTGTTTCAGGGTGTGGCGATCTGCGATGTATGCCAGCAACGGAATTCAATCCTTCCCGCGCTAGCGCTCGGATTTGTCAGGCAAGGTGCGGCGCCCGGGGGACGCCATGCGCTCCAACAATTCAAACTTGGCCTCGATGCGGAGCAAGCGCCGATCGAGATCTTTGCAAACTTCCATCAATTGTTCGGCTTGTTTTGAGAGGCTGGCGATTCGGTCTTCGATCAACACCATTCGTTTGATCGCAGCCAGAGCGTCGCGGGTCCAGCTCACCGCGGTTTCCTGATCTTCTTCAGCTCACGGTCGAGGTAGGCAATGGTGGCGTCAAGGCGAGCAATGCTGCGATCCGCCGAGGCAGTAGCTTCGCGCGCGAGGGCGCGAAGTTCCGCTTCCGTTTCGACCGGAACATCCAGATACATGTCCACTGCGTCGCGAACTTCCTGCGAGAAGGATTTTCCACGCAGTTTGGCGCGTCGCGCCAGCCGTTGCTTTTGTCTTGGATCAAAATGAATCAGTGCGGTCGCCATAAATCCGTCCTATATCGCACTTATATAATAACATCATCTAAGCGGCGATTTATCTAAGAACTGCCGCCAACGCATCGGCCAGCGCGGATTCCTGTTCGGCGAAGACGGTGCGTAGGTCCAGAATCACGTAATCGTCCTCCACGCGCGCAATCACCGGAGCGCCGGCATGGCCCCGGCGCAAACGTTGCTCCAATTGCGCGGCGGAATGTTTCCGGCTGCGGATACGAATAACCTTCGTCGGCAATGATTGCGCAGGGGTGGATCCGCCACCGGCCAGGGATTGATCATCGGAAATTTCAAGGTCCAGGTCATTCATGGAGAGCGCCGGCGTCAATTCACGAATAACATTGCGGCAACGCGCTTCCAGCTCCTTAACGCTTAGTCGAATCATCGCCAGCGCCGGCACTTCATCGAGGGCGCCTCGCTGGTAGGCGCCAAGGGTAACTTCGAGCGCTGCAATGGTGAGTTTGTCGACGCGCAATGCACGGAAAAGCGGATGGCGCCGGACTCGCTGCACCAATTCCGTTTTACCTGCAATAATTCCAGCTTGCGGCCCGCCCAGCAGCTTGTCTCCGCTGAATGTCACCAGCGCAATTCCAGCTTCGACGCTCTGCCGGACCGTCGGCTCAACGATCCCGTATTCAGAAAGGTCCACCAAGCAGCCCGAGCCGAGATCTTCGATCACCGGTAGATTCCGGTTGCGGCTGAGTTCCACCAATTCTGCAACGGGTGGTTTGTCGGTGAATCCGGACATCTGAAAATTCGAAGGATGCACGCGCAATAGCAGTCGGGTCTTGTCGGTAATCGCGTTGTCGTAGTCTTCGATTCGTGTGCGATTAGTAGTGCCGACTTCCCGCAAGATCGCGCCGCTTTGCGCCATCACTTCAGGAATACGAAACCCATCGCCGATCTCGATCAATTCGCCACGCGAAACGATCACTTCGCCTTTATTCGCCAGAGCCGCCAGCACCAACAGAATTGCCGCCGCACAGTTGTTCACCACGATAGCGTCTTCCGCTCCGGTCAAACGCGAAACCAGCTCCGACGTGTGTACATCGCGGCGCCCGCGCGCGCCAATTTCCAAGTCGTATTCCAGATTCGAATAGTGGATGGCGACCTGACGAAATTCGTCCAGCAACGCGGGCGAGAGCGGTGCTCGTCCAAGATTGGTGTGAAGAATGACGCCGGTCGCATTAATGACCGGCTGAAGAGTGCGCGAAAGGATGCGTTCGACTTCGCGGGCGATCACATCTTCCAGATCCGATGGAATTACCGGGATGACCGATACGCCCTTTTCCCCGGTGATTTCCGCGCGAACACTTGCCAAAACTTCCCGCGCGACTTCCACCAGCAACTCGCGAGGGATGCGTTGGGCCAGCTTGGCCATGCGCGGTTCGCGCAGCAGTTCGTCTACCGACGGAATCTGCCGCAATAATTCCGCCTTTTCCGGCGCCAGCGAGCGTTTCGCCGAGTAGTCCATTCGGCTATTGGAGCATAGCCGGAGTGCACCCGCAATGCATTCGTCGAGTGCCTGTCCTTCGGTACAGGTGACCCTGTGGCGCGTACAGTTCATCATCGGCTTCGCGACGATTGCCAGCCGTTGACGCTACCGGTCCCGCCTCCTACGATGGAAAAGAGACTCTCGCCCGATGGCCACGATTGACGAAGAACTCAGCCAACTCGAACGCGATATCCGCCAGCTAAAGATTGAGTACGATCAATTTTTTGGCGGCGGGCGCAAGCGCCCGCCTACCGAAATTGAGTGGCGCATTGAGCTAACCGTCAAGAAGTACGGCGAGCGCTCCGGCGACATGAAGTACGGGCAGCGGTTCCGCTACAACAACCTCACCCAGACTTATGCGAAGTACAAAGACATTTTCCGCAAAAAGGTAAAGCAGAAAGAAGAAGCCACGGTGCAACGCCATTTTGGAGCTGCGGCCAAGAAGATTGAGGCCGAACGGGCTCAACGGCTTGCAGAAGCGAACGCTCGCTACGCAACCGCGGTGGCCGAACCTGCGGCTTTTCGCATGACTTGCTCCGAGCCGGAACGCGAAGTGGATAAGGTGGAGCGACTGTTCCAGGCCTTCGTGGAAGCCAAGAGGCTGGCCGGCGAAGACACCTCGCGGCTGAGCCATGCCGGGTTTAACGAATTTGTGCGCAAAAAGACGAAAGACCTACAGGAACGCAATGGCTGCGGTGAAGTCGAATACGTCGTGGAAACGGTGGGCGGTCAGGTCAAACTCAAGGCTTTGGTCAAAGCTTAGCCTCCTCGCCGTAATTCTCGGCTGCTTTTGTTCCTGAGTTTCTCACGCCAAAAAAGGTTTCCACAGCTCTGCTGCTTTCCGATTTTCCTCCTTGCGCTTACACTGAACTGTTTTCATCTCACGGAGGATTCGACATGGCGGTGCAGCGCGCGCTGATTAGCGTTTTCGATAAGACTGGTGTTCTAGAATTTGCTAAGAAACTGGCGGCTCTGCGCATTGAGATTCTGTCCACCGGCGGCACCGCAAAGCTATTGCGCGAATCCGGCGTGGTGGTGAAGGACGTTTCGGAATTTACCGGCTGGCCGGAAATGTTGGGTGGACGCGTTAAGACACTGCATCCGAAAGTTCATGGAGGACTGTTGTTCCGCCGCCATCTCGCAGAAGACCAGAAGCAAGCCGCGGAACACGGCATCGCGCCGATCGACCTAGTAATCGTCAATCTTTATCCGTTTGAGGCCACGGCCGCCAAATCTGGCCTGACCGCGGAAGAGCTCATCGAAAATATCGATATTGGTGGACCTACCATGTTGCGTTCTGCGGCAAAAAACTGGGAAAGCGTGACGGTGATTACCGACCCCGCCGATTACGACCGCGTGGCCGCCGAGATCGAAGCGAATCACGATACCTCTTTGGCAACTCGGCTGGACCTCGCCCGCAAAGTGTTTGCCACCAGCTCTCGCTATGACGGGATGATCGCCACCGAACTGGAGAGACTCTCGGCAGCTTCGGGTCACGCCGCACTCGTGGCGAAAGAAGCGTTGCCGCGGCGCGTGCATGTCGCGCTCGAACGCCGGCAGCCTTTGCGTTACGGGGAAAATCCACATCAGGCTGCTGCGCTATATATTCCGGCCGGCAAACCGCCATCAGGGCTGGCAGCCGCCAAGCAATTGCAGGGCAAAGAACTCTCCTACAACAATCTTGTCGATTTAGAAGCAGCGCGTAGCATCGCCGCCGAATTTCACAAGCCCGCAGCGGTCATCATCAAGCACAACAACCCTTGTGGCACTGCCGAACAGGAATCTCTGCGTGAAGCGTATTTGAAAGCTTATGCATGCGATCCGGTTTCCGCGTTTGGCGGAGTTTTGGCCTTCAATCGCACTGTGGACGCCGCCACCGCCGAAGAAGTCGCGAAACTTTTTGTGGAGTGCATTGCAGCTCCCGGTTTTGACGCCAAAGCCAAGGAAATCCTTGCCGCAAAGAAGAATCTGCGCCTGCTGGAACTTCCTGCTGGTGGCTTGGATCCGGAGCGCGAATTGCAACTGAAGCGAATTCTCGGGGGCATGCTGGTTCAGCAATCGGATCTGGGTGAACTCAAATCTGCGGAATTGAAAGTGGTCACCCAGCGAGAGCCTACCGCGGAAGAACTGGCCACCATGAAGTTCGCCTGGAAAGTTTCCAAACACGTGAAGTCCAACGCAATTGTCTTCGCCAAAGCCGGTGCTACCTTGGGAATCGGCGCCGGTCAGATGAGCCGCGTGGACTCAGTCAAAATTGCGGTGATGAAAGCGCAATCTTCCTTGCAGGGGTCGATCGTGGCTTCCGACGCATTCTTCCCGTTCCCAGACGGGGTGGAAGAAGCCGCGAAGGCTGGCGCCGTCGCAGTGATTCAGCCTGGAGGCTCGGTCCGCGACAATGATGTGATTGCTGCCGCCGACCGCTTGGGCATGGCCATGGTCTTTAGCGGTATGCGCCACTTTCTGCACTGAGCGTTTCGGAAACCAGGCATCTCGAAAACGACCATCGCCGCCACGGTGGCAGAGCGCCACCGTCAACGTGGGATTCGCAAACGAAGTGGACAGAACAATACGCTGCGGCAATGTAACTTCCTACCGACCGAACGGCGCTCGGCCGAGATCTGGGACAAGTTGCGATCTCGCCCCATAGCCCAAGAGTTGCGATCACTCCAGCCGCCGCGCCAAAATAGATTTCATTGCTTACCAATCCGGTCAACTTCACCCTTAATCGCCAGGGTATCCAGACTTGCTAGTGGCAGGCTCAATAGCAGTCCGATTCTGCGATCCAGCGTCACATAAGTGTCGCGAAAGGCTCGTTCGATCTCCTCGGAAGATCCTGTGGCTGCGGCAGGGTCCGGAATTCCCCAATGTGCGGTCACCGGTTGACCTGGCCAAACCGGGCACACCTCATGGGCCGCTTGGTCACAGACGGTGAAGACAAAATCCATTTTGGGTGCACCGGGCTTGGCGAATTCGTCCCAGCTCTTGCTACGCAAATTTGCGACCGGCAGCTTTGCCAATTCCAACTGCCGGATTGCACCCGGATTTACCCGGCCGGCAGGATGGCTCCCAGCACTGTACGCCGCAAAGTTTGGGCGGCCTTTCTGATTCAGGATCGCTTCTGCAAGTATGGATCGCGCAGAATTTCCGGTGCACAAGAAAAGTACATTTCGAGTCATGGCTTCACTCCGCCGAAGAAAACGGCGCAAGATTTCCGAAATCAATTGCAGCAGGGAAGTCCGATACATCCCGGCGGGCAAGCACATTTCGACGCCGCCGTTCTTGCTTCGCTCATTCCTCTAACTGCTGACGTCGCAGCTGACGAGTGCTCCGCTGCAGGAGGTTGCTCACTACTGCGTACTTCCGATCTCCGGTTTAGTTCGTCGCTCACAAACCCTCCTCCAATCGTCGGTTCTTTCCACTTAGGCTCTGCAAGACGGCCCAACCACAACCCCTCGATCCGCGGGCTTCAGCGCGCGCACAAATGCGCTGATAAATTTCCCATCAATCTGTGGACCCACTTTTTCCGGATCGAGCCCTGCGTTCGCCAGAAAGTCCCGCGCTTGTTCGGCTTTGTGCACTCGCGTTGGCTCAATATCGATCGCTTCAAAGCCCGCTGTGAAAAGCTTGTTGCGATATTCGTACTCTTCCAGTGCGCCGGCAATGCACCCAACCCACAGCTCCATGCTCTTACGCATCTCCGCAGGAACTTCGCCGCGCACCACCACGTCCGAAATCGCAAATCGACCGCCCGGCTTCAGCACCCGGAACGCTTCGCGCAGCACGCGATCCTTGTCCCCGGAAAGATTGATCACGCAATTGGAAATAACCACGTCTACCGAATTGTCCGGCAGCGGAATGTTCTCAATCGTGCCTTTTAGAAATTCCACGTTAGTTGCGCCGGCTTTTTTCTGGTTCTCGCGCGCCAGCGCCAGCATTTCGTCGGTCATGTCCAGGCCGTAGACTTTTCCGGTTGGCCCGACACGCTTCGCCGAGAGTAGTACATCAATTCCGCCGCCGGAGCCGAGGTCCAGCACCATTTCACCCGGTTGCAATTGCGCCAACGTCGTCGGATTCCCGCATCCCAGCGAAGCCGCCACCGCTTTTTCCGGCAGTCCGGCAATTTGCGAAGAATCGTAGAGATCGCGCGTGATGGGATGGCAGCAGGAAGGCTCGCTGCCCCCGCTGCACGAAGCCATTTCGCCTGCCACAGCTTCCCTGGCCGCTGCGCCGTACTTCGCTTTCACCACTTCCTGAATTGTAGGTTGCATATTCTGTTCGCTCATGAAATCTCCTGGCTCGATCCTTACCGCGAAATTTGTACAACCGATTCCGGCGCCACCGCCCGACTCCGCGTGCAGCATTCCTCGTAGAGAAAGCTCAGCACTTCACGCAGCGCATCGGTATTCGCCGAATACCAAAGAAACGTTCCTTCGCGTCGCACATACACCAACCCAACTTGTTTCAGTTTTTCCAGATGATGTGAAAGCGTCGACGCCGGGATTTCCAGCTCTTGCTGAACTTCTCCCGCGATCAACCCTGAGGGGTGCGCCGAAAGCAGCAACCGCAAAATGGCCAACCGCGGTTCAGCCCCCAACGCCGCAAATCGGTCGGCCGAACGGGTCACGCGCAGTGGATCGGGTTTTTTCATAGTTCGATATTTGCAGAAATATAGAAGGACCGTCAATCGCTTTTCTTCTAAAAATATGTTCCAACGCCGGCACTCTTCCTTGCATCCAACCCCTGTCGGCCTTCCATCTGGCTCTGGAAAAGTCTGGCATTTGGCTTTTGACCGTCCCATCCGTGCATGGGATACTTTTATTTTCAGGGCAAATATGAACTTACTAAAGCTGAACGCATTTCTCTTCGCCGCTACCTTCGCTGCCGGCTCCTGCTTGGCACAAAACTCCGCGACCGAGCCTCAAGCCGCTTCCACAGCAAAGCCGGAATCCGCCCAGAACGAGGTTGCCTCCAAGGGCCGCGCCGACGCCTATTTTAACTACACTATGGGCCACATAGCGGAGAAGCAGTACGAAGAAACCAGCCGCAGTGAATACGCCACCCAAGCCATCGAGTATTACAAAAAGGCCTACGCGCTCGACCCCAAGTCACCGGTAATTGGCGAACGCCTGGCCGAAATGTACTGGAAGGCGCAGCGCGTTCATGAAGCCGAACTGGAAGCGCAGGCTCTGCTCAAGCGGAATCCAGAAGATGCGCAGACGCGCCGCTTGCTTGGCCACATCTATCTGCGCAGCTTGGGCAATGCCGGTGAATCCACGGGCCAGTCGGAAACCGTCAATCGCGCGGTGGAGCAATTCAAAGAAGTGGTTCGCCTGGACCCTGGTGACACCGAATCGGCGCTCTGGCTGGCGCGGCTGTATCGTCTACAAAACCAACATGACAAAGCCGAAGAAGTTCTGCGCGGAATCCTGAAAACCGATTCCGAGAACGAAGCAGGCGTCGAACAGCTCACTCAGTTGCTTCTTGACGAAGGAAAATCGGCGGAGGCCATCGCCTTGCTCGAAGGCATCACGGCAAAAACTTCCTCACCGATCTTGCTAGATCTTCTCGGCGACGCCTACACTCAGACCAAAGATTTGCCGAAAGCGGAAGCTGCTTACCGCAAAGCGGTTGAACTTGAACCCAGCGAACTCAGCCATCAGCGCGGTCTGGGTCAAACTCTGCTCGCCGAAGAAAAATATCCCGAAGCGCTCAAGATCTACCAGAAACTTTCTGATTTGATGCCAGACGATTCAGACGTCTATCTTCGCCTCGCCCAGATCTATCGCGAACTCCACCAGCTGGACAAAGCCGAAGAAACTCTGGTCAAGGCACGCCAATATTCGCCGGGCAGTCTCGACGTCATGTACAACGAGGCGATGCTTTACCAGGCCCAGGGCCGCTATGAAGATGCTATTCGCGTGCTCTCCGAAGCAGTCACCGGCGTTAAAGGCCAATCCGCTTCAATGCCGACGCGGCGGCGCTCTCTGGCGGTGCTCTACCAGCAGCTCGGCCAACTCTACCGTGACACCCAAAATTATCAAGCTGCAGTGAATACCTACGAAGAACTCGGCCGCCTCGGTGATGAAGAAGACCGGCGCGCGCGCCTTTTGATGATGGATACCTACAGCATGGCTAAGGATTTGCCGAAAGCTCTGTCCGCCGGGAAAGAGGCCTACGCAAAATATCCCAAGGACACTGCGATCAAAGCGCGTTACGCGTTGCTGCTCGGCGAATCCAATCAGACCGACGAAGCCGCCAAGATTCTCAAGACTCAACTGAACGGCACCGAATCGGATCGCGAAACCTATCTGAATATCGCGCAAACCTACGAACGCGCTCGTCGCTACTCCGAAGCCGAACAATCCGCCCGTGCCGCCGAAGCTGTTCCTGGATCGCCTCGTGAAAATGAAATGACCTGGTTCCTGCTCGGGGCCATTTACGAACGCCAGAAATTTTTCGATAAAGCCGAAGTCGAATTCAAGAAAGCGCTGGCCGTAAATCCCAAGAGCGCTTCGGTCCTAAACTATTACGGCTATATGCTTGGCGACCTGGGCATTCGTCTCGACGAAGCGCAATCGCTGGTTCAACGTGCATTGACCGAGGATCCCTACAACGGCGCGTATCTTGACAGCTTGGGCTGGATCTATTTCAAGCAGAACAAACTGAACGATGCGGAAGCCACGCTGCGCAAAGCGCTGGAACGCGATTCGCATGACCCGACTATGCACGCGCATCTTGGTGACGTCTACGCCAAGTCCGGCCGACCGGAGCTTGCCGCTGCCGAGTGGGAAAAATCTCTAGCCGAGTGGAAGCGCGTGCTGCCCGCGGACGTTGAGCCGGAAAAAGTTGCCGAAGTCGAAAAGAAAGTCAATCAGTCCAAACGCCGCGTGGCTCAGAAAGCTTCTCCTGAAGCCGAAAAGCCCTGACACTTCGATGCCCGAAGTTCGTATCCCAGCCTGTGCCAAAATCAATCTGCGCCTTGAAATTTTGGGCAAACGCGCCGACGGATACCACGAACTTCGTACCATTTTTCAAACTGTCTCTCTGAAAGACCTGCTGCATTTAAAGTCCACCCGCAAGCCAGGGATTAACCTCAAGATTCGCGGTAATGAGTTGCTCTCTAACGAGCCCATCGAAAAAAATCTTGTCTATCGAGCGGTGGATGCGCTTCAGCGCGAACTAGAAATCAAGACCGGCGTGGCCATCGAACTCCGAAAGAACATTCCTACGGGTCGCGGGTTGGGTGGCGGCTCCAGTGATGCTGCTGCCGCCTTGCTCGGTTATCTTCGCTTAGTCAAAAAACAAATCGCCCTAGAACGCCTCTTTGAAATCGCCGCGACACTCGGTGCCGACGTCCCATTTTTCCTGGAAGGTGGCCGCGCGCTCGGCATCGGCAAAGGCGACGAAATCTACTCGCTCCCCAATATTTCCAAACTCCACCTGTTGGTGGTTTCGCCAAAATCCATTCACGTACCCACGCCTGAAGCTTATCGCTGGTTGAAATCAGCGCAATTGACAAATTCCGCCGATAACCCTAGACTTTATAGGTTCTGTGCTCTTGCTTGGAGCCTGCAGGGCGGCCCCCTACTCAATGATTTTGAGGAAGTGGTTTTCCAGCAGCACCCCCGTCTGGCTGAAATCAAACGGGTTCTGCTTCAAAACGGAGCTACAGAAGCCTTGCTGGCGGGTAGCGGTTCGGCGGTGTTTGGAGTTTTCCCGAGCCCAGCGATGGCGCGCCGAGCCGCTGTTGGGTTTCCGCTCGATCAGACTTTCGTTTGCGGGACCGTTTCTCGCGATTCGTATCGTCGTCTGGTCCACAGTCGCACTGTTCTCGGTGCGCCTGGCGATTAATCCTCAGCGTCTTTAAGCCAAATAAATTAAAACCCAGGGAATTTCAACTTGCAGAGTTTGCAGGGTGGAGATCGCTTCGTGAACGACGAGCGTTTCAAGATTTTTACGGGAACTGCGAACCCGGTGCTGGCCGAAGCCATCTGCCATCACCTCGACGTTCCTCTGGGCAAAGCGTTGCTGGGCCGTTTCAGCGATGGGGAAATCTATTTTCAGATTCTGGAAAATGTTCGAGGCGCCGACGTTTTTGTCGTGCAGCCTTGCCATTATCCTGTGGACAACCACCTGCTCGAACTCTTGCT
>Ga0157376_10003052_pt1 | contig 11469 bp, 8 predicted proteins | sample M45metaG_FD_121801 | JGI IMG/M metagenome (GOLD analysis project Ga0157376, IMG submission 121801) | Miscanthus rhizosphere microbial communities from Kellogg Biological Station, Michigan, USA - M4-5 metaG | ecosystem: Host-associated > Plants > Roots > Rhizosphere > Soil | place: USA: Michigan... | reverse complement strand
TTGCGATAGTGCCGGCGTTGTTCATTACCTCGATACCCGCGTTGCAAGCTCTGAACATCATGCGACTCGCAAGTCCGGAAAGCGCGATCCTCAGCGCGGTGATCTTCAACGCGATCATTATCCCGATCCTGATCCCCCTGGCTTTGCGGGGTGTGGCCTACAAGCCGATTGGCGCAAGCGCTTTGTTGCGACGTAACCTGCTGATCTATGGCATCGGTGGGATCATCGTCCCCTTTATCGGGATAAAGGCGATAGACCTGGCACTGGCATTATTCATGCATTGAGCAAAAAACCAGAAAAACATGAAAAAATATATTTTACCGGCATTAAAGCTTACACTTGTGTTCATCATCCTTTGTTCTGTGATCTACCCGTTGCTGGTCGCCGGCGTTGGCCGGCTGACCCCCGGCGCCGGAAAAGGGGTGACGGTAATAAAGGACGGGAGGGTAGTAGGGTATGACCAGATCGGGCAGCGGTTCACGCAGGATGGTTATTTTTGGAGCCGGCCTTCGGCGGTGAATTATAACGCGGCGGGAAGTGCCGGCAGTAATAAGGGACCCTCCAATCCGGATTATCTGAAGGATGTGCAGGCGCATATCGACAGTTTCCTGGTGCATAACCCCGGCGTGAAGAAAGAAGACATCCCGGCCGAACTGGTGACGTACTCGGGTAGCGGACTGGACCCCGAGCTGTCCCCGGAGGGGGTCAGGATCCAGGTCGCCCGGGTGGCTGCCGCGAGGCATATGGCGCCGGAAAAATTATATGCACTGGTCGACCGCTACACGGAGAAGCCATTCCTTGGGCTCTTTGGGCCGTCAAAGGTCAATGTTTTGAAATTAAATGTCGCCTTGGATGGAGAGAGACGATAACGTTGAACATTTTATGGACCTGATCCGCCGGTCACGGCGGGGGAAGTTCAAGATTTATATTGGCATGAGCGCCGGTGTGGGAAAGTCGTATCGGATGTTGCAGGAGGCCCAGACGTTGATGCGAAACGGCGTGAATGTGCAGATCGGCTATATCGAGACGCATGGCCGGCGCGAGACCGAAGGGCAGTTGGAGGGATTGCCGGTGGTTCCCCGGCGGAAGCTTTTTTACAAGGGCAAGGAGCTTGATGAGCTGGATATGCAGGCCATCCTCAACCTGCACCCGGAAATCGTGATCATCGACGAGCTGGCGCATACCAATATCGAGGGCAGCAAGAACGAGAAGCGCTGGCAGGACGTCATGGATATCCTGGATGCGGGGATCAACGTGATCAGCGCTGTCAATATTCAGCATATCGAGAGCCTCAACGAGGAGATAAGGAAGATCTCGGGGATCGAAGTCGCCGAGCGGATACCGGACAGTGTCCTGAAGGAAGCGGACGAGGTGGTTAATATCGATCTGACGGCTGACGAACTGATCACGCGGTTGAAGGAAGGGAAGATCTATACGAACGACAAGATCGCCGTTGCGCTGAAAAACTTTTTCCAGCCGGAGAAAATCCTGCAGTTGCGGGAGCTGGCGCTGAAAGAAGTAGCCAGCCAGGTAGAACGGAAGATCGAGTCGGAGCTGCCCCGGGGGGCGCATTTCAAGTGTGAACGCTTCCTGGCCTGTATCAGCAGCAATCACGAGGTCGCCAAAAAGGTGATCCGCAAGACGGCGCGGCTGGCGAGTTATTATCAGTCCCGGTGGTACCTGCTGTATGTGCAGACGGCCAGGGAGGACGGCGACAAGATCGGGCTTGCGGCGCAGCGCCACCTGATCAACAACTTCAAGCTGGCCACCGAACTGGGGGCGGAGGTGATCTGGGTCCGGCAGGACAATATCGCCAAGGGGATCATGGAGACGGCGGAGAGCCATTCGATCACGACCATCTGTATCGGTAAGCCGCATATAAGTCTTTACAATGTTATCATGAGTACCGCGGTATTCAATCAATTGCTGAATAAGCTGGCCGCTTCGGATATCGATGTGGTTATTCTATCATAATTTTGGTGTCCAATGAGCATGAGACTAAAGACAAAGTTGTCCCTGGGGCTGATCTTTCTTTTTGTTGTGATCGTCCTGTTCGGCGTCCTTGGGTTGTTCTATATCAATCGACTCAGTGATGAGGGCCGGCTTGTGCTCAAAAACAACCATGAATCGCTGGTCTATTGTAATCATATGATGCAGGCGCTGGAGGACCTGAGCTCTGATAAGAACGCTCGCGCCATCTTCCAGGAGAACCTGAAGAAGCAGCAGGCGAATATCACTGAGGTCGGGGAAAAGGAGGCGACGGACGAACTCACGCAGAATTTCAATGAGTTGCTCGCCGATCCTTCGGATCTCAGCAACTATGCGGATATTCGGAGGAGCATCACCAAGATCCAGGACCTGAACGAGATGGCTATTGTGCGGAAGAATGCCGTTGCCCAGAAGACGGCGGACGGGGCAAAGGATGTCCTGACGATCCTGTTTACGATCCTGACGCTGGTGGCATTCACCTTCATCTTCAATTTGCCGGGCATTATCTCCGATCCGATCAGCAGCCTGGCCGAGGGGATCAGGGCAATTGCCGCCAAGGATTACAAGAAGCGAATCTTTTTGCGGCAGGGCGATGAGTTCGGGGAGCTGGCGGAAGCCTTCAATACCATGGCCAAGAAGTTGGACGAATACGAGAACAGCAACCTGGCCCAGATAAAATTCGAGAAGAGCCGGATCGAGACGATCATCAACCAGATGCGGGATGGGATCATCGGGCTGGATGATAATCGAAATATCCTCTTTCTGAATGCTGTCGCGGAAAAGCTGCTGGGATTGAAGGAGGCCAGCATCGCCGGGCATTATGCGCCGGATGTGGCTGTGACCAATGACCTGATGCGGACCCTGTTGCAGGAGGAGCCGGAGAAGAAAGAGCTGAAGATCTATGCCGACAATAAGGAAAGCTATTTCAGCAAAGATGTGCTCAATGTCACGAACAATGAAAAGGCCATCGGCCAGGTGATCGTGCTGCGGAATATCACGCTTTTCCATGAGCTGAACGAGGCCAAGACGAACTTTATCGCGACGGTCTCGCACGAGCTGAAAACGCCGATCTCTTCCATCAAGATGAGTGCAAGGCTGATGAGCGACCTGCGGGTCGGGGAACTCAACAATGAGCAGCAGGAGCTGATCCGGAGCATTACAGACGACAGCGACCGGCTGTTGAAGATCACCGGTGAGCTGCTGAATCTGTCGCAGGTGGAGACCGGGCAGATCCAATTGAAGCTTCAACCGGCCAGCCCGGTGGACATCGTCGATCAGGCCATCCAGGCCGTTCAATTTCAGGCGCAGCAAAAACATATCCGCATCCATACTTCACTGGCTGAAAACCTGCCCCGCATCCAGGCGGATGTGGAGAAGACCAGTTGGGTGCTGATCAATTTCCTGACTAACGCGATCAAATATTCGCCGGAAGATTCCGGGATCGAGGTATCGGCAAGCCGCAAGAAGAATACCGTGGAATTCGTGGTGCGGGACCAGGGTAAGGGGATCGACGAGAAGTATCTGCCCCGCATTTTTGAGCGATATTTCAAGGTGCCGGGTACACATGACCGCAATGGGACGGGTTTGGGGCTGTCGATCTCGAAGGAATTCATCGAGGCGCAGGGAGGACAGATCTGGGTGCATAGCCAGCTTGGCGAGGGAAGCCGGTTCGGGTTTACCTTTAGTACGGTCTAAAACTATTACCTAGGGCAGGTCGCAGTGGGCCAGGGAGGACAATGCGGAGTGGGTGCAGTCGAACGGCGGTGGGTTGCGAATTTTTTGCGCGAAATTTTGGGGGTCCGACGGGGCGAATACGGCCGGGACATGGTTCCCTGACTGGGGTGACTGGGTAAAAGCGGCTGAAAATGAAGAGCTTACCAATTCGTTAAATTTTGATGTACCTTCATGTTTATTACTACAATGTAAATAGGGGTTTGCATGTAGGCTTTTTCATAGTGATTTAAAAATGACCACAGAAGATTTTTGCGTGTGAATGGAAAATGAAGTACATTCATATTCTAATAGGATAAGGTTTAATGGTTATGGTATTTGATTAGTGCATCCCCGCGCGAGCGGGGATATTTTTTTGACGGTTCCTGCCGTCTTGCGTTTTTTTTGTTACCGGCCAAACCTGGAAAACGATGAGTAGCGGTCTTTCTATTCTGACTGTCGAGGATAATCCCAGTGACCTTTTTTTGCTGGAACACATGATAAGATCGTCCGGTCTTACCATCCGGCAATTGTATTCAACCGATCGCATCCGGGAAGCCTATTCGCTTCTCGCGGGGCAGCCGATCGACGTAGTTTTACTAGACCTCACGTTGCCGGACAGCTTCGGCATTCACTCCTTTATCTATCTCAAACCGGTGGTTCAGAAGATCCCGGTGATCATTCTCACGGGAATGTCGGATACCAATGTAGCCCTGGAGGCCATTAAAGAGGGGGCGCAGGATTACCTTGTAAAGGGGGAGTTGACGGAGAACCTGCTGGCAAAGGCCATCCAATACAGCATGGAGCGAAAGCGAACCCTGGAGCATTTACGGGAAAGCAATGAGCGGTTCAACACCGTGGTGAAGGCGACCAATGACGCTATCTGGGATTGGGACGTCGCAACGAATAAGGTCTTTATCGTGGGCAATACGTACAAGCAGTTGTTTGGATATGATCTCGTGGATGCGGTGGCGCCCGGGGATTTTTGGGAGAACATCATCCATCCAGAGGACCGGGAGCGCGTGGTGAAGAAGCTTCAGACGACCATCCGGGAGGGTATTCACAACAAGTGGGAGGACGAATACCGGTTGAGGAAGAGCAATGGAGAATATGCCCATGTGCATGACCGGGGGCATATTATTTATTCCGCCGAGCGCCGGCCGTTGCGGATGATCGGGGCGATACAGGACATAACGTCCCGAAAAAGGGCTGAAGAGATCATCCTGGCGTCGGAGGAGAAGTACCGGCAGATCTTTTATAAGAATCCTTATCCCACGTGGATCTTCGATCTGGATACGTTGCGCATCCTGGAGGTGAATGATGCTGCGCTGGAAAAATATGGTTTTGGGAAGAATGAATTCTACCGTATGACCATGCGGGACCTGCATCCGCCCGGAGAAGCCGATCTTTTCCTGGAGAGCATTCTGGCCGACGGGGGACAGGTCAACCAGCGGAGGCTTTGGCATCACCGGGTCAAGTCGGGGCCGAATATAATCGTGGAGATCACTTCGCATCTGATCGACTATTTTGGCAAGCCGTGCATGCAGATCATTATCAACGATGTTACGGACCGGGTCCGGCTGGAAAAGGAGCTTGCGTTGCAGCAGCGACTGAAGCAGCAGCAGATCACCGAGGTCGTACTCGGCGCGCAGGAGCAGGAGCGATTCGAGTTGGGGCAGGAGTTGCACGACAATATCAACCAGATCCTGGCCACGTCCAAGCTTTACCTGGATGTAGCGATCGAGGAGCGGGAGCCGCGCATCGAGTTGCTGGTCAAGAGCCGGAATAATATTTCGATGGCGATCGAGGAGATCCGCCGGTTGTCGAAGGAGCTGATCACGCCTAGCCTGAATGATCTGGGGCTGGTGCAATCGATCCAGGAGCTGATCCGGAGTATCCAAATGGTCAAGAAGATGAAGATCCGGCTGGCGATTTCGGGTCTCGACGAGAGTGCGCTTCAGCCGGAGCAGAAGATCAATGTATACCGGATCATCCAGGAGCAGTTGAATAATATCCTGAAGCACGCGCAGGCGTCGAGTGTGATCATCGAATTGACCAGGGAGGAGGAGCAGATCCGGCTGCTATTGGCGGATGATGGGAAGGGATTCGACCCGCGGATGCGGCGCAGCGGGGTAGGTATTTCCAATATCATCAGCCGGGCCGAGCTATATAATGGTCGTGTGGAGATCGATTCCGCACCGGGAAAGGGTTGCAGGCTTGAGGTGATACTCAACTCCAAAGCCTTGCCCGAACAGGCGCAGTGATCCCCGGGGGGAAGTAATCGGTTGCAATCGAGTTTTAAAGTCTTCGTCAGAAAATTTAGGGGAGAGGGGGGCTTGAACCCTGCCGTTGGGCAGGCGATCGGGCAATCGGGGGGCCTGGGGAAACACCAGGCGTTGGCTGTGGCCTGGCATATTCCAGGCGTTGGCTAGTTGGTTACAACAACGGGCTGTTGCTGCCTTTGTGTGTTCTGCAGAACGGGTGCTGATTGGCAAGAACATTCAGGCGCCTAAGTGTTTCTTCGTCGGGAGGGGGCATGAGAGCACCTTCCGATCCATTCTTCTTCGAGCGGGGATGTCTTACAATCTTGGCGGTCGGCAAAGCAGTCAGCGGCGAACTGGCGGGTGGAGTTGTAACGGAGACGACATTGGGCTTCATCTGGTGAGGTGTTAAGTGATGATGAAAATGGTTTATAACACACTTCCTATGCAAGCTGATCTTCGGTAGGGAAACAGATCGTGGGGGGAATGCGATAAAAGACAGGCAAGAAATCGAGGGCAAGAAATCGAAGGCAAGAAAATCAACGCTTCGAAGGTACGAACAAAGCAGTGGATTCGCACATTAAAGCGTCTCTTTTTTCATAAAATAAATAGAAACTTCAGGTATACGGGTGCGTAAATTCCACACAAAACTCATTTCGGCGCAAATGCAGACGGGGCAAGGCTTCCGGAAGATGCAAGTAAATCGGTTTAGCAAGATGTATCGATCATCGGTTGTATGGAACGATCATCGATGAGGGGGAATTTTTGTCGGAGCAGGATGGGGCTGGACGGAACGTGTCGGAGCAGGATGCGTGGGAGCAGGACGGGGCGTGATGGAGAGCGGGGTTAATTTAAATGCGAGTCTATGGACGGCGCGCATTTGGGTTGGAGCTGTGCCGTCGTGTTCATCGATGCGGAGGATGGAGTTGTCGGGATCGGCGATTCGGGTATCGGGAAGGGCGCTGTCGGCCATTAGTTGGATGCCGTTGCCGTCATGATCCCGGGCGCTGAGCCAGCGGACGGCCGTTGCGGCGGATGCGGCGGCCAGGGGCCGGCGATGGATGGTGGGGATGGTGTCGGCGTCCGTTGGTGTGCGGTTGGTGGCGGCGCCGCCTGTGCCGGTTGGTGTGGGGTTGGCAAGGATGGTGACGGTCGTCAGGCCATACCAACTGATGGAGTCGATCCCGCGCGGAAGCGTCAGGTTCATGCTGAGCCGGGCGAGGGGATGGATGAGGGAGTCCGCGCGGGTCGTATCTTTTTCGAGCGTTTCTTCGACGAGGAGCGTGCCGGCCGAGTTGAAGGTATAGCTGAGATGGAGCAGCCAGGATTGATCGGGCAGGGTATATTCGGTCCGGACGATGACCATGCGGCTTCCGGTACTGGTGGAAAAGAGCTGAAGATGGGGAAAGGAGGGCAGATTGAGGCGGAGGCAGTTAGTGTCGGTCACCAGTGTGTAATTGTCCACGATGAGCTCCCGCATCCAGCCGGTTTCCTTGTCGAAGGAGACGTGGAGGGTGGGAGAGGTGATAGTAAAGATGTTGTTGCTGTCGGTGAAGCTTAGTTCGCCGGCGACGGGGACGCGGATGTCGGCGTTCCAGGCTTGCCAGGGGAGGAACCGGGTGACGAGTGCGGGCCGGGAGCCGGAGGTTGGGCGGCTCAACCCCGACGAACCGTGGAAGTCCAGCCTTAACCAGGCCTCGTCGCCGGCAGCCGGCGGTTTCAGGGGCAGGTGCAGGGACCGGGCGCGTCCGGGTAGCAATTGCAGGCCAGGGACGGCGCCTTTCTGTCGGGGCTCGCCGTTGACAAAAAGCTGCCAGTCGAGCGTAATACCGGCGTCGTTTCTGAGAAGCGAGTCGTTGAAGATCGTGAGGACGGTGGCGGGGGCGGGAGTCAGGGTCGCCCGGATGGGCTGGGTCGAGGCCGGGATGGGATGCGGCTGGACGCTTTGGGTGGAAGCGGTGGAAACGGGTGGCCGGACCGCCTGGGCGGTGGCAAAAAAGGGCGTCCCGCAGCACCAGAAAAGGAGGTATGGCCAAAGTTTCATCATACACGGGGAGGGGTTGTAGGAGGGAACTTCGTAATTATAAATAAAAATAAGACATAATCTATGGCTAAAACGATTTAGTCCTTATCTTTATAGTCCAATCGCCCAAAATGAAGAAAGTCTCTATCAGCGACATTGCCCGCAAGGCAGGAGTTTCGGTGTCCACGGTCTCCTTCGTGATGAACGATAAGGCTGTGAAAATGCGAATAAGCCGCGAGGTGATAGAGAAGGTGGAGAATGTCGCAAGGGAGATGGGATATCGTCCGAATCAACTGGCCCGCGGATTGCGGACAGGCAAAACCAAGACCATCGGACTGATCGTAGAAAATATCTCCAACGCTTTTTTCGCCACCCTGGCGAAGTCCATCGAAGATGAAGCAAAACGCTACGATTACAAAGTTGTTTACTGCAGCACCGATAATGATGAAGAAAAAGCGCGTGAGCTGATCAATATGCTCTCGCAACGGCAGGTCGACGGGTATATCATCGTACCGACGCTGAATCTTGGCGAGGACATCCGCAAACTACAGGCGGAGAACAAACCGGTGATCCTGATCGACCGGTATTTTCCGCAGCATGACGAGATCCCGGCCGTCCTGGTCGACAACTATGAAGGGGTCGCACATGGAATGGAGACGCTGATCGCAAAAGGCTACCGCCGCATCGCTCTTGTCACCATTGAAACGGAGATGGCGCATATGAAGGACCGACTACATGCGTATTACGATGTGTTGCGCAAACACAATATCCCCGAAGAACACCGGCTCGTAAAGATCATCCCCTACAATAGCGATCATGAAAAGGCGTTAGAAGAGGTCGAAGGGCTTTTGTCGGGTGCGGGTTCGGAGATAGACGCCGTCTTTTTCCTTACCAATTATCTCGGAGTGCTCGGTATCGAGGTGATCAAGAAACTTCACATAAAAGTTCCCGAACAGCTGGCCGTGATCTGTTTCGACGACAACGATATCTTCCGGCTTTATACCCCAACCATCTCCGTGATCCGTCAGCCCATCGAGGAGATCGGGAAGAAAGCGATGTTCGCACTCGTCGAAAGATTGCGTCAGGCAAGCGAAGAAACCTATCCTAACAATGTACCTGTGCGGCTGACTGCCGATCTTGTAACACGTGAATCTATTTAGCAAGATTTAGCTAAAATAGTATTAGATAGTTTTGTATTTTTCGTTTATAAACCAAGGCTTCATTTTTTTTTGATCAAAGGCTGCTGATGTCTGCGGAAAAGAGCTATAACGAGCACTTGCTGTTGCAACAAATTGCAGAGCGCGATGAAAACGCGTTCAAGGTTCTTTTCGATCTATACAGAGACAGACTTTTCCTTTACATTAATGGCATCATCAAATCGAAAGAGGTTTCGGAAGAGATCGTGATGGATGTCTTTCTGAAGATCTGGTTGGGAAAAGAGATCGTCAACCAGATCGAGAATTTCGACGCCTTTCTTTTCCGCGTGGCCTATAACAAGTCGATCGATTTCCTCCGCAGCGCTGCGCGCGATCCAAAGCTTCGTGACCTGGTCTGGAACGAGATGCAGGTAGCCGGTGAGATGAATGCCGATCAACAGGTCATCACCCGGGAGTATGAAAAAAAACTTCGCGAAGCCATCGGCCAGCTTTCTCCCCAGCGCCGGCTGGTTTATCAGATGAGCCGGGAAAAAGGATATTCCCATCTCGATATCGCCCGCCAACTTCAACTTTCCAAGAATACCGTAAGCAATCATATCGTTGAATCTCAAAGATTTATACGATCCTACCTGATCCGTCACCTGGATATCGCTTAAAATGGTAAATAAAAGTTAACATCCGTTAGTTGTTCGACTCAAAAAGAGCGTCTTACATAGTAGCATTTAAAACGGTTGCACGATACATGGGAAATCAGGAACGAAGTACGGAACGGCTGGATCATCTGATGGAGCGGTACCGTATCAATGCCTGTACGCGTGCCGAGATGGAGGAGCTTTTTTTGCTATTGCGTCAGGGGGATGGTAGTGGACTCATGAGAAATTTGCAGGGGCAATGGGAAAAGGCAAAGGAGATGCCTTCCGCGGGGGCCACCAACTGGGATCTGTTGTTCCAGGCGATGATGGGACAACCCCAGGGTCAGGTAGCGCTGGTTCCGCCGGCCGTTACCCGTCGCCGGAGATCGAGGGGCAGGATGTCTCTGTTCCTTGCTTCGCTCTTCCTTTTGTTGCTGGTTGGAGGCGCGGGGCTCTACATTCATCTGCGTTCCATTCCCAAAGCCGGGGCTCCCTTGACGGCATCGAGACCCCGCCGATTCAAGAACGATGTTGAGCCGGGAGGCAATAAAGCAATCCTCACCTTATCAGATGGATCTTCGATCGTACTCGACAGTGCGAGTGACGGAACGCTCTCGATGCAGGGCAATACCCGCGTGCTAAAATTAGCAGGCGGTCATTTAGCTTACCGGGGAGCACACGCGGCGGACGGCGGGCCTGTCTACAATATCATTTCTACACCAAGAGGCGGACAATATCAAATTGAGTTACCGGATGGCAGCAAGGTCTGGCTGGATGCAGGCTCTTCGTTGCGATTTCCCACGGCTTTCACCGGAAAAGAGCGGGAGGTACAGCTTTGCGGCGAAGCCTTTTTCGAGGTAGCGGGCGATGCCCGGCATCCTTTCCAGGTGGCCGTATATAAGAACGAACCGGGGAAGAGCGAGGAGTTGCAGAAGGTGAAAGTGCTGGGGACCCAGTTCAACGTGATGGCGTATGCCGATGAGAAGACGGTGAAGACGACGTTGTTGGAAGGGGGAGTGAGGATCGATGATGCAGCGCTTCGCCCGTCTTCGCAGTCTTCATCTTACACATCGATGGCCCGCCGCAACAATGTCCGGGAGATAGAGCTGAAACCGGGCGAGCAGGCACAACTGAACCGGGATCATGTTTCTGCCATCCAGGTAATCGATGACGTGGATGTCGATGCGGCCGTAGCCTGGAAGAATGGTTATTTCAATTTCAACAAGGCGGATATACAGACCATCATGAGACAACTTTCGCGCTGGTATGACATAGAGGTCAGCTTCCGTGGCGACAGTGGAGGGGACAGGGTATTCTTTGGAGGGATGCAGCGGGATCTGCCGTTGTCGTCCGTCTTCAATATCCTGGAGCGGAGCGGAGTGTTGTTCTCGATAGACGGAAAGAAGGTGGTTGTTGAACTTTAGGCTTCTCGTTACGCTAAATAGAACCCGATGGAATGCTTCATTATTTAACCAAACATTGTACAAAAATGCGTCTTATTGCCATTCGTAGACTAATGCCGAAAAGGCAGAAGCTACCGCTGACCGCTATGAGAGTCGTAAAATTGATTGCGATCATGGTGTTAGGCACATGCCTGCATGCAAGTGCCGGTGTCGAATCTCAGAACATCACTTTTTCGGGTAAGAATGTTACCCTTGAAAAAGTTTTTTCAGCTATTTACAAACAGTCCGGGTACC
>Ga0157376_10003051_pt1 | contig 11471 bp, 11 predicted proteins | sample M45metaG_FD_121801 | JGI IMG/M metagenome (GOLD analysis project Ga0157376, IMG submission 121801) | Miscanthus rhizosphere microbial communities from Kellogg Biological Station, Michigan, USA - M4-5 metaG | ecosystem: Host-associated > Plants > Roots > Rhizosphere > Soil | place: USA: Michigan... | reverse complement strand
TACCAGACCGCCATCGGCACAGAGAAACAGTTCACGTCATATAACACCGGCTGGGGTTACGGCCCTGGCTGGGGTGGTGGATGGTACGGCGGTGGTGGGATGAGCTCCACCACTACCTACGGCTCCACATCGACTGTCTATGTCGGCCAGCTGGATATTAGTATGTACGGACCTGCCAGCAAACAGCTTGTTTGGCGGGGAGTCGCTACGAAGACCTTGGACCCCAAGGCTAAGCCAGAAAAGAAGGAAAAGAACATCAACAAAGCTGTCCAGAAACTGCTCAAGAATTTTCCACCTAAGCAGAAGTAGACTTACGCCGTCAAGTGTCTGCGTCGGTAAAAGGAAATGTTCCTGAAGCGCAGATTTCGTAATACTCAAATCACCGTCTGGCTCGTTCCGTTGCTGTATGCAGCGACAGCTCTTTTGTTTGGGTTTACCGTTCCTCGCCTTGCGCACAGCTATCTGCCTGGCTTCGTCTCATCCATCAGCGTGAACGCCGCCATCGGCATTTATTCGGCTGTCGCATCCGGCATGATTGCGCTGACCGGCATCGTCTTCTCGCTCACTTTCGTGATGGTGCAGTTCAGCGCTACCGCTTATTCTCCGAGACTGGTTCTCTGGATCGCCCGCGATGCCGTGATATCTCACGCTATCGGGGTGTTTACGGCCACCTTCCTTTATGCTCTGGCTGCGTTAGCCTGGGTGGACCGAGGGGGCACCGGCCGCGTGCCGCTTCTGGGCATCGCGGTTCTGGCTGGGCTGCTTATTGTCAGCGTTTTTATGTTTATTTTCCTGATTGAACGGGTCGGAAGACTGCAAGTTACTCGCATGCTCATCTTTACCGGCGATCAAGGTCGGCAAATCACTGAGAATCTCTACCCGCCGCTCGAGACGCCCGCGTCTTCTGGCTCTCCTCACCTAGCGCCGGCAACTTGTCTTATGACCATTTTGCATCGCGGGCATCCACGTGTCGTGCAGGCCGTAGACATACGCGGTATGACCGAGATTGCCATCAAAAACGATTGCATCGTCGATCTCCTTGTTTCCGTCGGTGATGCGGTCTTAGATTCGACACCCCTTCTCCGAGTTTTTGGCGCTGGTTCTTCGCCGTCCGAGAAGAGCTTGCGGTATGCGATCGAACTTGGCGGCGAACGTACCTTCGAGCAGGACCCCAAGTATGCCATCCGATTGCTGGTCGATATTGCAATCAAGGCGCTGTCACCCGCCATCAACGATCCGACCACCGCAGTGCAAGCACTCGATCAGATTGAGGACCTGCTCATCCGGCTGGGGCGGCGACGCTTGGAAATCGGCGACTTTCGCGATACCCAAGGCAAACTTCGCCTCTTGATTGGCTTTCCAGCATGGGAAGATTTTCTTCGGCTTGCTTTTGACGAAATTCGGCTCTATGGATCAACCAGCGTTCAAGTGATGCGGCGTATGAAAGCGCTTGTAGCTGAACTGATCGAAGTCTTACCGGAAGAGCGGCGACCGGCTCTTCAAAAGTGGCAAGAGCGACTCCGATCTACAGTCGAGCGCTCATTCAGCGACGAACAGGACAAACTCGAAGCCTCTGTGGAGGATCGCCAGGGCTTAGGTAGTTCCCGGCGCAACGGACCGGCAAGTTAGCCCAGAGGCGCGCGCTTCTCCTCGCACTCACTGTCTTGCGATGTCCTAGGGCTTTTCCTAATTGCCGTAGTCATCTCTTCGAAATTGAATCAAATTGCGACCTGATTCTGCCTCAGTACAGGTTTTCTACTCGCCTTGTGTCTAATGAGAAGGAGGGAACGCATCAGCACACAGACTAGTGTTCGATGGACATTGGCGGGCTTTCTGTCGCGGCGTTGGATATCGGCCTTCTTGTTGGTCGTCGGAGTAATGATTCCTTGGCAACAACTGAAACTGGTAGCTTCGCCTCTTCTCACGGAACACCAGCCCGATCCTCCGCGCGCGCAATTTCTGCCAGCATCAAAAACTGACGTTTGCCTCCAGAACGGCAGTGGGCGTGGTCCACCCCAAATTGAATATGTAAGCCGTGATTTCTAGTTTCTTGTGGGTAAGTCCGACAAGGAAGCCGCGCTGTGTATCCACACTGGTGTGGTACGCTTTGGTCCGTTGTGCGACCAGTCCGACGTGAAGCCAATCGAGCGGAGAGTAACTCAGCTCCGGCCAGGAGTAGTAGAAGTTCGAAGCTTTTCTTCCAGTGTCAAACACGTATTCATTGGAGACACTCAGGTCGAGTTTTTTGTAGCTGAGCGAAGCCTTGCAGCCTGGCGCGATGCCGTTGGTTCTTCCAAAAATTCCACCGATCATTGGCGTCACGCTGAAAACCAGTTTGCTTCCGGCACTGAAGTTGTAACCAAACCACAACGATCCCGTTCTTAAATCCTCGTAATTGAATCGACCTTCAACGTGCAGCCACCCCCGGTCCGCGGCCAAAGTCGGCGAGACGTATCCGTCTTCATCAGGCACGATATATCCATCGACTGTCAGAGCGTATTCCCACGCACCTCTAGCGTTGGCCTTCGAATTGGCGGGCGCCGTCTGCGCGATGGCCGAATTGCCCAGCAGCACGGTCAGCGTCAAGATTGTGACCCGGTAAGGCAGGGTCATCCTCCTAATAGAATCGCTACAGCCACCACCACGATTCCGAAAAACACCATTACAAACCCTGCTCGCCACGGATTATATTTCGTGAACCGTCCGAACGAATAACCGGCCAGAAACAACAGTGCGATAGCAATACCGTTCGAAACACGCACGGCCAAACGTGGGTTGCCGAGGAAAATAAAAGGAATTGCGACGGGGAACATCGACAAAAACACCAGCAGAAACACTCCCAGCGCTCCGAGCCAATCCTCTTTGACAAGTTGCGGTCGCTCCATCGATTCGGGAAGTTGTGTTAATTTTTCCCTCATCGACTCGAGGTCCCGAGGCTGCATCAAGGTCGCCACTAACGGAGGCAACGCATCGAGAACCATGCCACGGGCCTCGAGTGGGTCGACAGTCCTGCGTAACCTCCCCAGCAGGGCAGCGCCTTGTCCTCTCTGACCAACAGAATTCAGCAGATAGAAAAACGCGTCGATGATTCCCCAAGCCACGTTGCAGCCGAGTGCTTCGAGCAGCATTGCGCGGACACTTCCTCGGTTGACCTCGCTTACGTTCAATGACGACGTGAGCGTAAGAACCATGATGAGCCCAAACAGAAACTCCGAAATTCGCTCGATCGGATCTAAAACCCGCTTGCCTTGCGTCGACACAGCTTCACCGTTCCCGCTTCCGCCACGTCTTGCGTCTATTTAGCTTCTGCAGGGGGAGTCGAACACCACTAGGCAAATCCCTAGGTGCTGAAAGGAAAATCGCTTGCTAGCGTTCGGTGCCGTGGGGAAAGACTTGTCGACGGTAGGTCAACGCCACGAATATCTTCCGATTGCCGATTGGCTATTCCATTACCAGAAGGATTGGTTGCGGCCCGACTTAATTGCTGGCCTCACTGCGGCTGCGGTGGTCATCCCCAAGGCCATGGCCTACGCAACCATCGCCGGGCTTCCCGTTCAGGTCGGCCTGTACACCGCCTTGGTCCCGATGGTGATTTACGCCGTCATGGGTACCTCGCGCGCACTCAGCGTCAGCACCACCACGACCATCGCAATTCTGACGGCTGCCGAACTCGGCGAAGTTGTGCCTAACGCAGATCCATCGTCTCTACTCAAGGCTACTGCCTTGTTGGCCCTGATGGTCGGAGCCGTTCTCACTCTTGCTTCCTTGCTACGCCTGGGTTTTATTGCCAATTTTATTTCCGAACCAGTATTAATCGGCTTCAAGGCCGGTATCGGTATCGTCATCGTTCTCGATCAGCTTCCCAAGATTCTCGGCATTCATTTTCCCAGAGGCACGTTTTCTCATAACCTTCTCGCAATCGTCCGCGGTATTCCAGAGACCTCTCTTCCAACCCTTACCGTCGGCCTCATCATGATCGCCCTGCTTGTCGGCCTCGAGCATTTTCTTCCGCGTTCCCCCGCGCCGCTCATCGCTGTCGCTGTGGGCATTCTCGGCGTCCGTATCTTGGGATTGCATGCATACGGCGTGGATTTAATAGGGCGTATTCCGCAAGGTTTACCCTCGATCATTGTTCCGCAATTTTCTCTCGCAGAGGCACTCTGGCCCGGCGCACTAGGCATTGCGCTCATGAGTTTCACCGAAACCATCGCCGCGGGCAGAGCCTTTAGCAAGAGTGATGAGCCACCTCTTCGCCCGAATCGTGAGTTGCTTGCGACGGGGTTCGCAAATGCCGGAGGCGCCTTCTTTGGGGCTATGCCCGCCGGTGGCGGCACCACGCAGACCGCCGTCAATCGCCTTGCCGGCGCCCGTTCTCAGTTCGCGGAGATCGTGACCGCCGCAGTCGGCTTGGGCACGATTCTCCTCCTCGCCCCCGTCCTGGCCATCATGCCCCAGGCCACTCTCGCCGCCGTGGTCATCGTTTATTCCATCGGATTAGTTAAACCATCGGAATTCCAGGCGATCTTGGGTATCCGGCGGACAGAATTTACCTGGGCCCTCGCCGCACTCATTGGCGTTGTACTCCTCGGGACTCTCAAAGGCATCCTGGTTGCCATCGTCTTGTCTCTCATAGGCCTGGCATCTCAGGTTGCTGATCCTCCGGTTCATGTGCTCGGCCGCAAGCCAGGAACAAATGTCTTCCGACCACGTACACGGGAGCATCCCGACGACGAGAGCTATCCCGGCTTGTTATTGCTCCGCCTCGAGGGTCGCGTGTTCTTTGCCAACGCTCAGCACATTGGACAGAAGATCGGACTGTTGGTCAACGAAATGAAACCCGCCGTCGTTGCAATCGACCTCAGTGCTGTCCCCGATCTGGAATATACCGCCCTTAAGATGCTGACTGAAGGTGAGCGGAGACAACGGGAGCGCGGCGTGACTCTTTGGTTGGTCGGACTCAACCCGGGCGTGTTGCAAATGGTCCAGAGGTCGCCTCTAGGTACGGCACTCGGCCGCGAACGAATGCAATTCAGTCTTGAGCTGGCGGTAGCACGATATGTCCAACAGTCCGCGTGTGCGACTTAGAGTTAGCATCGGTCCGGAGGGCGCGAAGTTGCTTGACGCCCCACGTCGCATCTGCCACTTGGGCAGCCCGCTACCAATAAACATAGCTGAATATCCCGACTCAAGAGGCGAGCGGCGAGTTTAGAATCGTAAGATGACGCCGGCAGACACGTCGCCCTGCTGCAAAAAGAATGCGGCAACCCCTCGGCCTCGACACGAAATATTTTACGCTTCACCCAGCTCCGAACGAATACCTGGGAAGGAGTTTTGCATGTTCAATTGGTGCGACGCAAAGAAGATGCTTACAGGATCGGCCGCCAAAGGTAAAATTCAGGTTCCATGCGCTGAGCGCGTTGTCTCATCACTATGTCGCCGAGGTGTCGATCGATTCGCCTGCACATTCGTGCTCGCACGGCAACCGTCAACCACGCGCATCCTAGAGTCAGTCTGAGAGTGAACAAACCTAGGAGAACTCCCAGGTGCGTTAATCTAAACAACGGTCTTTCATATGACCGACATTGGCCTGGTCGGATTGTTTCTGCTCGGCAGTAGTCCTGGATTGGCCGGCCGAAATTTCGCCCCTGAGGGAAACTTAAGTGCGCCTATTCACCCGTAAAGAAAACCGCCTGAATTTCACATCTGCTTCACTTGCTTCCTTGGGCTTACGGGCGTATACCTATGCTCAGGCCTCGGAGATGGAAACTTGCAACTACGCCACCTTGACGGTCGCCTAGAGGCCCTCTCCCGTCGGATTTCTGGCCCCCACGTGAATTTGAGCTTCATCTTAGCCCTGCTGCTGCTCATACTCTCGCCTTTGCTAGGCTCTGCTGCTGGGGCGCAAACTTCACTCAAGAAAAATGTCCTCATTTTAAGTGAAGTGGGTTTGTCGCATTCCTTGACCATCGCAATCATGCAGCAAATTGTGACTGGTGTGGAAGAAACGCCAAATCGGCACGTCGAGTTCTATTCTGAGAGCCTCGACCTATCTTCTTTTCCACTCAAACCTTCGCGAGAAGAAGCGCGAGCTTGGATCGCTAAGAAGTACGGCTCGGATAAGTTGGACGCCGTAGTAGCCCTGGGTCCCGGCGCAATCGACTTTCTCTCCAAGTACACTCAGTCCCTGTTTTTGGACGTTCCCATCGTGGTCTGCGGCGCCAGTCCCGCTCAATTGAGTAATCCAAGGCTCGATTCCAGATTTACGGGAACATGGCTGGACCTTGAACCTCGCAAGACCCTGGAACTGGCCTTGCGCCTTTTCCCGGATACCCGCCACGTATTCGTAGTGGGCGGTAGCTCCTCGTTTGACAAGGTCGCGATCTCCTTGACGAAATCGGCATTCGCTTCCGTTGATACCACAGCAGAAATTCGCTATCTCACCGACATGGAAATGGGCAAATTACTGGAACAACTCGGGCATCTCCCCAGCCGTTCCATCGAACTCTATACTTCTTTCTTCCAGGATGCCGCCGGAAACAAATTCCTCAACGCAACCAAGGCGCTCCCGGCAATCGCGGCAGCCTCCAATGCCCCGGATTTTGGCATGTCCGACACTTATATTGGACATGGAATTGTTGGCGGCTACGTGATGCCGTTTGAAAAACAAGGGAAGATTACCGCTCAGATTGTGTCCGAGCTACTGGATGGAAAAAAACCACAGGAAATTCCGATGCAGACCATCCCTGGCGTTTACATGTTCGACTGGCGAGAACTGCAAGCTTGGCACATCCCCGAAAGCAAGCTCCCCTCGGGAAGTATCGTCATGCTTCGCGAACCCAGCCTTTGGGAGCGTAACAAAGGGAGCGGGGTTACGGTACTGGCGATTATCCTAGGTCTCTCGGCTTTGGCGGCCTATCTTCAGCACAGCCGAAAGCAACTCAAGGTTGCTCGGGATAGGCAAATGCAGCTCAGCGGTATGCTGATCAATGCCGAGGAGCAGGAGCGCAGCCGGGTGGCGTCCGAGCTCCACGATGACTTTAGCCAGCGACTGGCGATTCTCGCTCTGGGAATCGAGAGCGCGGACGAAGCCACGCCCAGCTCGCTGCCAGATCTTCATAAACAGTTGCGCGAGCTCATAAGCTCTATCAGTGAGCTTGGTGCTGATCTCCACACCCTGTCACACCGCCTGCATTCTTCCACGATCGAGAGCCTCGGACTCGTTCCCGCACTCACCGCTTTGTGCAAGGAGTTCAGCGCGCAGCAAGGCGTCTCCATACACCTTACCGCCGACGACATCCCTCGATCCGTTCAACCCGACACATCTCTTTGCATCTTTCGAATCGTTCAAGAAGCTCTTCGAAATGTGAAGAAGTACAGCGGCGCCACGCAGGCGGAGGTGGATCTGCAGATGGCCGGCAACAAATTGGAACTCACCGTGCGCGACTATGGCCGTGGTTTCGATCCCGCGGACCTGCACAGCGATAAGGGGCTTGGGCTCCGTAGCATGAAAGAGCGCGCGCGTCTGTCGGGTGGGCGGTTTGAGATTTATTCGCAACCCGGGGGTGGCACCACTGTCTCAGTCTCCGTGCCGCTCAAACCTCCGGCAAGGAGTGCCACGAACTAAACTCGCGGATGAATCAGTGCGCTCAGGAATCGCCTGGAAAGTGTGTCCCCTGATGGAACGCCTCTTTTCTGACGGGGCCGGTCCTAAACTCTTGATTGCGGACGACCACGTGATCTTCGCTGACGCCTTAAAGTTTTACTTGGAGAATGAGTATCTGCCGTCCGGCCCGGACGCTGCGCACAGAATCAAAGAGAAGCTCCCAACATGAAGTTCACTTTCCTCACCCTGCGCGACGACCCAAATCTCGCTGCAAGCCGATCGTTGAGCTCGGTCCTATCGGATTTATTCCCAAGCACTCCGCGGGTCCGCAACTGTTGGAAGCGACCGACCATGTTCTCAATAGAGAGTCTTATTTGGCTCGCAGGTTGCGAGCTCAGAACTCCGGTAACTTCGAAGGCTTGAGCGGTGGTAGTTCAGCAAGGAGTTGACTCCGCGCCAGCAAGACATCGTTCAACTATTCGGCGAGCGGGGCCATCAAACAGGTTGCGGATATGCTCAACCTCAGTGAGAAAACGGTGGAATTCCATAAGCATCACATCATGGAAGCGATTAACCTTAAGAATAATGCGGAATTGATTTTCTTTGCAGTGAAACAGGGCCTTCTCTCGATTGACCCCAAATTCGCGGAAACTCAGCCGGCACTCGCAGATAAGTTTTTGAACAATATGCCGTATCTGTGGCTAGGGATTCCCCCAGTGGCGCCGCCCCTCGGCGGTTGTTAGTGTCAGGCCGCTGTGATACAGGTCCGGTAGCTCCTCTGTAGCAGATACCTGATCGCTTTCGACGGAGGCGAACCTTGATTCGCCCGCGCTTATTCTTGGCGGATGACCACCCCGACTTCTTGAAACTCGAAATGGCCTTTCTGAAGCCGCATTTTGAACTTATCGGCACGGCCGCCGATGGGGCTTCGCTGGTCTCGGAAGTTCTTCGTCTTCGTCCTGACGTCGTCGTAGTCGATATCACCATGCCGGTCGTGAGTGGAATTGAGGCGGTCCGCCAACTTGTACAGTCAGGCTCCACAGCCAAGTTTGTATTCCTTACCATCCATTGCAGTGAGGAATACGTCCACGCTTGCCTCGAGCAGGGTGCTCGTGGATTTGTGACGAAATCCCGAATGAAAGCCCACCTGATTCCCGCAATTAACGCCGTTCTCGAGGGTCTCCCCTATGTTGCTTCGTCGCTCTACCATTGTTAGTTAGGGGTTTCCCTAGTTGTCCGTTAACTGGATTCAGCCTAAATGAATAGTCATTACGAACTTTAACCGGCCAAATCGGGCGCAAAGCCTTCTGCCCATTTGGCGGAGACTCGACCTTATGGTGCGAATTAGCGCGCACAGAGCCCTTGGCGGCTTCGAACGGCTCCTGCTCTTCTTCGGAATGCTGATGCTCTTTTTGTTTACTGCCGTTCACGTCTATAACACTATTTACGCTCATGCGGCCGTAAGCGCATTCTGGAGCACGCAATCCTCTTCCTCAGGCATGCCCGCCGATTCGTCCCACCGAAATCTCGCAATCCCCGATTTCCGCTTCTGGTCACAAAAACGTATTGAAGCTTATCAGGCCAGCCTGATCGCCCCTGTGCAGCGTCCTCTAGGCGTGCTTAGGATCTCGGTGATCAACCTCGAAGTTCCCGTGCTCGAAGGAACAGACGACCTGACCCTCAATCGTGCCGTCGGGCACATCGATGGCACGCCGAATCCCGGCGAACCCGGCAATGTCGGTATCGCGGGACACCGCGACGGATTCTTCCGGGATCTCAGGAATATTCATCTTGGCAACACTATCGATCTCTTCACTGAAAAGGGCAACTCTCGATATGTCGTGGACGAGATTGTCATTGTTCCGCCCGACGACGTGTCTGTCTTGGCGCCGAGATCCAAGCCTGCTCTCACCCTTGTAACTTGTTATCCATTTTATTTTGTTGGTAATGCGCCCCTGCGATACATCGTACGCGCAACCATCGCGGATTCAAACGATCTTGCGGATTCCGGGCGATCACGCTCTCCGGCTGAGGGGCGTAGCGCCAAGGATTCGCACTGAAGTCGGCTCTCGGCGCGTGAGTAGATTCGAGAAATCTCAGCTCAATTCAATTTGGAGGATTACAGATGAACTCAGGCAATCGGATCAAAATCGGGATCGTACTGGCAGTCGGGATAGTCTGTATCGTTTTTGCCGCGTCTTCTGTCGCTCAGGTTCAGACGCAGCAGAGCACGACGGCTGGGCCGTCCACTAAGAACGTCACCGTCGAGCACGGCGAGGTCGTGCTCGTCGAGGGCAACGACCTGTTCGTCAAAATGGAAGATGGCACCATTCGTCATATTTCCAATGTGTCGGAGAGTGCCAAGGTCACCGTAGACGGCAGGCAACTCGGCATTCACGAGCTAAAGCCGGGTATGAAACTCCAGCGCACCATCACCACCACCACCACACCCCAGACGGTCACCACCGTCCAAAATGTTACCGGGAAGGTCTGGCACGTCACGCCGCCTCTCACAGTCATCCTCACATTGGAAGATGGCACTAACCAGTCCTTCAAGATTCCCAACGGCCAGAAATTCAATGTGAACGGCGAAATGGTCGATGCCTTTGGTCTGAAAAAAGGAATGGTCGTCACCGCCACCAAAATTGTTGAGGTACCTGAGACCGTCGTATCCCAACAGCGGAAACTAACCGGAGCCATGCCTCCGCCTCCACCGGCTCCGCCAGCCGACGTGCCAGTTCTTGTGGCCACGGCAAAACCGGCCCCCGCGCCCACAGCCGCGCCAGAAGCTTCCACTCCGGCCCCAGCGAAACTCCCCAAGACAGCCAGCAACCTGCCCTTGGTTGGTCTCCTCGGCCTTCTCTGCATTTTAGCGTCGCTCGGAGTCAAGTTCCTTCGTGCAAACCTGGCACTCTAATTTGGCCCCGACCGGGGAGGAGTCGCATGCGGTCGATTCCTCCTCACGCCCCTTCGATTTCGCGCATGAGGTGATTAGGGGAATTCCAGTCATGATGAAAAAAAGCCTTAGCTACGAGCTTCTCAGGATACTTGCCAGAAATTCAGTCGCGGTGCTGTGCTCTGTTCTTCTCTTGCCGATGAACGTGGTTCCGGTGGCTCAGACGCAACAGCAGCCTGCCGCTGCCGCTTCGGACCAGCAGCAACCACCAGTCAAGATTCCGCCCGATCAACTCGAGTCTCTTGTCGCACCCATCGCGTTATACCCAGATCCGATGCTCGCGCAAGTGCTCGCCGCTTCGACGTATCCGCTCGAGATTGTTCAACTTCAGCAATGGCTGGAGAAAAACAAAACATTGAAGGATAAAGCGCTCGCCGATGCTGTCGGGAAACAACCTTGGGATCCCAGCGTGCAAGGCCTGGCCGCAATGCCGGATCTGGTAAAGCGCCTGGCAAATGATATCCAGTGGACCACCGATCTTGGTAACGCCTTCTTAGCGCAGCAGTCCGAAGTGATGGATGCGGTTCAGCGCATGAGGAAGAAGGCTCAGGATACGGGCAATCTAAAATCCACGGAACAGCAGAAAGTAGAAACAAAAGTTGTGGAATCCAAACAGGTCGTCGTCATTCAGCAAGCGAATCCCGAAGTGGTTTACGTCCCCACCTACAATCCCACCGTCGTATACGGCCCACCTGTGTACCCCTATCCTCCCATTTACTATCCGCCTCCCGGTTATTACGCGGCGGGCGTGGCGATTTCTTTTGGTGTTGGGATGGCCATGGGCGCGGCATGGGGTGGAGGCTGGGGATATGGCTGCGGTTGGGGCGGTAACAATGACATCACCATCAACAACAATAATAATTATAATCGCAATTCCAACATAAACGGCGGTAACCGCAACAACATAAATAG
>Ga0157376_10003041_pt1 | contig 11490 bp, 7 predicted proteins | sample M45metaG_FD_121801 | JGI IMG/M metagenome (GOLD analysis project Ga0157376, IMG submission 121801) | Miscanthus rhizosphere microbial communities from Kellogg Biological Station, Michigan, USA - M4-5 metaG | ecosystem: Host-associated > Plants > Roots > Rhizosphere > Soil | place: USA: Michigan... | reverse complement strand
TCTGTTTCTTTTTATCCACGGTCTATTCTACTTTCGCAGCCACAAAAGACTTACAATACCAATACGAGTGGTATTGCAAGCATCCATCAGATATTTTTGAACATATTCCTCTGTTAAAGGCTCTTGCACAGCAATGCGTTTCCGTTACTGAAATAGGAGTGCGTGATATGAATTCAACATGGGGACTCCTTCTAGGCCTCGCAGAGAATTCGCAACAAAAGCGCAGCTATACAGGAATAGATTTAAAATACCCACCTGGAAAAAAATTCAAGGCGGCAAAAAATATGGCAAGAAAAAATGGCATAGCATTTCGTTTTATACAAGGGAATGATATGGACATTGATATTGAACCGACCGACCTACTTTTTATAGATTCTTTGCATACCTATTGTCATTTAACCTACGAGCTAGAAAAGTTTTCTTCTAAATGCAATAAATACATCGCCTTGCATGACACTGATGAACCTTGGGGATTTATGGATGAGTTCCTGGAATATTCTGGGGATAAATCTGAATACCCTCCTGAAATTGATCGATATAAAACTGGTTTATGGCAAGCGGTTCTAGATTTTTTGGATAGACATCCAGAATGGATTCTACACGAACGGCGTTTGAATAATCATGGATTTACGGTTCTTAAGCGAGTAAGAATAGAGGGCTAATGAACATTATAAAAAAAGCGCTACTTTGTTTCTTGGGATTTTCGCTACTATATGCAGATCCTTATCCTATTACTTTCTGTGTGCCCGAAGTAAAAATTGTAGATCACATTCCTGAGAAGGAAAGAGACTTTGCATTTCTTGTTCCTGGAGATCCTAGTACCTATATTTATAAGACAGAAGAAGATTATTATAAGGCCTATCAATCCTCTTACTATGCAATTACTAAGAAAAAATTAGGGTGGGACTGTTTAAGACACTATGAAATATTGGCAAATGGCTGTATTCCCTATTTTCTTGATTTAGATGCATGCAATTCTCAAACGATGTATTTTTTACCCAAAGATCTTATCAAAGAAGCTATGAATATTGAAGGAGTTTCAGCCCAAGGGATCGATCACAGGGTCTTTAATCAAACAAAATACTATGAAATATTGTCAAAATTGCTCGAGTATACACGCGCCCATTTAACAACAAAACGCATGGCAGAATATGTCTTAGATACCATAGGCTATTCAGGGCATGGAAAAATTTTGTTTCTATCCAAAGATACTTTACCCGATTACTTGCGCTGTCTATTGCTTGTTGGAATGAAAGAACTACTTCAAGATCGCATAGTAGATTTTCCAAAAATCGAACACATTTATAAAAATTACAAAGGAAAAAAAGAGCTATTGTACGGCAGAGGTTTTACCTATGCAAAAAATGTGGATGATCTTCCAGTAAATCGAAAGAACATAAAACGGCGAATTGCAAATAAAGAATTTGATCTTATCATTTACGGATCTGTCCATAGAGGCTGTCCTTATCTTGGCCTTGTGAAAGCGATCTACAAACCTGAAGAAATCGTCTATTTATGTGGTGATGACGAGCACAAATGTCAATTTTTTCAACTAAATAATTTGTTTTTACGCGAATTTACTCAGTAAGCTTTACGCAGGAGCTAATTTAGCAAATTTTTCAACCAGCGTGCGCTCTTTATTTGTATTAGTAAAGTAGATATCATAGGTGGTTCCAAGTGAAGTTTGGTATTTTTTTTTAATGAGGCCTGGACCAAAGTCTCGATGTGTGATTTTATCGCCCTCTTCAAAACCTTCTTCACTTGGGGTAAAATCATTATAGCTACGTATAAATTCTTGGGGGACCTCTTTTAAAAATCGGCTAGGATGCATTCTTCTAGGAGATCCCCATAGGAAGCGATGTCTAGCCGCTGAAAAATAGAGAAATTTTTTAGCGCGTGTCATACCTACATAGCAAAGACGCCTCTCTTCTTCAACTAGGTCAGAACTCTCTTTTGAATTCACATGAGGAAATAAATCTTCTTCCATGCCAACGAGGAAGCAGAGATCAAATTCTAATCCTTTTCCATTGTGTAAAGTCATTAATCGAACTGACTCTTCTTTAGCAGAGTGTTCATCTAAAGAGGATTTTAATGAGAGTTCTTCTAAAAAACTAGTTAAGGCTTCGGCCCCTTTTTCTTCGTCCCATTCATGAGCTTTGGCTACTAATTCTTCTAAGTTAGCTCGACGTTCTTGAGAGGTTTCAGGGTCTTCTTTTAAATGTTCGAGATAACGAGTGCGTTCAATGATCTGAGAGAGAATTTCATGTAAAGGAAGATCGGCTTTTACCAGTTCTCTTAAGAGGATGATAGTAGTGATATATTCGCGTAAAGCTTCTAATTGCTTGATCGATAGTTTGCATTGAATTTTGCGCTCTATAATTTGATGGGATGTAGTAATGAGATCTTTGCCGATTTCTTGTGCAGCAAGACGCAGTTTTATAAGCGTTGTTTCGCCTAGTCCTCTTTTAGGTAAATTAATAGTTCTAGAAAATGCTAAAAAATCGCCCCCACCTATTATAATACGTAAAAAAGCTAAAATATCTTTAATTTCTTTACGTTGATAAAAAGAGAGGCCTCCAATGATAAGATAGGGGATTTTATGTTTTAAAAAGGCATCTTCGAAAAGTCGTGATTGAAAATTGGTTCTATAAAAAATCACACATTCTTTAAATGGGATATGATCTAAGCGATGATGCTGTAGTAATCTTTCTATAACAAAATGGGCCTCTTCTCTTTCATGATCACAGATAAGCAGTCCAATTTTTTCACCCGCACCTAAACTACTCCAGAGCTGTTTAGGGCTGCGTTTAAAATTATGATCAATCAGGGCATTAGAAGCTTGCAGGATAATATTGGTGCTGCGGTAATTTTGTTCTAACGCGACTATCTTGGCCCCTGGAAAATCTTTTTCAAAATGGAGAATGTTGTCTACAGTGGCTCCCCGCCATGAATAGATAGATTGGTCTGGATCGCCTACTGCAAATAGATTTCTATTTTTAGCAGAAAGGAGCTGAATTAACTGATATTGAGTATTGTTAGTATCTTGATATTCATCTATTAAGATGAAGCGCCATTGTGTTTGATAATGATCTAAAATTTCTGGAAATTGTTTTAAAATCTGTACAGGTAAAAAAAGTAGGTCATCAAAATCAACGGCATTACACTCTTTTAATTTTCTTTGATAAAGTTCATAAATGGGAGTTTTTGATGTAGGTTGGGATAAATTATTTTTTGCTTGTGAAATTTCTAAACGAGTCGTTTTTAATAATCCTTTTTCCTCTTTTATATTAAATTCTCTAAAGCAATCTTTTAATAGTTTTTCACTATCTTCTTCATCAAAAATTGTAAAATTGGGGGTATAGCTAAGAGCAGTAATAAATTCTCTTAACATCTTTGCTCCAAGGCTATGAAAGGTAGTAGTTAAGATAGAAGTTTGAGTTCGCTGATGAATGCGTTCTCTCATTTCTTCTGCCGCTTTATTGGTAAAAGTCACTGCCAAGATTTCTGTAGCAGGAACACCTAAGAAAAGAAGATGTTCAATTCGAGCTATGATGATACGGGTTTTCCCAGAACCTGCGCCCGCTATGACGAGCATGGGTCCTTCGAGATGTTGAGCGGCTATAGCCTGTTGAGGATTGAGTTTCATTGCGTCATCGATTAAAAAAAGCTTAAAGAAGAGGAGATCTAGTTTCCCCTTCACGCATTCCTAAGTTACCATAACGATGATAATCGATGCTGATTGAAATTTCACGTAAATAATGCAATAACTCAAATCGTCCATTTGCTAGGACAGGAGCGTAGTCTAAATAACAAGCGGATAATGAGGCTGCTTTTTGTAGAGAGAGAGAGGGTTCTGAAAGAAGGCGAACTCGCGCCACTCCTCCATTTTTGACACGATGATGAAAAATGTCTTCGCTTTCTTCTAGAAAAAGTAGAGTGGGGGTTTCTTTCCACTCGTCGGTAATCTTAATAGAAGAAGAGGAGCGAGACCAACTAATTTCTAATGAAGCATTGCAGGTTAAAGCAGCGGCTATAACGCGTAAAATATCAAGAGCTTTATCTTCTTTTTGAATTCTAAAAACAATATTTTTTCGTGGTCTATAACGAAATAAGTTGTCTTGTCCTAAGATTTTGCTGGGATCGTCATCCATTTCAAAGCGTTTTCCCCAGAAAGCATAATTGGAAACGCTGGCATACCAGCTCCCTAATTGCTCAGGCGTAAATTCAAATTGAGAAAGCAGGCGACTTAAATTATTGATTTGCTCTCCAATAGGCGCTTTTTGTTGGGCTAAATGCACTTCTTGCGCGTGCATAAATTGAATGAGATAATTAGGGCCTCCAGCTTTTGCGCCATTTCCGAAACAACTAGCCTTGGTCCCTCCAAATGGTTGACGCCTGACAATAGCTCCTGTCATTCTTCTATTGATATAACAATTACCCGCTATGATGCTATCTAACCAACGCGCTTGTTCTCTTACATCTAAGCTATGCAATCCTGCTGTAAGTCCATAAGGAGTGCTATTGGCTAATTCAATAGCATGTTCTAAATTTTTAGCGCGCATGAGGCTCAGTACAGGCCCAAAAAATTCTGTTTGGTGGGAAAAACTATCTTCTTGGACTCCTAGTTTAACTCCAGGGGACCATAAACAGGGATTTTCACTTGATTGTTTAGGTTTTACTAACCATTCTTCTCCGGCATCTAGTGAGGTTAAGGCTCGTAGAAGTAGTTCACCTGGAGGTCGAATAAGGGGTGTTATTTTAGCAGAAAGATCCCAAGCAGAGCCCATACGCATGCTTTCTACAGCATCTTTTAGCTGCGCCCTAAAATTTCGATCATCATAAACTTCTGCTTCTAAAATAGCTAAACTGGTAGCGCTGCATTTTTGACCTGCATGTCCAAAAGCGGATTGGATAAGATCTTTGATAGCTAGATCCCTGTCGGCTAATCCGGTGATAATCATGGCATTTTTTCCGCCTGTTTCGGCCATAAGATCCAATCCAGGACGTAATTTTAAAAAATGTTTAGCGGTGCTAGTCGCACCCGTTAAGCAGACGCAATTGAGTCTCGGATCTTTAATGAGGCGACTACCTATAGGCTCATCTTCGCAATTGATGAATTGTAAAATGGTTTTGGGAATACCGGCATCCCAGAGAGCATTCACAAGAGTCCATCCTGAAAGCACAGATTCTGGAGCTGGTTTAAAAAGAACACAATTACCAGTGATGATAGCCGCTAAAATGCCTCCAGCAGGAATAGATATGGGGAAATTCCATGGAGGAGCTACCAAAACAGTGCCTTTAGGCCTCCAGGTAGTATCTTTACAAGCATCCATTTCTTGCATCATACGTAAATAATATTCCGCAAAATCTATCGCTTCTGATATCTCTGTATCAGATTCTAGGATTGTTTTTCCTCCATCAGCCATCATGACGCCCATAAAATCATTACGCCGCTCCCTCATTTTTTGAGCAGATGCTGCCAGCAATTGACAGCGATGTGAGATGGAGGTGGCTGCCCAAGAGGCTTCATTGGCTTTAGCTGCATTTAGAGATTCATCGATTTGGTTCCAGTCAGCCAATAAATAGGAGTAGTAAGCATTATTTGGATGTGAGGGATCCACGCCATTAGATGAAGAAGCTGACTCAACAAGGCTCTTTCCATTAATCACTAAAGGAATAGGGGAAATGGATTTATTTTTCCATTCTTGAACAGTTTCTTTAGCCCATTGACGATTGACCTTTAAGGAAAAGTCGGTATCCGCTTCGTTGTGAAAAGGAGCTGTTAATGATAAAGGCTCTGGGGGTAATAACCGATTTTGAATTCTTCTGGGCGAAGAGCTAACATTATTCATTTCTTGGCAGGCTAAGTTAAACTTAGCCACTTGCTCATTCCACTCAATCGTATTGGGTTTTAATCCAAAACTATGTCTTAAAAAGTTTTCCGGCCCTGTATTTTCATCTAATCTTCTTACTAAATAGCCCACAGCACTTTGAAAGTCATGATTAGTCGCTACAGGACAGTAAAGGAGCATCCCATTTGCTAGTTTTTGAACGACACGTCGAGTGTTATCGGCCATACCTTCTAGCATTTCGAAGGTGATCTCTTTTTCTATCTCATTTTCTAGTCGTAGGAGCATGGCAAAAGCGACATCGAATAGATTATGCGTAGCTACACCTAAATGAACTGCATTTGCATAAGCTTTATTGCAGCCATAATCTACCATTCTTTTATAGTTAGCATCGACATCTTTTTTTAGCTTATAGGGAGCTTGAGGCCATCCTTGCACGCTGGCCTCAAATTGTTCCATGGCTAGATTGGCTCCTTTTACAATACGAATTTTAATAGGAGCGCCTCCAGCCTCAACGCGGGTTATAGCCCATTGAGTCAGTTCTTTTTGTATATCAAAGGCATCAGGTAAATAGGCTTGTAAAACTATGCCTGCAGAATAGTGAATAAATTCGGGCTCGCTTAATACGTTTTGAAATAATTCTTTTGTTAAATGAAGATCTCGGTATTCTTCCATATCGAGATTGACAAATTTGGCTCCTTTAGAACCATCAAGACGAAGGATGGGATTTGCCATAGCGGCTCGATAAAGTTTTCGCAAGCGCTCGCTTAATATCTCTAAAGTCTTTTCCCAGCCTAATAAATTAATTTGGCTGTAAATAGTAGAAATTTTTATAGAAATGTAATCTATTTCTGGATTAGCTAAGTCATCTATATAGGTTGACAGTCTTTTGTGAGATTCTTTTTCTCCCAAGATAGCCTCTCCTAGATGATTGAGATTGAGATTTACCCCTTCTTTTTTGCGTGAAATTAGATGTCTGTGGAGAGGCTGTTTTTCTCCAGGGAGAATTACTTTTGCAAAGGCTTTTCTTAAACTTCTTTTTACCAGTGGAATAAGAAAATAAGAAAGGAAGGGCGAGCCCATTTCTTTAAAAAAGGCCAATTGTAAAGCTTTTGTAGAAGAAAGATATTCAGGGATGCCGAAATTCTCTAATAAATAAATGAGTTGATTGGCAGCTCTTGGCGATCTAGAACTTCTAAAACATTCATCGGTCATCATCATGGTAAAGGCTTTTCCTTGAGGATCCCGCATCATTCGCGCCAATTCTTCTTGTTGAATTTTTTCCTGACGAGTGCGGGTGCGAGTTGACTCAACAAGCATCTTGGCCGTTAAATCAATTGCCAATTTTTCTCTTTCGTACTGCTCTAGTCTTTTTCCACGAACAGAATTTAGCTCTCGTTGAGCTTGCTGAATATAAGTTGATTCATTTTCTTTCATATTAATTTTCTAATAACATATAATCAATTTATTGCAACATGAAATTTATTTTTATTTTATTTTTTTCTCTCTGTTCATTTATTTACTCTGACCCAAAAGTGCAGTTAGGAGTCGATCTTTTTTTTCAAGAAGGTAGGACGCGTCAATTAGCAGGTAAAAGAGTGGGGGTAATTACTAATCATACCGGAGTGAATAGTCGATTATCTTCCACTGTCGATTTATTGCGCCTTCATGCTAAAGATTGTGAACTTGCTGCTTTGTTTGCTCCTGAGCATGGTTTGAATGGGGTCGCTTATGCTGCAGAAAAGGTGGAAGATGCTATAGATAAGCATGGCGTTTCTGTTTTTAGCTTGCATGGAAAAACGCGTCGACCTACAGAGGATATGCTGAAGGGGATTGATATTTTGATTTATGACATCCAAGATATTGGTTGTAGATCCTATACCTATGCTACGACGCTTTATTATGTCATGGAAGAAGCTGCAAAGCGCAACATTAAAGTCATCGTGCTCGACCGTCCAAATCCTATCAATGGGTTGATAGTGGATGGTCCTATGCTTGCAGAAAAATGGCGTTCCTTTATTGGCTATATTAATGTTCCTTATTGCCATGGAATGACAATTGGAGAACTTGCTTTGTTTTTTAATGGTGAATATAAAGTAGGTTGCGATTTAAAAATAATACCGATGCGTGGATGGAAACGCGAGATGTCCTTTAAAGATACTGGACTTTCTTGGATTCCAACTAGCCCTTATATTCCAGAAGCAGATACCCCTCTTTTTTGCGCCAGCACAGGGATTTTAGGAGAACTCAATCTTGTAAATATTGGAGGAGGATATAACCTTCCTTTTAAAGTAGTAGGAGCTCCTTGGATTCAAGCAGATCTTTTTGCAGAAAAATTGAACGCTCAAAAATTATCAGGAGTGCATTTTACTCCTTTTTATTATCGTCCCTTTTATGGAGCTTATAAAGGGTTAGAGTGTCAAGGGGTCTTACTTGTTATTACAAATAAATCTAATTATCAACCTTTAAGTGTGCAATATTTATTACTAGGTATGCTTAAAAGTCTTTACCCTCAACAGCTGATGACTCATCTTTCTCAATTAGATGAAGTTAGGTTACAACTTTTTTGTAAAGCGAATGGGACGGACGAGATTTTAAATATTCTTAAAACTGAAAAATATCCTGCCTGGCGGTTGATCCACTATGATCAAGAAGAGCGTAAAAAATTTATTAATATCCGCGCTAAATACCTCATTTATTAAAGTATATTTTACAATTTTAGCACTCTCTCCTTTCTTTTGCTAAAAAAACAGCAGAACTCTTGACAAAAAAAGAAAAGGCATTTAGGCTTTTCCTATCTTATAGAAAGATTAAATAAAGGAGAATGAGTTATGTCATGTAAAAATATACAACCTCTTGGTAATCGAGTATTGGTAAAGCGTTCTGCTCCAAAAACAATGAAAGGAGGGATTATTCTTCCTGATAATGCTAAAGAAAAACCTAAACAGGGAGAAGTAGTAGCCGTAGGTCCAGGAAAAATGGATAAAAAGGGAGATATAGAGGCCATGGAGTTAAAAGTAGGGGATCAGGTCCTTTTTGCAGCCTATGCTGGTAGTGAAATAAAGAGTGAAAAAGAGGACGAATATTTAATTATTCCAGAAGATGACATTTTAGGCGTACTTGTAAACTAATTTAATAGGAGATTATAACCATGGCAAAAATGCTGCAATTTAGAGAAGAAGCTCATAAATCAATTTTAAAAGGAGTAAGAACTCTTGCAAAAGCTGTTATTGTCACTCTAGGGCCAAAGGGTCGTAACGTAGTGATTAATAAAGGTTTTGGCTCCCCCCTATCGACTAAGGATGGAGTGACTGTCGCCAAGGAAATTACCCTCAAAGATCCTTTTGAAAATATGGGAGCTCAACTAGTAAATCAAGCCTCTAGGAAGACAGCAGATGTTGCTGGAGATGGAACAACTACTGCGGTTGTTTTAGCGGAAGCCATTTATGCTGCTGGGATGAGAAATGTCATGGCAGGCGCTAATCCTATGAGCGTGAAACGCGGTATAGACAAAGCGATAGATGCGATGTGTGAATCTTTAACCCATTTATCTATAAAAATAACTAAATCAGAAGAAATTAAACAAATTGCTACTATATCCGCCAATAACGATGCTGAGATTGGAGCGATTATTGCAGAGGCTATGCAAAAAGTGGGTAAAGATGGCACTGTGACCATTAGTGAAGCTAAAAGCATTGATACTACATTAGAAGTCGTTGAGGGAATGCAGTTTGATAAGGGATATGTCTCACCCTATTTTGTTACAAATGGCGAAAAAATGTCAGTCGAATTAGATAACGTAATGATCTTGATTACAGATAAAAAGCTCTCTAATGTACGCGATATCGTCCCTATTTTAGAAAAAATTATGGAGAAGGGACAAAGGCCTTTATTGATTATTGCAGAAGATATAGATAGCGATGCCTTAGCTACTCTTGTAGTGAATAAATTAAAATCAGGACTCCCTATCTGCGCTGTAAAAGCACCTGGATTTGGCGATCGTCGTAAGGCCTTATTACAAGATATTGCTGTTTTAACAGGAGCTACTCTTGTTACAGAAGAGGTAGGCCTTAAGTTAGAAGAAGTAGGAGAAGAAGTTTTAGGAAAAGCGAAAAAAATTAAAGTGACTAAGGATGATACAACGATTATTGATGGTGCGGGTAGTTCTAAGTTAGTTGCAGAACGCGTAGGGCAGATTAAAAAAGAGATAGAACTATCTACTTCAGATTATGATCGAGAAAAACTATCAGAGCGCCTTGCCAAATTTGTAGGAGGGGTAGGAGTGATTAATGTAGGAGCTCCTACTGAGAGTGAACTTAAAGAGAAAAAAGCTCGCGTAGAAGATGCTTTACATGCCACTCGCGCCGCTGTTTTAGAAGGGATAGTACCCGGTGGTGGTGTCGCTCTATTACGTGCTCTCAAAGTGTTAGATAAGTTGGAGCTAACAGGTGATGAAAAGATTGGTGTGGATATTATTCGCGAAGCTTGTTATGCCCCTGCAATTGCCATTGCAAATAATTGTGGAAAGCAAGGCAATTTGATAGCTGAAAAAATTATGGAAAGAGAGGGTAACTGGGGATATAATGGATTAACAGATACCTTTTGCGATCTTGTAAAAGAGGGCGTAATCGATCCCGTATTAGTCACTAAAAATGCTCTGGTGAATGCAGGAGCAGTCTCTGGGCTCTTAATTACTGTTGAAGTAATGATCACCGATAAACCTCAGCCGAAGAAAGCAGGTGCAGGCATGGGTGATATGAGTGGCATGGGCGGCATGGGCGGCATGGGCGGCATGGGTGGCATGGGTGGCATGGGTGATATGATGGATATGATGTAATTTTTTAAAATAGTTATAAATTATAACGTTTATTTGCTAACTTGAAAAAAAGCAAATAAACGTTTTTTTGTTTACAGGAAAATTATGAAATTAATTAGTTCTGCTTTTGAACATGAAACTCATATCCCTTCTAAATATAGTTGTGAGGGGAAAAATATTAATCCTCCTTTAACATTTGTCGAGGTTCCCAAAGAAACAAAAAGTTTAGTTTTATTAATGGATGATCCAGATGTGCCTGTATGGGTCCGTTCAGACCAGATCTATGATCATTGGGTAGTATTTAATATTCCACCTACCAGTAGTGGCTTATTAGAAAATAGCCTTCCTCCAGGAATAGAGGGAATCAATAGTGCAGGAGAGTCAAAATATACAGGACCTTGTCCTCCTGATAGAGAGCATCGTTATTTTTTTATGTTATACGCCTTAGATATCTTATTACCCTTAGAGTGTCATGCAACAAAAGAGGATGTAAAAAAAGCAATGGAGGGACACATTATTGCTAAAGCAGAATTAATGGGTCGTTATGAAAAAAAAGTGCAGAAATAGTTGAATTCTGTAAGCTTTAAAGTGACCCACATGCAAAGAAATGATAGAGCAGAGTCTTCCCAAAGGGACGTATATCGACTAGTTCTACATGGTTTAATGAGCTGCTTTCTACTTGTTTACAAGTAGAGGCATTGGTTTCTAGGAAAATGTGTCCTCCTTGATTTAAGAGAGCGCTCTTATCTATATATTCTAATATTTCAGGAAGGGATACCTTTTCATAAGGAGGATCGATATAAATAATATCGAAAGGCTCTTTGA
>Ga0157376_10003036_pt1 | contig 11496 bp, 15 predicted proteins | sample M45metaG_FD_121801 | JGI IMG/M metagenome (GOLD analysis project Ga0157376, IMG submission 121801) | Miscanthus rhizosphere microbial communities from Kellogg Biological Station, Michigan, USA - M4-5 metaG | ecosystem: Host-associated > Plants > Roots > Rhizosphere > Soil | place: USA: Michigan... | reverse complement strand
CGGGCGAGCTCTTCAAATACATGGCGAAGGTCAATATTCAGCATGTGCCGTACAAAGGCTCGCCCGCATCCATGGTTGCCGTTTCCAGCGGCGAGACGGATCTGAGCTTCGCTGGAATTTCAGGCGCGCTGCCGCTCATGCGCGGCGGAAAGCTGCGCGCGCTCGCGGTAACAAGCGACAGGCGTTGGCCGACGTTGACGGAAGTGCCGACCGTTGCAGAGTCAGGCGTGGCGGGCTACGAGTGCACGAACTGGTATGCGATGTTCGCGCCGCCGAAGTCTTCGCCCGCTACCGTCAATCTTATCTATCGCGAGATCGCAAACATCGCGAACACCCCCGAGATTCGCACGCGCCTGATCGCTGACGGCCAAGAGCCGCGCGGCACGACCCCCAGGGAACTGGATGAGCATATTGCCCGCGAAATATCCAAATGGACGGAGCTTGCGAAAGTCGCCGGCTTGAGGGCGCAATGAGCGCGTCCATGGCCTGCGGTGAACTGCGCGCTATCCCGAGATCGAACCGAGCGGAACCCTTACCAAAAGGGCTGCATTCGCATCTACGGTTTTGCGCTTACTCCCGCCGCCTTCACGATCGCGGTTATTTGCTGGCGCTGTTCGCGGCGGAATGCATCGAGCTCTGAACGCGAGCTGCCGACGAGATCCAGTCCCAAGCCTTTAAGCTGCTCGCCGAATTGCGGCTCCTTCACCGCCTTTGCGACTTCGGCACTCGCTTTCGTGAGCACAGCTTCCGGCGTGCCCGCGGGCGCGACAACGCTATACCAGCCCAGTGTCGAATAACCGGGCACCGTGTCCGAGATCGGCGGGACATCCGGCAGCAATGCATTGCGTTTAGGTCCGGTGACGCCGAGCGCCCGAACGCGTCCCGACGTAATTGCGCCCATCACTGCAGGGACGATTCCGTAGGTGAGATTTACTTCGCGGCCCATGGTAGCCCCAAGCGCCTCTGCTACGCCTTTGTACGGCACATGGAGCATGTCTGTACCCGTCAGATGGGTAAAGAGCACACCCGAAAGATGCTCGGACGCACCGGTGCCGGCAGAGCCGTATTTGAGCGGCGTCTTCTTCGCCAGCTCGATCAGTTCTTTTACTGACTTTGCAGGCAGCTCTGTATTCACGACGAGAACGAACGGCGCGGACCCTATCAGGCTGACGGAAACGAAATCCCTGTCGAGATTGAACTTGACATCAGGGTAGACCGCGGTTGCGACAAGCAACTGCGAAGTCAGCATCATCCAGGTGTAACCATCGCGCGGAGTGCGCAAAACAAGGTCAGCGCTCAGGATCCCGGCCACACCGGGTCGCGAGTCGACAACGATACGCTGTCCCCATGCGGCATAAAGACGATCGGCGAGGGCCCGCGAAATGATATCCGGCCCCGAGCCCGGTGCACTACCGATCACGAGCCGGATCGGCTTCTCGGGAAATGCGGCTTGCGCGGCATGCACGGCGGACGCCGCAGAGAGCAGTGCGATTATGAGTGCGGCGGATAGTTTGGCGTTACGCATTCGCTTTGTCTTCCATTACTTTCTCACTATTACCTTACTCGCGCCGTGAGCTGACTCCAACTTGCGCTGTGAGAGCGGCTTGAGCGGTTTCGCGCCTTAGTCGGCATATCCAGGCAGCTCACGGTCGAGCACGCGCATCATTGCCTCGAAGTACAGACGGTCGCGCTCGCCTTTATGGCGGTCATTCTGCGACGGTCGCTGAATCTTCGCGACGATTTCGTCGGGGATGATTTCAAGGGGCCGTCCGGTTCCCATCGCAAGAACCTGCGCGCGGCAGACGCGCTCGAGCATATACAGCCGCCGATAAGCCTGCGGTACGCTGTCGCCGACGACTAGCACGCCGTGATTTTTCATGAACATGATCTGCTTGTTTCCGAGCAGCCGCGCCAGGCGCTCGCCCTCTTCCATCGTGTCCGCGTTGCCGGCATAGTCGTCGTCATAGCAGATGTTGCTGTGGAAATAAGCTGCAGTTTGGCTGGCAGGCACGAGCCGATTGTCTTTCAACATGTTCAGCGCGACGGCCCACGTCTGGTGTGTATGCAGTACCACCCGGACGCCGCTGATGCGGTGGATGGGTGCATGAATGCAAAGCGCTGACAACTCGACATCGCCCTCGCCTTCGAGCGTTTTACCTGATTCGTCGAAAACTATCATGTCGCTTGCGCGCGCCTCCGACCAGTGCAGTCCGAACGGCAGAATCAGATATTGATCGTCGCAACCGGGAACTGTGACGGTGAAATGGTTATCGATGCCCTGCTCGAGATCGTGGAAGACGGCGAGCCGGTGAGCTGCGGCGAGCTGGATTTTCGCCTGCTGAACCGGATCGAGCGAGCGCGAAGTAATTGCATGGACGGACATGGTGGGCCTTTCAACGGTTGTCGGCCTCATTATAGAACGATCGGACTTTATAACGCCCGCGCGCCGGAACATCACCTGCGATCTAAGATGTGTTCTAACATAACCCCTCAGCAAGCCTTCACCGAAATCGCCGGATTATCTATGCGGCAAGCTGCGATCTCCACTATCTGCGCGAACCGAATCCAATTTGAGCCGTTAGCTCAGGCGAGTACCAATCAATGAAAGGGAGATGAAAAGTGTACGAAGGTTTTAGCAAGTTCGATATCAAGACCAGCGATCCGCAATGCAGCATTCACGGCGTCGTGGGCGGCAAAGGACCACCGCTGTTGCTGTTGCATGGTAACCCGTTGACGCACGTGCACTGGCATCTTGTTGCGCCGCGGCTGGCCAAAGATTTCACCGTAGTTGCGGCCGATTTGCGCGGCTATGGCGACAGCAGCAAGCCGCGCGGGCTGCCCGACCATAGCAACTATACGTATCGCCGGATGGCGCAGGATCAGGTCGATGTAATGAGTCATCTTGGCTTCAACAAATTTTTCGTCGGCGGACACGATCGCGGTGGGCGGGTTGCTTATCGCATGTCACTCGATCATCCGGACCGCGTGCTCAAGTTCGCCAGCTTCGACATTATTCCGACGCATTACATCCTCACCCATATCACGCGCGAATGGGCGCTCAACTCATATCACTGGTTCTTCATGGCGCAGCCCTACGATGTGCCTGAGCAGTTGTTCGCCGGCAAAGAATCGTATTACATAGACAAAAAACTTACGGTAATGGGCATCGGCAAAGGCGGCTTCACGCCCGAGACGCTGGCCGAATACAGACGCTGTTGCACGGCCGAAAACCTCCACGCTGTATGCGAAGATTACCGCGCCGGTGCGACCCTGGACTTCGAAATGGACAAGGCGGACTTTGAAGCTGGCCGCAAGATCCAGTGCCCGACCTTGATAACGTGGGGCGAAAAAAGCCACACGGAGAAAATGTTCGACGCCCGCGTCGCATGGCCGCTATATGCCGCCAACATTTATAAGCTGCTGCCGTTACCCTGCGGGCACTATCCCGCCGAGCAGGTGCCCGACCAAGTCTACAGCGAGCTTGATGCTTTCCTGAAGGCCTGACACCTGCGGCGGCCAATGACTTACGTTGACGTGTGCCGTTATGCGATATGGCGCGGTTAGCTGCAATAGGAATCATTCGGATGGCGATCGAGCGAAGCACAGCGTTCGAACGCTCATGTTGAAATCATCTAGACGCGTTACTAGAGGTGCACTGTGCATGTGTTGGCTGCTTGCGCTCGCACTCTTGTGCGCCACGCCCGGCGCGGCACAGACGCCCGAGTATCCGTCCAAGCCGATTCGATTCCTGGTGGGCGTCGCACCGGGCGGTGGAACGGATTTTGTCGCGCGCTTAATCGCGGTAAAGCTGACTGAAAAATTCGGTCAGCCAGTGATCACGGACAATCGCATCGGTGCTACCGGCACCATCGCACTCGAGATGACCGTGAAGGCGCCGCCCGATGGTTATACGTTCGTTGTCTTCAATATTGGTCATCTGATGTCGGCGCTGCTTGCGCGCACCAAGCGCATCGACGCAGTCAAAGACTTTGCGCCGGTAAGTCAGATTGCAACCGGTACCCTCATGCTCGGTCTCAATGCCGGCGTTCCCGTGAAAACGCTCAGCGACTTCATCGGTTATGCGCGCAGCAAGCCAGGTCAACTCGCCTATGGTTCGGGCGGACTGGGCAGCACTCAACAACTCGCGATGGAACTGCTCAAGCACGAAGCTCGTATTGACCTCATTCACATTCCGTACAAGGGCACGGGGCCGATAGCGGTCGATCTCGTGTCAGGACAGATTCAGGTCGCGATCTCTAATCTGCTCGCGTTGTATCCGCATGTGAAAGCGGGTCGCCTGACGGCGCTGGCAGTCGCCAGCAACACGCGCAATGCGCTGGCGCCTGAGGTGCCGACCATCTCTGAGCTTGGTTATCCCAAAGTCCAGACCGATTTATGGCATGCAATGCTTGCGCCTGCAAAGACTCCGCCTGCGATCATAGATAAAGTCTCGCGCGCCATCGCCGACATCGTCCATCAGCCGGACGTCGTCCAAAAGCTTGCGTCGCAAGGCGGCGGTCCCGCCGGCACCTCGCCGCGAGAGTTCGGGCAGTATCTGCGCGACGAAAGCGTGAAGTGGCTGACGCTCGCGAGGGAAGTGAACGTAACTGCGGATTGACGGCAGTGCAGCATCGCACGACACCGGTGATTCAAGGAAACGTGTGCCGTCATTTAACCGGCGCCATTTATTAGCGCGTCATTCGACGTCAGCTACGACTCACAAACAGGGTGGTGTACCGCGATGGTCGCGCACTTCCTCCGCGAGTCCCCAAAAAAGCCGGAACGCCAAAGACTCGCTTTTCATCTAATGGGCACTTCGCAATCCGTGCCAGGCTTTCGACCTGGGCGGACGCGTTGCAAGCGAGATCAACTTCACAAGGAGATGAGTATGAAAAGGACACTGTTTGTCATCGGCGCCTTTGTGTTCTCGGCGTCAACCTTATTCGCGCAGTCGGGCGGTCCGAGCGACGCACAAATTGCCGCAATTGTCGTCGCCGCAAATCAAGTGGACATCGACGCCGGTAAACTCGCGGAATCGAAATCGGCGAGTAAAGAAGTTAAGGATTTCGCTCAACGCATGGTTACGGACCATACCGGCGTGAATAAGTCGGCGACGGAGCTGGTCACAAAACTGAAAGTGAAACCGGAAGAGAACCCAACCAGCACCAGCCTGAAGAAAGGCGGCGAGGATACGCGCAAGAGACTGCAAGGCCTGAAAGGCGCGGAATTCGACAAAGCCTACATCGACAATGAAGTGACCTATCATCAAACGGTTCTGGATGCGGTCGACAAGACGCTTATTCCGAACGCGAAGAACGAGGAGCTTAAAGCGCTGCTCGTGAAAGTGCGCCCCGCGTTCGTCGCGCATCTCGAACACGCCAAGCAGATTCAATCATCGCTAAAGAAATAGATTCCACGATGACGGACACTGAAAAGGCGGCCGCGATGCATAAACGCGGCGCGGCGGCCTTGTGTTTATTGGCCTCATCGTTGTTGCCGGGTTCCATCCTATATGCGTACGCGGCGCCGGCGACACATACCGTCGTAATGGAGGGAGTGGCTTTCACGCCTCAGACGCTGACCGTAAAGCAGGGTGACACGATAGTGTGGGCGAATAAGGACCTCTTTCCTCATACCGCATCCGCGCAGGACGGCAGCTTTGATTCGCGCGAGATCCCGGTAGGGAAAAGCTGGAGATACGTCGCAAAAAAGGCTGGCAAGCATTCTTACGTGTGCACGTTACATCCAACGATGACAGGAACACTCATTGTCCAGTAAGAGAACTGCAGCGTTCCCATCGAGCGCCACCGATGTTGCGCGGTATATAAGCCGGCATGCGCCAGAGTAGCCGCCGCGTCGCGACGATGAGCTGAACTATTTACGCTTCCGTTACTCACGCGCTGGCGCGGACCTTGCGAGTGTTGCTGCCCTGTTCTGTGCACAACAAGAGGGTCTGTGTTTTATTTCCTCGTTTTCATCGTAACGCTCGCATGGCTGGCGCTCCTGACGGGCCTCTGCATGACGCTCGGCCTGTGGGTTCTTCCACTGATAATGCTCGCCGTCATTGCGATGTTTTCCGTTATCTGCGGGCGGGATGCCGTTACAGCATCATCCACTGAACAAGCGGCCCCTCAGGCCAACCAATAAAGCCCTTACGACGCTTCGCTCCACGCAAAGCGTATCTCATGCCGGGCGTTGACTTATCAACGACCGCGTCTGCCGTTCGACAAGCCTCTAGTTCTTTGTGGCTAGCGCAATCGCTTGATGCCTATAGTCGCAGCAGCTCCGCTTCTGCGCTTTTTGCTCCAGACATGGCGCGCATCTTGCGAAGGATGTCTGTGCCGGGTGGGCATACGGAACAAAGTGCAGTTCAAAAATCGGGAGCCATGATGCTGCGAGTAAATCTGAACGAACAAGACGACCAGCTCGAGCATTCTGTGAAACAAACGTGTTCGGAAGTCGGTCGCGTGACCTGGGTCAAGGTTCATCGGTCGCCTTCACCGATTGCGCTGGTGGAGATGGTAAGCGCGGAACATAGCTTCAAACTGACGGAGCGCCTGGGCGGGTCAACGTTCGGTAATTGCGCACTCGTGCACCTGGAACACAACCTGCCCGCTAAACCCTAACTAAACACACTGAGGACAACCAAATGAAATCGATCCTGGACCGCTCGTTTCGCTACACGTCGAGTAATGATACAGATCTGCGCAAGACGTTCGCCCGGCTGCGGCGCCAACAACGCGAATCACACACGGCTCATCAAATACCGGCACCTGCCAGTTGCGGCAACATCGTCGCTCTGAACAGGCGGTTGGCGAAATCATGAACCTGGTCTGGCGGTTTTACGTCGACGAGAAACGCCGCTGGAAATGGCAGCAGCTTTCGGTTGGCCACCAGGTCATCAGCGAATCGCAATCGGCATACAAGGCATATGAAGACTGCCTCGAGGACGCAAAGCAAAATGGCTATGTATTTCAACCTTCGCGCGCCCGCTTGATGCCAGGTTCGCTACATCCCTCGAACAAAGGTAAGCTAGCCTGACTCTTCAGGGCGCTGGTCAGTCAGCGTCGCCTTCACGCGCGCTAAGCCTAGAGCCGAGCTGACGCCGAGCGATCTGGCGGCGTCGATGTTCGCAATCTCGCCCGATCTTTCCGAGTGAATTCGATGCCGTGACTATTCTGCGGCTTATGCGCATGCCTTGCCGAATCGAAAGCTGGACGCTGTTACACCTCCGAGCAAGTCTTCCTCATGGTAGACCACACTGCCCTGCTCGTTTTGTGCAGCGCCCACTGCGACCATCAGCGGAATAAGATGATCTTCCTGTGGGTGCGCCTGACGCGCCGCGGGTGCGGAGCTCCAGCGCAGCAACCGTTGCTTACGCTCGTCTGGATTCGACTCTACGAGCGTTTCCTGCAACCAGTCATCAAACATTTTTGACACCTGCTTCGCGCCGGCACCAAATCGTCGCAGATTGTGATAGCTCAGTCCGCTGCCAACTAAAAGCACACCTTCATTGCGTAGCGGTGTAAGCGCGCGGCCAACGGCGAGATGCTGTGCCGGATCGTAGCCTGACTTCAACGACAGTTGCACGACCGGCACGTCAGCCTTCGGATACATGATGACCAGCGGAGTAAACGTGCCATGATCAAAGCCGCGTTGCGCGTCCAGTACGGCCGGCATCCCCGCCGCTTCGATGAGCGCCTTAACACGTTGCGCTAATTCGGGCGAACCGGGTGCGTTGTACGTCACTTTGTATGTATGCGGCGGGAACCCCGAATAGTCATACAACATCGGCGGTTTTGGACTCGCCATGATGGCGAACTGGTCCGCCTCCCAATGTCCTGATATTACGAGAATGGCTCGAGGAGCCGCGCCGATCTGGCGCGGAATGTCTGCAAGCGACTCTTCGAGCGCCCGGAACTTCTTGCGGAAATCCTGCATATACGGCCACGGACCGCCGCCATGCGAAATAAAATACGTGGGGAGCTGGTTAACGGCCACTGTCTTCTCTCCTGAGCTGCGTGATGATCAGACAGTATGAGCCGTATTTCAAACTGCGGTTCCAGACGGCAAGGGAGACGTGGCCTATGATTGCGACTATCAGCAGTCTGCGTCCCGTTGCATCGGATCTCGAAAAAACAATGATTGACCTGACGATTACCTGAAAGAACTGAAGGACAGATCGGATGACGGCTACCGCTATTCCGCAAACAGATCCCAAGCTCGATCTCGTGTTGGAACGCGTCGTTGATGTCCCGCGAGAGCTCATCTGGACCGCATGGACAACACCCGGGCATCTGAAGAAATGGTTCACGCCGGCGCCGTGGACAACGATCGACTGCGAAATCGAACTTCGCCCCGGCGGTGCATTCCGAACCGTAATGCGCTCGCCCGAGGGACGGGAATTTCCTAATGTCGGCTGCTATCTCGAGATCGTGAAGAATGAAAAGCTCGTATGGACTAACGCTCTCGTCGCCGGGTATCGACCTAATCCGGCGGGCGCTAACATCGAAGAATGCGCATCAATCATCTTCACAGCGGTCATCTCTCTTGAGCAGCACGGGGCGGGGACGAAGTACAGTGCATTAGTCATGCATGGCAGCGCAGAAGACCGCCAGAGACATGACGAAATGGGATTTCGAGACGGGTGGGGAAAGGCTCTCGATCAGCTCGTCGCTGTAATGACAAAGATGTAGAAGTCACAATGAGCCTAGGCGCGCCCACATGCTTATGCCGCAGTCACGAACTTGGCGCATCGCTTTCACTTTCATTCGAGGGAACGCCAGAACCCGGAGCCTCCCGCAAATCATCTGGTCGGACTGGAAGCTAATCCGCCTTCACGCCTGAATCCCTGATGACCTTTCCCCATTTGGCAATTTCGGATTTAATGTAGACACCAAATTCGTCGGGACTGCTGCTCACTAGCTCCGCGCCGAGCGCAATGAACCGATCGTTAATGCCCGATGTGCCGATAATGCGTACGACTTCCGCGTTAAGCTTGTTGACGATCTCCTTGGGCGTACCCGCCGGTGACAGCAGTCCTGCCCAGCCCACCGTTTCGAAACCGGGATAGCCCGACTCCGCAATAGTCACTAAATCTGGCGCCGCAGCCGAGCGCTGCGCACTGCCGACAGCGATCACTTTGAGTTTGCCATTCTTCACGTGTGGCAAGCCGAGCGGGCCGGTCTCAAACATGAGACCGATCTGTCCAGCCAGCAGATCGGTAACAGCGGGCGGCGAACCTTTATACGGCACATGAACCATCGAAACGCCAGTCACGCTCTGGAAGTACTCCGCTGACAGATGATTCGTAGCACCGTTTCCTGCGGAACCGAAATTCACTTTATTCGGATTCGCCTTCAGATAATCAACCAGCTCCTTCACTGTATTTGCCGGAAAGCCGGCATGCACAAAGATAAAAAATGGCACCTTCAGCGCGAGAGAGATCGGCGTAAAATCGTTGACCGGATCATAGGGCAGCTTGCTGTACATCCCGGGATTGACGGCAAGACTGCCGGAAGAACCCATAAACAAGTTATAGCCATTGTTCGGTGATTTGGCCGCGGTTTCCGAACCGATTATGCTTGCGGCACCCGGGCGATTGTCGACAACGAATTGCTGATTAAACGTTTCAGATAACTTCTGTGCGATCGCGCGTGCCGCAAGGTCAGTCGCCTGTCCCGCAGGAAAAGCGACGATGATCCTGACCGGACGGCTCGGATAAGGCGTTGTCTGCGACCATGCGTTCACCTGCGCGCCCAACGCCACCGCACAAGCCATCAATACTTGAGACCGAATATTGACCATACTTTCCTGTTCCGGTTTTTGCGTGATAGTCGCGAGTGGGCGGGGGCCGTCCGCCGGTCCCATCGCTGCATCTTCTAACATTAGCATGCAAGCGCAGCGCGTATCCATGGGTATCGAGCGAGTGCTGATGACACGATCACATCGCCCCGCCTCGTTTATATGTGGGCGTCACATGCCTGCATGAAAAAGATACTCGATAGCATCGTCGTCCTCGATCTCACCCGTTTTTTTTCCGGACCGCAGGCGACGCTTCTGCTGGCGGGCATGGGCGCCGAAGTAATCAAGATCGATGATCCGAAAACCGGCGACCCGACGGTGTTCGCGCCGCCGTACGACGGTCCCGGCGGAATCTCGTTCGAGCGCAGATCCGATCAGGATATGGGCCTTGCGTATTTGAAGCGTGCGCGCGGCAAGAAATCGATCACCATCGATCTGAAGTCCGGGCGCGGTCGCGAGATCTTTCTCAATCTCGCTGCCAAAGCCGATGTCGTCATCGAGAATTTCAGTCCCGGTGTAAGTACTCGATTGGGCATTGATTACGACGCCCTGTGTAAGGTCAATCCGGCGATCATCTACTGTGCCATCACCGGCTATGGCTCGTCGGGGCCGGAAAAAGATGCCAAGGCGTACGATCTGATGGTCCAGGCAGCGGTCGGAATTATGAGCATGACCGGACATCCGGGCACACCGCCCGTCAAGATCGCGTCGCCGATGTCCGATGCCCTCGCGGGATCGTTCGCAGCGAACGGCGTAGTCGCAGCCCTATTGCATCGCGAGCGTACCGGCGAAGGCCAGGCGATTGACGTCTCAATGGCGGACTGTCTCTTTGCACTCATCTTCGACGAGCCCGTCGATTGTTACGGGCGACTGAACGTCGCAGCACGGCAAGGCAACCGCATAATGCGTTTCTCGCCGTTCAATACGTTTGAAACGACGGACGGCTGGGTTGCCATCGGTGCTGCGACGGATGCGGAATGGCGCTCATTGCTGGATGCGATGGGGCGCAGCGATATCAAGAACGATCCTCAGATGATGGACGTTGCGTGGCGCATCGTAAACAATGAGAAAGTCGATGCTGTAGTAACTGCCTGGACGCAATCGAAACCTAAGCTCGCAGTCGTTGAAGCCCTTGCTGCTGCGCGGGTGCCATGCAGTCCGGTCCGCTCGACTGACGAAGTGATGCGATGGTCGCACTTGATCGAGCGCAGTATGATCGTGCCGCTCCACAATCCCTTAACCGGCACTTCGGCCGCGGCGAGCGGTCCCGGATTTCCTATCAAGTTCAGCCGCACACCAGCGCGCTACGACGCGCCGTCGCCGCTGCCCGGAGCGGATACGGAAGAAGTGCTCGGACGATTGGCAGATTTGTCCGCGGCGGAAGTGCGCCAGTTACGGAACGATGGCATCATATAAGCGTCGTATCTTACGAGCGCCTGCTACATCCGTTTGGATCGCTAAACGAATTTCGGTACTAGATGGCAAAGGCAACCGATGAGCAAATTCGCCAGCGCGGTATATGAAGTTGCCGACGCAGTCGAAGCCAATGAGCTGTACCAGCGCAATGGCTGGACAGATGGTCTGCCTATCGTCCCGCCGACTGAAGATGCGGTAGCGCGCTTTCTTGACGCAGCGAAACTCGCTGCCGCTGATGTGATCGGCGTCGAACCGGTGCGCCGCCGAAGCATCACT
>Ga0157376_10003032_pt1 | contig 11509 bp, 11 predicted proteins | sample M45metaG_FD_121801 | JGI IMG/M metagenome (GOLD analysis project Ga0157376, IMG submission 121801) | Miscanthus rhizosphere microbial communities from Kellogg Biological Station, Michigan, USA - M4-5 metaG | ecosystem: Host-associated > Plants > Roots > Rhizosphere > Soil | place: USA: Michigan... | reverse complement strand
TGACAGCTCGAACCTGTTGACGAGGTTGACGCGCGCCGTCTCGCGATCGGGCGATCTGCGGATCGTCTCGATCACCTCGTCGAGGTTCGCGAGCGCGATCAGCAGGCCCTCGAGGATGTGCGCGCGGTCCTCGGCGATCCGCAGCTCGTGCTTGGTGCGACGGACGATCACCTCGCGCTGGTGGTCGACGTAGCGGCCGATCACCTCGCGCAGCGAGAGCGTCTTCGGCACGTTGTCGACGAGCGCGACCATGTTCACGCCGAACGTCGTCTGCATCGGCGTGTGCTTGTAGAGCTTGTTCAGCACGACTCTCGGGAGCGCGTCGCGCTTGAGCTCGATCACGAGCCGCATCCCGCGCCGGTCGGACTCGTCGCGCAGGTCCGAGATCTCGGGGATCTTCTTCTCGTGGACCAGATCCGCGATCTTCTGGATCAGGCCGCCGTCGCCGCCCTTCTTCACCTGGTAGGGCAGCTCGGTGACGATGATCGCCTCCTTGCCCTGCGACAGCGGCTCGATGTGCGCCTTCGCCTGCAGGCGCACCTTGCCGCGGCCGGTCTCGTACGCGTCGAGGATCCCCTTCGAGCCGAGGATGATCCCGCCGGTCGGGAAGTCCGGCCCCGGCATGTGCTTCATCAGGCCCTCGACCGTGATGTCCGGGTCGTCGATGTAGGCGATCGTCGCCGCGACGGCCTCTCTCAGCGCGTGCGGCGGGATGTTCGTCGCCATGCCGACGGCGATGCCGGTCGCGCCGTTGACGAGCAGGTTCGGGAAGCGCGCCGGGAGCACGAGCGGCTCCTGGTTCTGTCCGTCGTAATTGGGCCCGAAGTCGACGGTGTCGGCGTCGATGTCGCGCAGCATCTCGGTCGCGATGCGCGCCAGGCGGGCCTCGGTGTAGCGCATCGCCGCCGGCGGGTCGTCGTCGACCGAGCCGAAGTTGCCCTGCCCGTCGACGAGCGGGTGGCGCATCGAGAAGTCCTGCGCCAGGCGCACGAGCGTGTCGTAGATCGCGGCGTCGCCGTGCGGGTGGTACTTACCCATCACGTCGCCGACGATGCGCGAGGACTTCGCGCGCGGACGCGTCGGCTGCAGCCCCGCCTCGTTCATCGCGAACAGGACGCGGCGGTGGACGGGCTTGAGACCGTCGCGCACGTCGGGCAGCGCGCGCCCGACGATGACGGACATCGCATAGTCGAGATACGCCGAGCGCATCTCCTCCTCGAGCGCGCGCAGCTCGAAGTTGCCGCCGCTCAATTGATCGGTCGCGCTCATAATTCAGCTGCTCACACGTCGAGGTTGGTCACGAGGCGGGCGTTCTCCTCGATGAAGTCGCGGCGCGGCTCGACCTGATCGCCCATCAGCATCGAGAAGACGCGGTCGGCCGCGGTCGCGTCCTCCATCGTCACGCGCGCGAGCGTGCGGGTCGCCGGGTCCATCGTCGTCTCGCGCAGCTGCTCGGGGTTCATCTCGCCGAGGCCCTTGAAGCGGTTGATTCTCACGCCGCGCGCGGCGAGGTCCATCACGACCTGGCGCAGCTGCTCGAACGTCGTCGCCTCCGCGCCGTGCTCGCCGAGCCGCACGTCGAAGGGCGGCGTGCCGACCGCTCTCACGAGCTGCTCGTAGACGCGGATCAGCTGGCGGTACTCGTTCGCCTGCAGGAGCGCGCGACGCACGTGCCGCACGCGCGCGTGGCCCGTTCTCGCCTCGACCGAGCGCACGACGAGCTCGATCGGGTCCTCCGACATCAGCTCGGTCGCGTACGGCGCGCCGTTGGCCGTCGGCCGCTTCAGCAGCTCGATCAGCTTCGCCTCGTCGGTGACGGCCTCCTCGAGGATGCCGGCCTCCTCGAGGAAGTCGACGAAGTCGTGGCGCGCCATCGCGCGCAGCGCCGAGGCCCAGCCCGCGTACTGCTTGAGCAGGCGGGTGTACGTCTTCCAGCGCGCCTCCGTGAGTCTCACCTGGACGTCGCCGGAGCGGTCGCGGACCTCGAACCGCTCGAGCTTGTCGGACAGCAGGATCTCCTCCAGCTCCGACTCTCTCTCGATGTAGCGCTCGGTCTTGCCCGCCTTCATGCGGTACAGCGGCGGCTTGGCGATGTAGATGTAGCCGGCCTCGATCAGCTCCTGCATCTCGCGGAAGATCAGCGTCAGCGCGAGCGTGCGGATGTGGGCGCCGTCGACGTCGGCGTCCGTCATCAGGATGATCTTGTGGTAGCGCGCCTTCTCGATGTCGAACTCGTCGCGCACGCCGGTGCCGATCGCGGTGATCAGCGCCTGGATCTCGTTGTTGGCGAGCACCTTGTCGATGCGCGCGCGCTCGACGTTGAGGATCTTGCCGCGCAGCGGCAGCACCGCCTGGGTGGAGCGGTCGCGCCCCTGCTTGGCCGAGCCGCCGGCGGAGTCGCCCTCGACGATGAAGATCTCCGACAGCGCCGGGTCCTTCACCGAGCAGTCGGCGAGCTTGCCCGGCAGACGCGAGTTCTCCAGCGCCGACTTGCGGCGCGTCAGGTCGCGCGCCTTGCGCGCCGCGTTGCGCGCCTGCGCCGCCTGGACCGCCTTCGAGATGACCGAGCGCGCGTCCTGCGGATTCTCCTCGAGGAACTCGTCGAGGCCACGGTTGACGACCGACTCCACGAACCCCTGCATGCCGGGGTTGCCGAGCTTCGTCTTCGTCTGGCCCTCGAACTGCGGGTCGCTCAGCTTCGCGGAGATGACGGCCGTGAGGCCCTCGCGCACGTCCTCGCCGGTGAGGTTCTCGTCCTTCTCCTTCAGCAGGCCCTTCTCGCGCGCGTACTTGTTGAGCGTGCGCGTGAGCGCCGAGCGGAAGCCGGACAGGTGGGACCCGCCCTCGTGCGTGTTGATGTTGTTCGCGAACGAGAAGACCGACTCCTGGTAGGAGCCGTTCCACTGCATCGCGACCTCGACCGCTCCCTCCTCCGACTCGCCGGAGAAGTAGACGATCTTTCTCTGAACGGGGTCCTTGTTCTCGTTCAGGTATCTGACGAAGTCCTCGATGCCGCCTTCGTACTGGAACGAGACGTGTCTTCCCTCGCCGCGCTCGTCGGTGAGCGAGATTCTCAGACCGCGCGTGAGGAAGGCCGTCTCGCGCAGGCGCTCCTCGAGCGTCGCGAACTCGTAATCGAGCGTCTCCATGATCTCGTCGTCCGCGAGGAACGTGATCGAGGTGCCCGTCGCCTTCGTGGGCTCGCCTCTGGCGAGCGGGCCCTGCGGCTTGCCGCGCTCGTACTCCTGCGTCCACGCGAAGCCGTCGCGCTTGACCTCGATCTGCAGTCGCTCGGAGAGCGCGTTGACGACCGAGACGCCGACGCCGTGGAGGCCGCCGGAGACCTTGTAGCCCCCGCCGTCGCCGAACTTGCCGCCGGCGTGCAGCACGGTCAGCACGACCTCGACCGCCGGCTTTCTCTCCTTCTCCATGACCGCGACGGGGATGCCGCGGCCGTCGTCGACGACGGTGATCGAGTTGTCCGGATGGATCGTCACGGCGACGGCGGCGCAGTGCCCGGCGAGCGCCTCGTCGACCGAGTTGTCGACGACCTCGTAGACGAGGTGATGCAGACCGCGGACGCCGGTCGAGCCGATGTACATGCCGGGCCGCTTGCGCACCGCCTCGAGGCCCTCGAGGACGGTGATGTCCTGGGCGTCGTACGAACGGTTCGGCTTGTCAGCCGGGGATCTGTCGCGGGCCAACGGTCCTCCGATGACGTTGCAACGCCCCGGTTTCGCGCCAGGGGAAGGCGCGCCGGGGCGTCGAAGGCTTATGTGCACAAGCATAGCACAAGGGCCGCTCGGAACCCGGGCTGAGACGAGCACGAAAGTCCTGCAAAATCCAGGGAAAACGGTGCCGGATGAGGCGGTCGGGGGACCGCGTGGTCAGGTGCCCCCGCGCGACGCTCACGGCGCGTCGCGCCGCCCGGTCACGCAGCGCAGCCGTCTCACCTCGCCGGACGCGATCGACGCGTTGAGCTGCTCGATCAGCAGCGGCGCCATCAGGTCCAGCTCCTGCGCCCACACCGACGACGCGCAGGCGATCGTGACCACCCCCGCACGCTCCGCGACGGGCGCCGCCTCGCGGGCGATCGCCGGACCGGCCGCCTGCGGCCAGGTGCGCTGCACCTCCGCGAGCAGCGTCCGCGGCGCGAGCGACTCCTGCAGCGGCGCGAGCACGCTGGCGAGCGGCCGGGGGGCGCGGCGACTCACGCCGCCTCCGCGTCGGTCAGCACGCGGCCGCCGGCGACCGCGAGCCGCGCCACGTCGGGCGCGTCCGCGCCTGGGACGTGATCGAGGTCCGTGGCGGTGATGACGCTCTGGCCGCGCCCGCGCAGCAGGCCCACGAGGCGCGCGCGTCGGTCGCGATCCAGCTCGCTCATGACGTCGTCGAGCAGCATCACCGGCGTCGCGTCGCGCGTCGCCGCGATCGCCTCGCGCTCGGAGAGCAGCAGTGCGAGCAGCCCGAGCCGCTGCTGGCCCTGCGAGCCGTAGGCGCGCAGCTCGCGGCCCTCGCGGGTGAGCAGCAGGTCGTCGCGGTGCGGGCCGTGGCCGGTGAAGCCGCGCTCCACGTCGCGGGCACGGCGCTCCGCCAGCTCCGCCGCGAGCGCGTCGGCGTCGCGGGCCTTCGAGCGCGGGCGGTAGGCGACGGCCGGGTCGCCGTCGAGGCCGAGATCCTCGGCGCGGCGCGCGAACCGCTCCGCCACCGCCTCGACCGCGGCCGCGCGGTCCGCCATCAGCGCGATCCCGTGTCGCGCCAGCTCGCGATCCCACGCGGACAGCGAGTCGACCGCCGCGCCGCCGGCGCGGATCCGCGCGACGAGCGCGTTGCGCTGCGCGAGCGCCTGGTTGTAGGCGCGGCGGGTCACGACGCGCGCGGGCCACAGCGCCGCGACGAGCTGGTCCATGTGCGCTCGACGCAGGGAGGGCGTCCCTTTGATCAGCTCGAGCCGCTCGGGCAGGAAGACGCTCACGAGCGGACGGCCGGGGACGTCGAGCAGCCGCTCGACGCGCACGCCGTCGGCGCTCATCCGCTTCGGCTCGCCGGGCGTGAAGCCGACGCTCAGCTCGTGCAGGCCGTCCGGCGCCTCGGTCGTCACCTCGACGCGCACGACCTGCTCGCCGAAGCGCACCAGCTCGCGCTCGTTCGTCGTGCGCGCGGAGCGGCCCGTGCAGCCGAAGTAGAGCGCGTCCAGCAGGTTCGTCTTGCCGGCGCCGTTGCGTCCCGTCACGACCGTCACGCCCGCGCCCAGCTCGACCTCGGCTGCGGCGTAGCTGCGGAAGTTGCGCATCGCGAGGCGCACGATCCGCACCGGACGACCCGCTAGACGTTCAGCCGGATCGGCATGATGAGGTAGAGGAAACCGGGATCGTCGGCGGCCTGGATCAGCCCGGGCCGCAGCGGGCTGATCAGCTTCAGCACGATGTCGCCCGACTCGATGCCCTCGAGCCCGTCGCGCAGGAACTCCGGGTTGAAGCCGATCTCGAACGGCTCCCCCTGGAAGGCGACCGGCAGCGACTCGCGCGCCTCGCCGATGTCCGGGGTCTGCGACGACACCGTCAACTCGCCGGGCTGGAAGGACAGCCGCAGCGGGGCGTTCTTCTGCGCCAGCAGGCTGATGCGGCGCACGACGTCGGTGATCTCCGCGCCGGCGAGCGTCAGCTCATGCTCGTAGGCCTCGGGCAGCAGCTGGCGGTAGTTGGGGAACTGGCCGTCGATCAGTCGCGAGGAGAGCACCACGCCGCCGACGCTGAAGACGATCTGGTTCTGCCGCACGGCGACGGTCAGCTCCTCGCCGTCGAGCTGCTGGACGAGCCGCGCCAGCTCCTGGAGCGCCCGCGCCGGGACGTTGGCCTCGAAGGACTGCTGCAGCGGCTGCTCGAGTTGCGTCTCCTTCACGCTGAGGCGGTAGGAGTCGGTTGCGACCATCCGCAGCTCGCGCTCGGAGGCGGAGACGAGGATGCCGGTGAGCACCGGGCGCGTCTCGTCACGCGAGGCGGAGTCGGCGACCTTCAGGATCGTCGCCATGAAGGCCTGGGCCGGGACGCGGACGGCGCCGTCGTCCTCCGGCTCGGGGAAGGGCGGGAAGTCCTCGGCGCGCAGCGTGCGGATGTGGAACGTGGCGTTCCCGGCGACCAGCTCGACGTCCTGCTCGGCGGTGCGCAGCTCGAGCGCGACGGTCGGGCCCGACAGCGAGCGCACGACGTCGACCAGCAGCCGCGCGGGAAGGACGACTGAGCCCTCGCGCTCGACCTGCGCCGGGAGCGGGACGCGCAGGCCGACTTCCATGTCGGTGGCGCGCAGCTCGACGCCGGAGTCGCCGGCGAGGATCTGCACGCCGGACAGCGCCTGGATCGCGCCCCGCGTGGAGGCGACGCGGCTGACGGTCTGGAGCTGGGCCAGCAGCTCCTCGCGGGCGGCGGACAGCTTCACGATGAGAACCTCATCTGGGAGAGGATCATTGTCATAGGGGAGGTGCAGATGTGCAGAACCCCGCCGAACGCCCGGCGCTGCGGGCTGGATCTGCGCACAGGGATTGTTGACACGAGCGTCGAATCCTCTCAGGCGGAGCGGTCGTCATGGGGGTGCTGCAGCGCGGCGGTGAGGCTGCGGACGAGCTCGTGCGCATCGGCGTCTCTGGCGATCCGCTCGGTCGTGCGACGGCACGCGTGCAGCACGGTCGTATGGTTGCGGCCACCGAACGCACGCCCGATCGCCGGCAGCGTGGCGTCCGTCAGCTCCCGCGCGAGGTACATCGCCACCTGCCGGGCCCAGGCGACGTGCGCGCTGCGGTCGGGCGAGCTGAGCGCCTCGCGCGAGATCCCGAGCCGCTCGCACGTGGCGGCCTGGATCTCGTCCAGCGAGGAGACCCGCACGCCGACCCCGGCCGGGTAGAGGCCGTCGAGGACATGCGTGACGAGCGCGCGGTCGATCGGGCGGCCGGTCAGCGAGTGGAAGGCGACGACGCGGATCAGCGCGCCCTGCAGCGCTCGCACGTTCGTCGTCACGCGCTCGGCGATCGGGAGGATCGCGTCCGGGTGCTCGAGCCGCAGGCCGTCGTGCTGCACGCGCTTGCGCAGAATCGTCAGCCGTGTCGCGAGGTCCGGCGGGCGCAGGTCGGCGACGAGCCCGGACTCGAAGCGCTCGCGCAGGCGTTCGGCGAGCGCGTTCATGTCGCGCGGCATGCGGTCGCACGTCACGACGAGCTGGCTGCCGGTCTCGTACAGCGCGTTGAACGTGTGGAAGAACTCCTCCTCCACCTTCGCCTTGCGCTCGAGGAACTGGACGTCGTCGATCAGCAGGATGTCCGTGTCGCGGTAGCGGCGCTTGAAGGTCTCGACCGAGCTGGACTTCAGCGCGCCGACGAACTCCCCCGTGAACGCCTCGAGCGTCGTGTAGCGGACGGCCATGCCGTCGCCGTAGTCGGCGACGTAGTTGGCGATCGCGTGCAGCAGGTGGGTCTTGCCGAGGCCCGGGGGCCCGTAGAGGAAGAGGGGGTTGTACGCCTGCCCCGGCAGCTCCGCGACGGCGAGCGCCGCCGCGTGCGCGAGGCGGTTGCCGTCGCCGATCACATATTGGTCGAACGTGTACTTCGGGTTGAAGACGTCGGACGGGCGCCCGGCCGACGTCGGCGGCATGGCGGATGCCCGCAGCTGCGGGGCCAGATCCGCCGGCTGCGCGTCGATCGGCACGACCGTCACGGTCGTCGCCTCGCCCATCACGCTCGCGGCGCATGTCTGCAGGACCCGCGAGAAGCGGTCGGCGACCCAGGTGCGGATCTCCTCCGGCGCGCCCACCAGCAGGACGTCGCCCTCGATCGCCCGGGCGCGCAGCGGCGCCAGCCAGAGGTGGTAGGTGGAGTCGGTGACCGCGCGCCGCAGCTCGGCTTGGATCTGAGACCAGGTGTGCTCGAGCGCGTGGTGCACAGGGGTCGTCGACCGACTCCTCGTCGGATTGCGTGGCGGGGGGATGGAGGGGCCCTGCGGCCCCGGGGGGCGGCGAATATACCAACGGCGCTCGGCCGTGCTCGGCAGCTCGCCGAAGCGTCCGCGCGCGACTGCGCAAATCGCGAGAAAAAGGTCATGCGCGCATCTGCGCGGGCTCGGCGCACATCTGTCGACGAGCTGTGCAGAAGCTGTGCAGAACCGTGGCGAGAGCGTCGCCAGGCTTCGCGCGTATACTGGCCCTCCCCGACGGGATCGTCAGGGGTCCGGAGCCGGCCACGTGGCCGGCGAGGCGGGTCCCCGCGTAGGAGTAGCCGATGAAACGCACCTACCAGCCGAAGAAGCGCAAGCGCGCTCGCACGCACGGGTTCAGGGCCCGCATGCAGACGCGCGCCGGCCGACTGACGCTCAAGCGCCGCCGCGACAAGGGCCGCAAGCGCCTCACCGTGTGATGAGCGGCCGCTCGGGCGTCGCGGCCCGGCGAGGCAGGCGCGGGCGGCTCTCCCGCAGCGCCGAGTTCGACCGGGTCTTCCGACAAGGACGCTCGCACGCGAACCGCGTCCTGGTCCTCTACGGCTTTCCGCGCGCGGATGCGGGCGCGCCCGCCGACGCCGAGCCGCGACTCGGCCTGTCGGTCTCCCGCAGAGTCGGCGGAGCGGTCGAGCGCAACCACGTCAAGCGGCTGCTGCGCGAGGCGTTCGAGCACGAGGCTGCGCGCCTGCCGGACGGACACGACGTCGTGATCGTCGCGCGTCCCGAGGCCCGCGCCGTCGCCGAGCGCGACGGGCTCGAGGGCATCCGCGGCGCGCTCGTCGAGCTGATCGACCAGCTGCGCGCGCGCGTGGAGGGCGAGCGCAGATGAATGCCGCCCGCGCCCTCGTGCTGGCGCCGATACGCGCCTACCAGCGGGTCGTCTCGCCGCTCATCCCCCCGCGCTGCAAGTACGCGCCGAGCTGCTCCCATTACGCCGCGCAGGCGGTGCAGGAGTACGGCATACTGCGCGGGCTGATCCTCGCGGGATGGCGGCTGCTGCGCTGCAATCCGTGGAGCCACGGGGGCTACGACCCCGTCCACGAGCAGCGCCTGTTCCGCTCGCGTCGATCGACCGCTCCGAGCGCCTGAAGCGCGTCGCGGACCCCCAGCTGATGCTCATCCCCTTCGCCAACCCGCTCCAGCCGCTGATCGACGTCTGCGAGCAGGTCCTCCTGTTCTTCCACGACTCGGTCGGGGTCGGCTGGGGCTTCTCGATCATCCTGCTGACCCTGTCCGTGCGGCTGGTGCTGCTGCCGCTGACGCTCAAGCAGGCCACCTCGATGCAGCGTCTCCAGGTGCTCGCGCCGGAGATGAAGTCGATCCAGGAGAAGTACAAGGACGACAAGCAGCGCCAGCAGCAGGAGATGATGAAGTTCTACCGGGAGAACAGAGTCAACCCTCTGGCCTCCTGCCTGCCGCTGCTGTTCCAGCTGCCGTTCTTCTTCGCGCTGTACTTCATGCTGCGCAGCGACCTGAAGGTCGACATGTGCCCGGGCATCGAAGGCTATGCGGCCTCGCAGGGCGAGAAGCTGACGAACGTCACGTGCTCGCAGTTCGGCGACTCGGCGTACGCCGCCGCGCACCACATCACCGTCTCCGACCCGAGCTTCCTGTTCATCCCGGACCTGACCGCGAAGGCCACGGGCGCCGTGCTCGTCGTGCTGATCGTGCTCTACGTCGCCAGCCAGCTCGCCTCGGGCCTGCTGAGCTCCGCCTCGATGGACAGAAACCAGCGGATGATCATGCTCGGCCTGCCGATCGTCTTCGTGACCTTCATCATCAACTTCCCCGCGGGCCTGCTCGTCTACTGGATCACGACCAACTGCTGGACGATCGTGCAGCAGCTGATCGTGCGCCGGACGGTCGGAGTGCCCAGACGGCCGGCGCTCGCCACCGCCGGCGCACCCGCGGGCGCAGCCGCGCTGTCGGGCAAGGACGGCGGGTCCGGGGCGGTGCAACGCGCCTTCGGACGGCCGACGAAGGCCGAAAAGCCGGCTGCCGCCGGCAACGGAGCATCGGCAAGAGCCGGACCGCCGCCATCGCGCAGAAAGAAGAAGCGGACGGGGCGCCGTCGATGAGCCCGCGCGAGAGCGAGCCCGCCGCGCGTGTGCGGCAGATGCTCGAGCAGATCGTCGAGGCGGTCGGCCTCGACGCCGAGATCGAGGTCTCCGAGGACGGCGACGGCCTGCACGCGAACGTCGACGGCGAGGACCTGGGCCTGCTGATCGGCCGGCACGGCCAGACGATCGATGCGATCCAGCATCTCGCCTACCGCATCGCCTACCGCGGCGAGGGTGACCGCAAGCGCGTGACGGTCGACGCCGCGGGCTATCGCGAGCGGCGGGCGGCGCTGCTCCAGCAGGACGCGGACGAGGCCGCCGACGAGGCGCTGCGTACCGGCGAGCCTGTCGCGCTCGACGCGATGAACGCGGTCGAGCGACGCGTGGTGCACGAGTACCTGCGCGATCGCGACGGGATCGAGACGTACAGCGAGGGCACCGAGCCCGACCGCTACCTCGTGGTCGCGCCGGTCGAGCCCGAGTAGCGGCTGCACGGCGTTTCACGTTTTTCTCTACGGTGAAACAGATGAGGCCGCCGTGGTGGAGCTGAGTCCCTACGACCGCGGGTTGCTGATCGGGTTGCTGATCGGCGAGGGGTCGTTCGGCGGGGACGGCAAGCAGCCACAGGTCGTCCTGCGGATGCACATCCGGCATGAGGCGCTCTTCCATTGGCTGATGGAGCGCTTCCCGCGCACCAGGCTCTACGGCCCGTACCACCATGACGGGCGCTCGTATTACCAGTGGATGGCGCGCGGACAGGCGCTCGTCGAGGATCTCCTGCCGATCCTGGAGGCGTCGCTCACGCCTGCGCTGGACGCGCGTTCGGCGGATCGCTTCGAGGCGATGTGCGCCCGCTACGCCGACTACATCGCTCGCATTCGAGCCAGAGGCGCGTCCGGGTGAGCGAGACGAGCGTCGAGCGGGAGGCGGAGTCGCTCGTGCGGCGGTACGCGCTCGATCCGGCGGCACAGCTGCGTTTCGGCGCGCTGCTGCGCGCACTCGATGCCGATCCGCATGCGCCGACCACCGTTCGCGAGCCGCAGCAGGCGATCCACGTACACATCGCCGACTCGCTCGTCGCGCTCGAGCTGCCGGACGTACGCGCGGCACGCACGCTCGCCGACCTCGGCGCCGGCGCCGGCTTCCCGGGCCTGCCGCTCGCGATCGCGCTGCCGGCGGCCCGCATCGCGCTCGTCGAGAGCGTCGCGCGCAAGTGCGCCTTCATCCGCACGGCGGCCGAGGCGGCCAAGCTGACGAACGTCGACGTGATCGCCGAGCGGGCGGAGGCGTGGAGCGCCGGGGTCGGCATGCACGACGTCGTGACCGCTCGCGCGCTCGCGCCGCTCGCGGTCCTCGCCGAGTACGCCGCGCCGCTGCTGCGCGAGGGCGGGGTGCTCGTGGCGTGGAAGGGCCGGCGAGACGAGCGGGAGGAGCGAGCGGCCGACGCGGCCGCCGACGAGCTCGGACTGG